>Ga0068707_1000364_pt1 | contig 28515 bp, 26 predicted proteins | sample YNPNPMetaG_FD_66600 | JGI IMG/M metagenome (GOLD analysis project Ga0068707, IMG submission 66600) | Anoxygenic and chlorotrophic microbial mat microbial communities from Yellowstone National Park, USA - YNP NP MetaG | ecosystem: Environmental > Aquatic > Thermal springs > Hot (42-90C) >... | reverse complement strand
CAAGGTGCAAGAAACTACGAGATCCTGTTGAGTGTCACACAAACATTGCATCAGAACGGACAAAACCTTATAGAACATGGGCCAGCCATCCTTTTAACTTCACATGGCTGACCTCTTTCGCCCTATTTTTATGTATCACAAGTAAATTTATCTTTAAAAAATGATTAAACCCCTATCCATGGATAAGGACAGGGGTTCTGGAATTGTGTCTCTACCTCGTCAAATCGGATCATGGTTTTTCACCGATTCTCTCTAAAATAGAGACAATACTGTTAAATGATGGGGATAATTAAATATGTTACTACGTTTATTCAACCAGAAGGGTCGTAGCTATCAGTTGCTTGTATCAGTACAAGTACCCTGTCTTGCTTTTTGATTAATTCGAATACTAGTGTTGACTCTCCGTGACCGGTCGCTATGTACCCTTGTTCAGGTTGATTTATAACCCATAACTCTTTGTCATCATCGTAGACTCCCTCTCTGAATCTTATCTTCTCATCTGATAACCATATAACCTTTTTGTTACCGCCGTTTATTTTATAGTATATCACCGATCCGTCCTCATCTAAACCTGTTTCTAGTATACCGTTATTATCCTTATCCGGGTCAACGCCGAATGAGAGGTACTGAAGATTAGAAGGCAGGTTAAAAGTTTGGACCCTTCTAGTCCCCTCCCCTGTTCCTATCTCATCAACGTCTCTAGCTGTACCTGCAGTTATCATAGAGTATAACTGGGATTGTAGAGTCGCGCATTGGTTCTTAACAATGTTATCAGATGTATCTATGGTGGCGTTGTTGTACCCAATCGCTATTAATAAGCTGATAGCAGCGATGATACCGATGCTGATCAGCATACGTATAGGTATCATCTCAACTGCGTTATCATCTAACCTGGTTTTTAGCATCATATTTCTAAGTTGTTTTTTTTATCTGATTTTAATGATGGTTCTATGACTTTTGATTCTGCTCCTCCATGCCAGCTTACACGTGGTCGTATTTTAATTATATGCGATGACTCTGATGTATCATCAATTATCAATGCAACTCCTTTTTCATATCCTACTCTTTTTATGGATTCTTTGATGTCACCCTGCATGTATGTTGGTCTTATCCTTGTTAGAGCGTCGATATCCTCCTGGGATGTTAAACGATGACATATTATGATATCGCAGTGTGAGAGAACCTCTGATTCAAGAGCGCTTGGGCGTTGAGTAGCCATTATCAAGGATAAACCTGGTTGGCGTCCTTGACGCATCCATTCATTTATGAGTATGTCTTTACTTATAAGATCCTCGTTTGATGGTAGGAATAATTGAGCTTCATCTATCCCTAACCATACCATAGGCATGCCTTCTTCTTTAACGTTTAAACCCATCTTTCTTTGTTCATGTATTTTTCGTTCTTTTACACGCTCTTCGAATATCTGTTCGCATATCAGAGCTGCTACTATACTTTTAAGCTGAGGTGTTGGAAGATGGCTGAAATCAATCACAGTGATAAACCCTCTCTTAACTATATGTGATATAGGTACTCCTTCCTTGTCAAGTACACCCCATGATTCAGCCATTGTGAAGAAATTCTCAGCTGCTATCTTACTTGATGTATCGCTTTTTTGATCGTTCTGTATGAAATCTATGATGTCTCTTATAGAGTACGCTTCACCTGTGGTTTGCAGATGTATAATCGCACGTGTAACAATTATACCTAGGGTGTCTGTGGTTTTAATGTTGAATAGTTGGCACCAATGGTAAGGTGAAAGATCCTTCACAGGTATCGAGAATCCATCTGCTTCGATTTTTTTGTCTTGGTACTCTTTAAGGAATTTTTTAGGTACTAATAATCTGATGTTTACCCCTTCTGGTTTTATATTCCATTTCTTTAGTTGCGTTATCTCTTCTTTGTTAGGGTATCTAGTTGACCAGAATATACCCAATGTATCAAATATTAAAACCCCTAGATTCTCCCTTATTTTTGATTCAAGTTTGGATAACTCCTCTAAGAATACTCCTAGGGTATATGATTTACCGTATCCTCTTTTACCGCAGATTAACACAACATGTGGCCTGGTAATATCTACGTATACATCTGCACCTAGAGAAGCGTCCAGCGCGTAGTATCGCCCTATGTTTACTACCCCTTCCTTGTTTTGTTCTCTTCTACCTAGGATATAGTGTTTCTCCGATATTGTTTTATCGTTGAAGGTTTCTGTTTTATCCATATTTTCATCAACCATAACGCACATATTTTATAAGTTAATTTAAATAGAAAGTTATAAATAATAATTACAGCATTATTTATATACTTTATTATAACAATAAATAATAAAAAAATAAAGGTTTGGGATGATGGATAACCCATGCCCTTACACTATAGACAGGAAAAGCAACAGCAAAACCATACTAGTTAACTGCCGTAACTGCACTATAGGTAACTCCACGATCTCTGATAAGAAATGCAGAGAAAACATATTAAAGATAATAAGGCAGGAGCACGGCGCAACTCAACTAATATTGAATCATGCTTTCATAAAAGTATTCAACATTGATGAACTCAACCTAATAAAACAACTAGCTAAGTTCATAGACAGCATAGAAGCCTACGATGGAATAACTTACCCAAAAAATGATAAAGATGAATGCAAAAAATGCGTAGAAAACAAAAGAAAAGATATACACTCAATAATTGAATTATCACAATCAGACCCTGTACTAGCGTATCTTAAACTATTCAAATACCTTACAATAACCACTTCAGATAAACAAGAATGCAAAGAGTGCAACCAGAGATTCAAAGATATGATTAACGAGATGATAACGAAAGCAGAATTCGCAACCAGGATAAAAAACATACCAGTGAACAGCGACACGTTTTATACGACATTCATCAGACCTTACGTTAGACCAGGGTTCATAGACTCGTATATACAACTAGAACCACCACCAGATGCTGTCTTTATAGAATCCTACGAGGTGAAACAAAAAGATGGGAGACCAATAAACGTGTCATTATACCTTCTACAAACCAGACCTGAGAAGATGTACTTCGTAGTCCCATCAGAGTATGACCTACCAAGAGAAGAGATATACCTACTTGAGCGTGTACGTCAACACCTATCCAAGCATAGACCTAAGGATGCATCATTCATGGATGCTGAGACTGCTAGAGAGTACTTCCAGAGGTTCGCTCGTCATATCATAAACCAGATCGTTAAAACATCAAACCTTAAACTAACACCAGAACGTATAGATTATCTATCAGACATATTCGCTAGATACACAGCTGGTTTCGGTATATTAGAGGACCTACTATCAGATAACAAGATACAAGATATCTACGTTAACGCACCTGTAACCAACAACGCTTTACACATAGTAGTAGAAGGAGAAGAATACACATCAAACATATTCCTCTCACAAGCTGACATAGATGCTTTAGCATCAAGGTTTAGAACTCTAAGCGGTCGAGCATTCTCAGAAGCTTCACCTGTACTAGATATGGATCTAGGACAGTACCATACAAGAGTAGCTGCTATATCAAACCCTCTAACACCTAGAGGTATAGCATTCGCCCTGCGTAAACACAGGCAGAAACCATGGACGCTAGCTCACTTCATAGCGAATAACATGATATCACCTGAAGCATCTGGTCTACTAAGCTTCCTAGTCGATGGTCAAGCATCATTATTGATAGCAGGCAGCAGAGGTTCAGGTAAAACCTCCCTTCTAGGCGCTTTGATGCTTGAAATACCACAACGTTTCAGAATTCTAACCATAGAAGACACAGCGGAGATACCTGTAGAGCAGATGCAAAACCTAGGCTACAAGATACAATCATTAATAACTCGCTCTATCGCTTCTAGCTCCTCATCCAGCGAGGTTGACCCTACTGACGCGCTTCGTACAGCACTAAGACTAGGAGAATCAGTGCTTATACTAGGAGAAGTACGTGGAGTAGAAGCTAAAGTCTTATTTGAAGCGATGCGTGTCGGCGCTGCAGGTAACCTGATAATGGGTACTATACACGGTTCAACAACCAGGGATGTATATGAAAGAGTAGTATATGATATAGGTGTTCCTCCGTCATCATTCAAAGCAGTTGACGGTGTAATCATAGCGGCACCTATAAGATCAGAAGGAGGCGTTGAACGAAGAAGAAGAGTCATCCAGATATCTGAGATACAGAAAACATCATGGATCACCAACCCTGACCCTGACAAAGTCTTCAAAGATATAATGATATACAACACAGCGTCTGATCATTTAAACGCTACAGATCTATTAGATATGGGGCAGTCAGAGCTTATAAGCAACATAGCGAAAAAATGGGGTATAACCGTTGAGAAAGCACTGCAGAATATAAAACTACGGACAGAGATCAAAAAAACCATTATTAACACAGCATTTAAAGCTAACCGTCTTGATCTACTTGAAGCACCTGCGGTTAAAGATGCTAACAATGCCTTCTGGATGCTCATAGAGGAGGAAAAACAACGTAACAAAACCGTGGATTACAACGAAGTGCTAAGGAGATGGAAACTCTGGTTCAATGGTTATACTGGATGATGAAACATGAACGATGATAAACACTGGTTTGAGAAAGCAGTTGATACCGTTGTTAAGTATTTCTCTTTTATACTACCAGATACACCATCTACACGGAGTAGGATAAAGAAGCATTTCACCTCTGATTATATAAACACGTTGAATTTCACTGGTTTAAATGTTGAACCCTACGGGGTATTATGTTTAGGTTATACTGCTGCTCTCTTCTCATTCTTAGCGATGTTTATAATGGATATCTCCATACTCTTAGTATACAATCTAAACATAGGTGATATAGACGTCTTCACGATTCTTATAATGTGCATCTCCACTATCCTAATACCTATTGTTATATTGAATCTAGTAGTAACCTATCCTAAGATACATGCTCAGTATATGAAGATTCACTCACTAGGTGATATACCTGAGATTATAAGCTACCTGGTCATGTACCTTAAGCTAGTGCCAAACCTTGAGAACAGTGTTAAATTCGCAGCTTCTGAGTCGTCAACATCATTAGCTAGTGATCTCCGTAAAATGCTCTGGGATATGGAGGTTAGGATATATCACGGTATTGAGGATGCTTTAACTAACTTCTCCATGATCTGGGGTAAATGGAGTGAATACTTCAAAAGATCTCTTCATCTTATAAGGAGCTCTATACAGGAGCGGGAGGAGTCAGCTCGTGTTATCACATTGAACAGGGCTTTAGACGTAGCTCTTGATGGTACACGTGATATGATGAATCAATTCGCTAGTAAACTACATCAGCCGACCATGGTGATATACTCCATAGGTATAATGATACCTTTATCATTGATAGCTATGCTCCCTGCTGCTGGTTTAATAGGTATAAAGATCACTATCTTCCAGGTTCTAATATTGTATGATATACTGCTACCTGTAGGTATTTTTTTGTATATGCGTAAGATTCTTTTGTCACGTCCTGCAACATTTAACCCGCCCAGGATACCTAGTGATCATCCTGATCTAATGCACATCAACAAAAAGAAGAGACTTGTAGTTTCAATAATAATAGGTTTAATCGTCTCAATACCTGGTTTATTGTTCCTTTTACTACCTGTTTTATACCGTGATCCATATAGTATAGACCCTTTGTTAGGTTTCATTGTATCAAGTGATGGGTTAAACTCTGTGTTCCCTGTAACCTTGTTTTTTATATGGGGTATTGCTGCTTCTATAACTTCTTACTGCATCAGTGTATACAGACCTTATAAGATAGTTAGGGATGGTATAAAACAGATTGAGAGTGAATTCGGCGATGCTCTCTACATACTCGGTAAACGTATCGCTGAGGAGAAATCACCTGAGGAGAGTTTTGTTTACACAGGTAAGACAATGAGTACCTCTAAGATAGCTGAGATATTCAACCAAGCAGGGTATAATCTAACAGCGCTTCATACTAATATAAAGGATTCCCTCTTCAGCTCTGAGTACGGAGCGTTGAAGTACGTGTACTCTGACAGGGTTAAAGCTATAATGAGGTTGTTCGTGGAGGGGATACAGAAGAGTCAGCGTGCTGTCAGTATATCACTGATAAAGATAGCAGATCATCTTAAAGAACTCCAGGATGTTGAGAAGAAGATCAAAGAGTCTTTGTACTCGCTTACATCAACGCTTCGTAGCACAGCTGCTTTATTCGCTCCTCTCATAGCTGGTGTAACACTTGCTATCACCAGATTGATCTCAAATATAATAACATCGATAGGGGAGAAGATGCCATCTGAATCTATCGTTGATACTAGTGGTTCAGCGTTATCAACTGTATCCAATGCTTTTACCATTGAGAATATACGCCCAGAGTACTTCGTATTCGTCGTTGGTTTGTACATAATAGAGTTGGTTTTCCTTCTTACACGTTTCACAAATGGTATAGATGAAGGTGATGATAAACCAGCTTTTATGTATAATCTAGGTTCAACCTTACCTGTGTCAATCATCGTGTTCACATTAACCGTTATACTAGGTCAGATGATCTTCTCCGGTATTGTTCATGTGTAATTACAAAATGAAAGACAATGCTAAATTTTATCTTTATTACTTTACTAATTTAAGTAAATCTTATAAATAAAACAAGTTATAATGGTTACAAGGAATGTTAACATGGTTTTTGAGATACAAGTCGTTAGCAACACGCCTCCTTTAAGTGAAAACGACCCTGAGGTAGTCGTGAAACAGTTCCTAGAGCAGATAGGCTACTTATCTAAAGGATCTGATCCTACTATACCTTATCGTTTATTTGTGGATTTCTTCTTGAACCACCCTACAAAATCATGGTTCGTAGAGGATATAGCGCAACAGATGAAAACTTCTAAGCCAACTGTTTACAGGCATTTAAACAAGCTGAAAGGATTAGATTTATTAGAAGAGGTTCAAGTATTTGACAATGTGACTCAACAGAACAGAAAAGCTTATAGGATGAGGTATGGTAACCTGCAGAAAGCTTGGAATTTCGTGGAGGCGCATATCAAAGTAGCGGTTGAGAATTACAGGTTAACAGTTGATCATCTTCAAAAGTTATTAGATCAGAAGAGGGGTTCAGCATGAATAAAAAAGAAGAGTTGAAAATAACTGAGGGTACAAGATACCGTATCTACTCTATAGGAGGACGTGATGAGCCTTTAGAAACTGAGGGTGTATGCAAAGGCTTCATGTCCCTAGGTATCGACGAAGGAGGGGTTATAATAGAGTTAGGGGCAACGCATAAAGAGAAACAGGGTTTACTACGTGTGATACCTGTACATACGATACTAGCGGTGGAGTTACTAGATGAGCCTAAGCATGAAACCGGTGAGGAAGAGAAGGATTCAACTCACTACTATGGATAAAACAAAAATAGAAAGCATCATGCAAAATATTTATAAGGGGATTACTTGTTTAAACCTTTTAATTATCAAACATGGAAACCTAAAATTTTATACAGCGAGGAAAAAACATGACTGAAGAAAAAAAACAAAAAGAACACAAAGACGCTAGTGAGAAGAAAACAGATGAGAAACAAGAAGACAACGTTATATTTATAGGTAACAAACCGCCGATGAACTACGTAACCGCTATAATAGCGCAGTTCAACTCTAGCGGTTCAAATGAGGTCATCCTCAAAGCTAGAGGAGGAGCTATAACAAGAGCGGTGGATGCAGCTGAGATAACAAGGAATCGTTTCATGACTGATCTAGTTGTTAAAAACATTACGATAGGGACAGAGTCATTAACCAATGAGGAAGGTAGAACATCGAACGTCTCATCAATAGAGATCTGCCTAGCGAAGAGTAAAAAATAAACAAGATAAATAACCACCCTTGATTTTTTTATTCTTTATTTTTTATTTTTTTAAATGTTTATTTTCATCCTGGTTGTAGATGATAAATACCTATAACTTATGAGTATAATCATACATGGTCCTTGTTATAAGGTATAATAAGGATGTGTTGATGAAAAAAATCTTAGAATAATTTTATTATACATGGTAAGCATTATAGATTAAATGAGCATCTATGACGACGTTGATTCTGAATATTGATCGGGATGATGATTTTGGTAGGAAAGCGAATGTTAAAAGCCCGATCATAGGTGTTAATGATAACATCGATGCTGCTAATAAACTAGGTTTTGTTGACCCTGAGGACTCTGATTTGAACGCTATATTCTTAGCGATTGCAACGTATAATAATTTAAAAAAAGACGGGGTTGACGTTGAGATAGCAACTATATGCGGAGACATCAGTGTTGGTGTGAAATCAGATCAGATATTAGCTAAGCAGCTGGAACAAGTGATAAAAGAGACAGGTGCTAAGGATGTGATAATGATAAGTGACGGGGCAGAGGATGAATACATATTACCGTTGGTTCAATCCCGTTTACCTATAACATCAATTAAAAGAGTGAGTGTGAAACAGAGTAAACAACTTGAGGATACTTATTATAGGATTATTAAACTACTTAATGATGACAAGGTTAAAAAACAACTCGTATTCCCTTTCTCTCTGCTTCTGATCGTCGGAGCTGTATTCGTAATCCTGAACATGGTCGCTATGGGTATAGGTGCTTTACTATTCACGCTTGGGTTGTATCTACTTATAAGAGTATTTAACCTTGAGAGGAAGATAGCTTTGTTCTTATATGAGTTAAAATCAGGTTTCTTATCAGGTAAGATATCATTCTACACGTCTTTTATCTCTTTAGTTATCCTATCTGTTAGTTTATTCTACGCTTGGACTATAACCCAGAATGAGTTATCCATGGAGAGATGGTTAACATCATTATTCCTGTTTTTAAAGAACATAGTATGGGGTGTAGTAGCATCTGGTCTTATCTTTATCTTCGGTAGGTTAATTGATCTTTATGTACGTGAGAAGATCATACGCTGGTCTTATTGGAGTGTTCCCTTCTCGCTTTTTGGTTTCGGTTTTATAACATCAGCTGTATTCGAAGCCTTGTATATCTCATTCAATAATAAATTATCGATAAAACCTTTTTTCACTATCTCCTTTGTTAGCTACACGTCAATAGGTGTACTAATAGTGTTCATAGGTACAGCAACTTATTATTACATAAAAGAGAAACATGAAAACCAGGATGATGAATCAAAGTTAAAAAAGGATACATCTCAGCCTGTGAGGAGATAAAAAAACTGTTAAACACGATTTAGGTAATTATTTTTTTAGTTTCCTGTAAAGTCTATCAGGATCAGTAATATTTTTCTTTTATATTATAAATTACAAAAAAAGCAGAGTATCTCATATGTCATCATCCATTGAATGGTAACATGCTCTCCTTAATTAAGATGGTATTGATGATTTTTCACGTTGCATTTTTCAGTTACTTTAATAAAGCCGCTGATATTCCCTTATAATCAATAATACACTATGAGCCTGATAGAATCCCTAAGCGTTTTTATCTTAGTAGTACTCCTTTATGCTTTGATAGTGTTTCTGCTACATAAAAAAGGGGTACTTAGGAATTATAACATATCCTTATACGGCCCTGTTATAATGTGGCGTACATTAAAAGGAGTTGACACGTTGAAAAGAATCTCAAATAAGAAGAGATTCTGGGTTCTATATGGTAACATTGGTATAGTAATCTGTTTCATTGTGATGATCATCATGACTATAATCGTTGTGTACATGTCATGGTTCTATCTTGGTTTAACACCTGAACAGACTGAGGCTCTCCCAGGTATAGAGACTGCTTTTGTTATACCTGTGGTAAATCCTATACTACCGTTAGAGTACTTAGGTTACGTGATCCTAGCTCTTGTGATCGCTATGATAGCGCATGAGTTCTCTCATGGTATACTCTCCTTTGTAAGTAATCTAAATGTTAAATCACTGGGTTTGTTGTATTTAATAGTACCTCTAGGTGCTTTCTGTGAACCTGATGAAGAACAGATTAAAAACGCTAGTATACCAGATCGTATGAGGATATTCTCAGCTGGCCCGTTATCAAACTTTATAATAGTCTTTATCTCCCTGGTTTTACTCTCAGGTTTATTCATCTCATCTGTTCAACCTGTATCAGGTGCTATCATCCACTCTGTTGAACCTGGGTCACCAGCAGAACTGATAGGTTTAAAACCAGGTATGATCATCACTAGTTTAAATAACACTTTGGTTAATAATAGTGATGACTATTTCAAAGCACTTAGAAATACGTCACCTAACCAGATAGTGGATATCACTCTTATAAATAAAGGGGTGATTTATAACACATCAGTAAGGTTAAACAACACGTATACAGATTTAACAAAGAAAGGATTAAAAGTTAATGAGTCATATAGGAACATCAGCTACCTAGGAGTTTATATATTATCTGATGACGTGTATCATGATTATTTATCATCCTTGAAGAACCCGGTTAGTAGATTCCCTATAGGTTTCATACAGCTCTACGCTATCCCGCTTATAGGCTACCTACAAGGTTATAACCCTATAGCTTCTCCTTTTATCTACACTTATAAAATAACCGGGCTAGCTACTGCTCTACCTCAGGTCTTATTCTGGGTTATAGTGAATGCTTTATACTGGGTATTCTGGCTTAATCTCGCTGTAGCTATCTTTAATGTTCTACCTGCTGTACCACTGGATGGTGGTTACCTATTTAAAGACGGGTTAACTGTTCTTATAAAAAGATTGAAACCTGACATATCTAAAGAGGGATGTGAGAGGGCAACTAACCGCATATCAATAGCTATCTCACTATCCATCTTCTTCATGATATTCCTACCTTTTATAGTCAAGTACTTCCACGTTATGACTAGGCAATTATAAACCCTAAAAAAAGGGAGTAGTAAAACCTTGGGTTAAAACTTGACTCCTCCCTATAATTTTCTTGTATACAGGGGTTTATTATTTCAGCAGATCAGCTCCTTTTGAAATATCTATACGACAAGGTGTTGACACTTTAGTAGTTGCTTTCCTGAGTGCATCCTTAGCATAGTCGTAGTAATCCTTTACTGTATCAACAGTCATCAGGATCTGATTAGCTTTTACCCTAGCTGCTGTACCAACTGGTTTACCATAAGACGCTCTCATACCTTGAGATACACGGTCAGCGCCTGCACCTGTAGCTTGTTTGTTTTCTCTTATAACATTATGAGGGTACACTCTAACCATTAATCTATAGTTGGATAAACCAACTTTTTTCTCTAGTAACCTGTTAGCAGCAAGCCTAGCTGCCTCTAAAGAGTTATGACGGATCTGACATGGTTCTAAGGCTATAAGACTGAGACGTATAGGGAAATCAGCTGTCTTGTTACCGATATCAAATTGCGTTATCCTAGGTGCTGGTACACCACCCATGTATTCCCGTCTGGTAGTGACCATCCCTTTTAAGGATCTATACATTTTTCCTGGTTTACGAGACATACAATCAACACCTTTCTAATTAACTAGGTTAGAAGAATCAAAATAAAAAAGTTATTTATAACTCTTTGTATCTTCTCCTCCACCGTATTCTTTTTCTAAAAAAGGGTTAAACATATAAAAAGAATTTAATGATAAATCATCGTAACATGTAACATTACAATATGTTATTTAAATCCTTTTTCTTTTAAATTATCTACTAATAAGAAAAACATGTTTTAATATTATGTTTAAGAAGTTTATTAGGTTATTACTTTGTAGATACGTTCACAGGGAAAATGATATTAGACGCGTCTGTTATATACCATAACGCTTAAAAGAAGGATAGGATTGCCTGTTTGCTGAAGAGTGATATAAAATGATTAAAAAACCAATTGTAATGCCAGGTGATGAATTATCAACTAGTAAGGATCTATCACCAGGAGAAGGTACGTTTGAATCCAACGGTATGATAAAAGCATCACGTATGGGGACATACCATGTGGATGAAAAAACAAAAAAAGCATACGTTAAACCTTTAACTAGTGTACCAGTTACACTTAAAAAAGGTGATATCGTAATAGCTGAGGTTATCAGTGCTAAACAATCAATGATCATAGTTGAAATACAACATGTAACAGGGAAGAACAGGGCGATATCAGGTGATACTAACGGTACTATACACGCGTCTGAGATATCAAACTCCTATGTTAAGGATGCGTCAACTGAGTATAAAACCGGTGATATAATAAGAGCAAAGGTATTCCAGATTCAACCCAGTATACAGCTGACTACTAAAGAGCGGAACCTAGGAGCTATAAAAGCCTTATGCAGCAGATGCAGACACCAGCTAATGAAAAACAATAAAACCCTAGAATGCTGCAACTGCGGGAACAAGGAGCATAGACGTATCGCTGATGATTACGGAGACATAAACATTAAGTTATTATAATACATATACTGATATAATGGAAGGAGTGAGAATAGAATGCAGTTGAACATATTAAAAAAGACTAGCACTGAGTTAGAATTAGAGGTAATTGATGAGAATGAAACTATACTAAACCCGATAACTCATACGTTATTAGAAGAGGATGATGTAGAGTACGCAGCCTGCATAGTCGACCACCCGTTATCCAACAAGAGACGGTTATTCATAAGGGTTAAAAAAGGTAAACCAGAGGATTACCTGGAGAAAGCTGTGAAAAAACTAGAGAACGAGGTGAAAGCGTTCAAATCCTACTTCGAGGAAAAAGAGAAAAACAACTAGTATAAAACAAGGATGCGTAATAGTTTTTATAATCTTATGCGTGTACTAGACGCTGAGAAAAACATAGGTATAGATGTTTTTTATACAAAAACAAAAGGTACAGGTGGTAAACTACGTTTCACACCTGATGATTTCGTAGTAGATGAGATATCGGTTTATCCACCTATAAGTCAGGATGGATTATACACCATCGCTGAGGTATCAGCCAAGAACTGGGAGACTAACCTGCTGATACGTGAGTTAGCCAGGAGTCTTCGTATATCTAGATCAAGGATAAGTTTTTCAGGTACTAAGGATAAACGCGCTACAACTAAAAGACTTATGTCGTTCATGCAGGTGCCACCAGAATCTCTCACCAAGTTAAAGATACGTAACGTAGAGATAAAAAACGTGTACAAGTCAGATAGACCAGTGAGGATAGGTGACCATATAGGTAACGCTTTCTCTATTATAATAAGGAATATAAATGAAGAAGTAACACTAGATGACATCAATGAAACAATCTCCTCTTTACTATCAATAGGTGGTTTCCCTAACTTCTACGGTGTGCAGAGATTCGGTATAATGAGGCCTCTAACACATCTGATCGGTAGATACATTATATCAGGTGACTTCGAGAGAGCTGTCATGACTTACATCGCTGAACCAGTTGAAGGTGAGGATGAAAAAACCTATAACCTAAGAAAAAGGCTTAAGGAATCATTGGATTTCCAAGAGGCTCTGCAGAGCTACCCTGATGGTTTAATATTCGAAAAAGCTATCCTGAATAGGTTAATACAGAAACCTGATGATTTCATCAACGCTTTAAATGTTCTACCTAGGAATCTCCTCACAATGTTCGTATACGCTTATCAATCCTATTTATTTAATCGTATACTGAGCGAGAGAATCAAAAAGGGTTTACCGTTGAACCAAGCCACTATAGGTGATATAGTAGTACCTATAAGCCAAGGCATGGTAGATGAGGATTACAGAGTCAACGTAACACCTAGTAACATAGACAAGATAAACAAGCAGATAAACAGAGGTAGAGCGTGCGTGACAGGTTTACTTATAGGTTATAACGTATCATTCGCAGAGGGTGAAATGGGTGAGATAGAACGTAGCGTAGTAGATGATGAAGGAATTGATCCTCGTGATTTCATAGTACCTGAGTTACCATTCCTCTCATCCACTGGTTCAAGGCGTTCTTTACTAGCGAGACTACGTAACCTTAGATACGAATACACTGACGATGAGTTAAATCAGGGTAAAAAAACCCTGCGTTTAGAATTCACTTTAGATAAAGGATGCTACGCTACTTCTCTCCTAAGGGAGATAATGAAAGCTGATGATATACGAGGTTACTAAAAAATGGAAATAGTTTTAACTATATCTACTCATTCTATGTTAAAGATAAAGTGTTTAGCTGAAAAAAAACTATTTAAAAAAACATTGTTTGGTGTATTAAAACATGGTGATAAAGAAACCCCAGCAGAAGTACACACCTATAGATGTTGAGTCAAGGATACTCAGATTCTGGAGTGAAAATGATATCTTTAAAAAATCAGTTGAACAGAGGAGAAAATGTAAACCATACGTCTTCCTTGAAGGACCACCAACTGCTAATGGGTTACCGCATCCTGGTCATGTATTAACACGTGTGATGAAGGATCTTATACTAAGATACAAGACGATGAATGGTTACTACGTGCAGAGGAGAGCAGGATGGGATACACATGGTTTACCAGTGGAGATAGAGGTTGAGAAGAGACTAGGTTTACATAACAAACAAGAGATTGAAGAATACGGTATTAAAAGATTCAATGATGAATGCAAAAAGAGTGTATTCACATATGAGCAAGCCTGGGTTGATATGACCCGTCGTATAGGTTTTTGGATTGATATGGATAACCCTTACGTGACACTGAAAAACGAGTATATAGAATCAGTATGGTGGTCGCTGAAACAAGCCTATGAGAAGAAACTACTATACAAGGGTTACAAGGTTGTACCTTACTGCCCTAGATGCGGCACAGCGTTATCAGCACACGAGTTATCACAGGGTTATAAAACAGTGGATGACCCGTCAATATTTGTTAAATTCAAATTAAAAGATAAGGATGAATTCCTACTTGCATGGACTACTACTCCATGGACGCTTATATCAAACGTAGCCTTAGCGGTTCACCCGGAGCAATACTACATCAAGATAAGATACAATAATCAAATACTAATATTAGCAGAGGAACGAGCATTAACCCTGTTGAAAAACGAGGATTACGAAATACTAGATAGATACCAAGGTAAAGATTTAGAGTACAAAGAGTATGAGCCTTTATTCAACTATGCTAAACCAGATAAAAAAGCGTACTACATCGTTACAGCTGATTTTGTAACAATGGAGGAGGGAACTGGTATAGTACACATAGCACCAGCTTTCGGTGAGGATGATTACAAGGTTGGCGTCAGATATGATCTACCCATGCTAAAACTAGTAAAACCTGATGGAACATTCCTACCTGAGGTTACACCATGGAATGGTTTATTTGTTAAAAACGCTGATCAAGGTATAATAGACTACCTCAGAGACAAAGGATATCTACTAGGAGTAAGAACCTACACGCATCAATACCCGTTCTGTTGGCGTTGCAACTCACCTCTACTATACTACGCTATGGATTCATGGTTCATAGCTATGTCCAAGATGAAGGATCAGCTTGTAAAAAACAACAACAGGATAAAATGGTACCCCTCGCATCTCCAGCAGGGTAGATTCGGTGATTTCATATACGAAGTCAAAGACTGGGCTCTTTCAAGAGAACGTTACTGGGGTACACCACTACCAATATGGATCTGCACTAACAAAAAATGCAAACACACCATATGTGTAGGAAGTATAAACGAGCTTAAAAATATCAGCGAGGATTTCCCATCTGATTATGATCTGCATAAACCATTTGTCGATGAATTAGAGGTTAAATGCCCATTATGCAAATCCACTATGACACGTGAAAAAGAAGTTATAGATTGCTGGTATGACTCTGGTGCATCCTTCTTCGCTCAATGGCATTACCCATTTGAAAACCAGGAGGAATTCAAAAAAAACTACCCTGTTGACTTCATCTGCGAAGCGTTGGATCAGACCAGAGGCTGGTTCTACTCCTTGTTAGCTATATCAACCATCCTTTTCGGTAAAAACCCTTATAAAACTGTTCTAACACTAGGGCTTGTATTAGATAAAAATAACCAGAAAATGAGTAAAAGCAAACAGAATTACGTTGACCCTAACATTATACTTGATAACGAAGGCGCTGACGCTATGAGATGGTATCTTATATCATCTAACGCCCCGTGGATGTCTACGCAGTTCTACGAGGAAGCAGTTAAGGATATACTAGGTAGATTCATACTGACACTCTATAACTCTTATAACTTCTTCGCTACGTACGCTGCTCTTGATGAATTCTCACCAGCTGATATGATTCCATATAGTAAGAGGAACATACTTGACAAATGGATAATAAGTAGATTCAACAGACTCGTATTAGATGTTAGAGGATTTATGAACGACTTCGAAGTTCATAAAGCAGCTAGAGCACTCGAGGAGTTCATCATAGATGACTTCAGCAACTGGTATCTACGTCGTTCACGTAAAAGAGTATGGACTGAGGAAAAAACAAAGGATAAACTCTCAGGTTATTCATCCATGTACGAGGTATTCTTAGGGTTATGCATGATGCTAGCACCGTTTATACCTTTTATAACCGAGGAGATATACCAATGCATCAAAACAGATGACATGCCTGAGAGTGTACACCTATGTGATTACCCAAGATCCAATAAGAGATACATAAACGATGAGTTAGAGCTAAGCATGAGGATTACAAGAGAACTAGTTGAATACGGTAGATCATTACGGTCAAAGATAGGTGTGAACGTGAGATACCCTATAGGGAAGGCTTATATAGTATGCAGCGAGAAGGTTGAATCATCAGTGGAGAAACTCTTAGACCTACTACAAGACGAATTAAACATTAAGAAAATAGAGTTCAAACGTGATAAAGAAGATTTAACAATCAAAATAGTTAAACCAAACTACAACCAAATAGGATCAAAATATAAGAGTTACACTAAGATGATTAAGGATAAATTAGACGCTACAGACACCAAGATATTATCAGAGATGATATTGAATGGTGAAGGATTTAATATCACACTACCAGATGGTAACACAATCACGCTAAAAAATGAGGATTTCCACATCGTAGAACAAGAGCACGACCAGTACGCTAAGATAGAAACACCACATGGTGTAATATTCATGGATAAAACATTAACAAAGGAGTTAATATCAGAAGGGTTTGCAAGAGAGCTGATACGCAGAATCCAATCAATGAGGAAGGATTTAAACCTTGACGTGGAGGATGAAATAAACGTAGAGATGAACCTTAATGAGGAACGACAGAGAATGATAGAATCATGGTGTGATTATATAAAAAGAGAGATAAGAGCTGAAAGCCTTGTATATACCGATAAGGTTAACGGCGACATGGTAAAAGAATGGGATGTTGACGAAGTCAAGGTTAAAATAGGTGTAAAAAAGAAAGAATAAGATAATAATTGTAAAAAGAAATCCCACTAAGAGAAGACACTATGATCAAAATAACCTCCTAATGATGGTTTAATAGATTACATCTGCTTAAAAGTTATACTACAGTAGCTCAATGTTTCATAAAAACGGTAAAATTTCCAACGTAGTCTTTTAAAATTAAAAAAACGAATTATGTTAATGATTTAACCAGGTACACACCATAATCCTTGAATCCTAATCTTCTATAATAGGGTTTAACACCTACACCACTAAGCACAAACAACCTCTTCTTATCATACTCCTCTGTGCATATCCTCTCAGCTTCAGATATAAGTCTCCTACCGAATCCTTTATGCTGCCATTCACTATTACGCCGCTCACTAAAAGGTAACTCTCTCCCTAGAATCTTAACCTCTCTTATTATCATACACGGCTCCTCCGTTAACTCATACCGATGAGATACGAGTATATCACGTAAACGCAGATAACCTATTATCACATCATGCTTCCTACTGGTAATCGATATGAATACCTCATCGCTACCGCTGGCTTCATACTTAGTACTAGAGATCATTATATCATCATCCTCTATGCTAACAGACCTGGATAAGACATGATGCCCTACCTCCCGGCATCTTATGCAACGGCAACGAACCCCTTGTTTCTCCATCTCCTCTTTAACTATCTGCCGGAGATTGCTCTTAGAGACTCCTGAAGCGATATACTGCACTGGTATATCACGTTGTATACGCTGAATGCGAACCCATTCAGGCACAATGGTTTTAATACGTGCTATCATACGCGCCGCCTCATCTGTTGTTAAAGGTTCATACTCACCTTTCCTCCATAGCTCATAGAGCTTTGTCCCTTGTACAGTCAACGTAGGGTATATCTTAATCATATCAGGTTTGAAACGTTGATCATTGAATACAGTCATGAATGAGTCCATCTCCCTATCCTCATCCATACCAGGTAAACCAGGCATCATATGGTAACATACTTTAAACCCGCTATTCTTAGCTATAAATGTAGCGTTAATAGAGTCTTGAACAGTATGACCTCTTCTTATAAGATGAAGAGTGTCATCATAGACTGTCTGCACACCAAGCTCAACACGTGTAGCACCGAATCTGAGCGTGTTATCAACATGTTGAAGTCTAAACCAATCAGGTCTAGTCTCAACTGTTAAACCTATACAACGAGAATGAGATGCCTCATTCCTACTCTGCGCATCCTCTAAAGTCTTAGATGTGTACCCATTCAACGCATCAAAACATCTTTTAACAAACCACTCCTGGTACCATAAATCCCTAGCGGTGAATGTACCACCCATGATGATTAGATCCACTTTACTAGTCGCATGCCCGATACATTCTAACTGCTTTAACCTCTGCATCGTCTGCTCATACGGATCATAATTGTTTGACGCAGCTCGCCTAGCAGCAGGCTCATAACCCGTGTAACTCTGCGGTGTATTAACACTAGGCCCACCAGGGCAGGGTAAGCAGCAGCCATGAGGACATGAGGAAGGAGAAGTCATAACAGCTATTATAGCAACACCTGACACAGTCCTCATAGGTTTCTTCCTTAAAATAGATTGAGCATCGTACACCTCCTCATCTGACCAGTCAGAGGGTATACATGATAAAATCTCACTATCTGGGGGTATAGACTTTAAATTGTGTTTTCTGCATAGCTTGATCTTCATGTTATGCAGATGCTTCTTGTCAGCTATCTGCTTTGATCTTATCATCTCAAGTATCTCAGAGTGGAAGCTCATCATCTCTGTCATATATAGAAAGGATATGAAATCATAAAAATATTTTTATAGACTTAAAAAAACCAGATTCCATGCTAAGAGTATGATCACGAAACCTGTTTTTTAATAGTATCCTTACTAGTGTTCAAAAAAAATTAGAAAGGGTGAACTATGAAGCAGATAAATAAAATCATTTAATCATCATTAAATATGTTCGATTCACCTACGCATTACATTAGTGTATCTGATAAGTTTCTGATGATGCATCATACTATAAAATAAGGAAAACACCAAAAAACCCAATGCAAAGGTTTATAAATACTCTAAACTATATAAATAAAGTGATAATATATGAAGAGGAAGATAATAGTCGTGACGTTATGCGTACTGATGATAGCTGCTATGCTACCTGTAGCAACAGCGGTTAATACTGATAGTGAAACAGATGGCTGCCATAAAAAACTATTCACTAAAACCATTATAAAAGGCTTTATACTAGGGCCTGAAAAACAAGGACGAACCTTAACATTCTTCGCAGTGCTAGTATACTACTCTTCATCATCGCTACTTGGAGAAACAGAGACTGGCGTGTTGATGATGAAGAGGGTGTTAATCAACGGTTATTTCATAGGTTCCATCGGCAAGTTCTACATATCAGGTGTGATCTATAGTATCCTACCGTAAAGAGATAAAACACGCTTAAGAAGACAGTAATAACACCTTTAATTCGTGATTACAATACTTTTTTGTATTAGTGGATTGTAGATAAATCACGGTAACCCTAGTATCTCCTTATAGATACACACGTGTAAGGATTAATACAAAACCCTATTGGTTACCTGATCTAACATAAGTGAACTACCACTCAACAAGTTAGGTGGCTTCTGAGGTCTGATAGGTCGTCAGCAATTCATCCACCAGTTTTAACTGGTGGTCTTCTTGCTAACAACCTATAAAAATGATATCTATTTATACTACATAATCTCTATTACATTTAAAGAAATATTATTAGGATGAGGAGTGTTCGATGGTATATGATCCTACAGACACCAGTTATAGTTGTGAATGTTAAAACATATCTAGAATCAACTAATATAAAAGCAGTTGAGATCGCTGAGTTAATGGAGAAGATATCAAGGGAGAATGGTGTACGTATGGCTATAGCGGTGCAGCCTACTGATATAACACTATGTGTACAGAGGGTGTCAATACCTGTATTAGCTCAGCATATAGACCCTATCAACCCTGGTAGTCATACAGGGTGGATACTACCTGAAGCTGTAAAAGCAGCAGGGGCAGTAGGCACCTTGATTAATCATAGTGAGCATAGGTTGACAATAGCTGATATAGATACTTGTGTTAAAAGAGCTAAGGAGCTGCAGCTTGATCAGATAGTCTGCTCTAATAATATTGATACGTCAAAGGCTATAACCGCCTTCAGCCCTCATGTAATAGCGGTTGAGCCACCCGAGCTTATAGGTGGTGACGTATCAGTAACCACAGCTGATCCTGATATCGTTAGTGGAACTGTTAACGCTGTTAAAAACCTTAACAAGAACTGTAAAGTGCTATGCGGCGCTGGTATAAAAAACGGTAAGGATGTTAAAAAAGCAGTTGAGTTAGGAGCAGACGGTGTCCTACTAGCAAGCGGGGTAGTGAAAGCAGCTGATAAAGAGAAGGTTCTACGTGACTTAGCATCAGGATTATAATTATAGTACAAGATGAGAAACAAAGACGTATTTATCTACTAATAACCCTTAAGTTTCCTTATAGCCTGCTTGTAATCCTTACTTTTGAAGATGTAGTTACCAGCTACTAGGACGTCAGCGCCGTTCTTTATTATACTCTTAGCGTTCTCGTCTGTCACTCCTCCATCAACTTGAAGGTGTATATTCTTATTTGATGATTCATTGATAAGGGTTCTGGTTTTTTTTATCCTCTCTAACGAAGAAGGTATGAACCTCTGCCCGCTGAAACCAGGGTTGACTGACATGATCAGGATTAAGTCAACATGATCCATGAAATTATTTAAAACCTCTATAGGGGTATCAGGTTTAACTGATACACCTGCTTTACATGATCTGGATTTAATCATCTTTATTATGTTTAAAGGGTCATCTGAAGCTTCAACGTGTATTGTTAGTAGATCAGCGCCAGCATCTGCAAAAGCATCGATGAAACACTCAGGTTTGTTAATCATGAGGTGAACGTCAAATAATAGATTAGTTAAACCACGGATCTTTGATACAACCACTGGGCCTATAGTGATGTTTGGTACGAAATGCCCATCCATCACATCTATATGAATCCAGTCTGCGCCAGCATCCTCAACTACTTTGATCTCTTCGCCTAGACGAGCGAAATCAGCTGATAGTATAGACGGGGATACAATCACCATAAACGATAAAACCTCTTATAATTAACCCTATTCAAGGTTTTTTTGTTTATTATGTTTCCGCCATTCATCTAATGGTACGCTGAATTTCTTCTCGACTTCCACGCGGTATGTTGGTCCACCGTTATAAGCGCAGAATGGTATTATACGATTATCAGGCGTAGCATAGTGTATAACGCATCGTTTCAAACGTTCAATATCATAGTTGTAAGCATCCTGGAAATGCATAGCTCCTATCATCAATGTTTTCCATGTGAATACACCAACAGCTTGTTTACTCTTCTCAAAAGCCAGGTTTGATAGTATATCAACGATGTCTAAGCCTTCAGGCATATGATTTTTATCAACGAATTCCCCGAAGTACTTGTCAAATAAACGCTGAATATCACTTTTATCCTTCTTCAGTTTTTTAACTATTTTCAGTAGTATCTTATACTTCTTAGCTTTCAGGGTAAGTTCCTCCATGCGTTTGAATAGACCTTCTACATCTACGAATCTGGGTATAGGTGTGACTACTCCGTTATGCACAAACACGAACGTCGCGTACCCGCAGTGAGGATGAGAAGTAAAGGTTACCTCCTCATGGTCAGATAGCACTGATATAAGCTCAGATATAGGAGCAACTGTTGGTACTGGGTAGAAGTCATCCTCTCTTAGGAAATCTGTCTGTTTTTCTAGATCCTTTATTAGATCAGGTATAGTGTAACGCTGTTTAGCTAGCTGATCCTTATCGATTCTACCTGTGAATGATACAGGTTGGAAGTTAACACCTCGCACAGCCTCGATGTTAGCTACAGCGTATTTAACTATCTCTCCTACTTGGTCATCATTTATTGTTTTAACAATCGTTGGGACTAGGACTGTTGACAATGGTTTAGGTTTAACTCTTTTACAGTTCTCAACAGCTTTTAATTTAACGTCTAGTAGTTTTTTACCACGTGTGTTTATGTAGTTCTCCTCTTTTAAACCATCGAACTGTAGGTAAATCGTGTTCATACCAGCGTCACGCATACGCTGGCAGAAATCCAAGTCAACCATTTTAACGCCATTAGTCGCTACTTGTATCTGCGAGAAACCAAGCTCCTTTGCTTTTTTTATCACATCGAAGAACCATGGGTATATGGTTGGTTCACCGCCAGCGAACTGTAATGCTTTACATGGTACAGGCTGCTCAGCTCTAAGGTTCTCCATCATCCTAACAACATCCTCGTATGAGGGCTCATATACGTAACCAGCAGCGTTAGCATTAGCGAAGCATATAGGGCATTGAAGGTTGCATCTGTTAGTAAGGTCGATTAAAGCAAGGCATGTATGCGACATATGAAGGTTGCATAAACCGCAGTTATCAGGGCATGTTGACGCATCCTTTATAAACGGGTTGTCTACTCCTTTACCGTCAAATGACCATTTCTCTGCTTTAAGGTACATTTTAACATCTGACCAGTACACATCCTCGAATAAACCATGCTCAGGGCATGTTTTTTTCATCATTACTTTGTCATCCTTCTCGTAGATGGTAGCTGGTATAACTCTTAAGCATTCAGGGCATAATGAATCAGTCTCTTTCGGTAAACCAGTTTTAAGCTTTGTCTTCCTCATAATTCTCTTACCTGTCCATCTCTCAAACTATTCATGCTCCTGTGTTGAACATCCTTTTTTTATGATAAACATGAATTTCTATATAATAATGTCGGGGGTGTTTAGTCGCATTTAACCGTGGAATCCTTGTTTATACATTCTTTATTTATCATCCTATAAGTTAACAAAGGGTTTTTAGCAGCGTTCACCTCATCAACCCTTCTAACAGGTGTACTGTATGGTGCTTTAGATAGTAAATCTGGATCCTCTTTAGCTATACTTATCAGAGCGTTGATATACTTATCCAGGTTATCTTTTGATTCTGACTCAGTAGGCTCTATCATCAACGCTTCTTTAACTATCAATGGGAAGTATACTGTAGGAGGATGTAAACCATGATCCAGTAATCTTTTAGCTACGTCCATAGCTCTTACGCCTTTCTCTTTATGCAAGCGTTCACAACTTAGAACAAATTCGTGTTTACGAAGACTCTTATAAGGCATATCGTAATAACCTGAGTCAAGTATCCTCTTCTTCATATAGTTAGCATTCAACACAGCTATATCAGATACCTCTGATAAACCCTCTTTACCCATTAGTAGTATGTAGATATAAGCTCTAAGTATAACAGAGAAGTTACCGTAGAAACCATGGATTTTACCTATGGAGTCAGGTTGATCATAGTCAAATGAGTAATAGTCTTTCATCTTCTTTATCCTAGGTACCGGCAGGAATCTTTTTAAATGTTTTTTCACACCTACTGGCCCTGCCCCTGGTCCGCCGCCTCCATGCGGAGTAGAAAACGTTTTATGCAGGTTAAGATGCACTATATCGAAACCCATGTCACCAGGCCTGGTTTTACCTAGTATAGCGTTCATGTTAGCACCATCATAGTAGAGTAAAGCACCAGCATCATGCACAAGCCTAGCTATCTCTAATATATCTGATTCGAATATGCCTAGTGTGTTAGGGTTAGTAAGCATGAAACAAGCGGTTCTATCAGAGAGGGTTTTACTCAACGCTGTTAAATCAACGGTGCCGTCACTGTTTGACGGTATCTCTATAACCCTGTAACCAGCCATCGCTGCGCTAGCAGGGTTTGTACCATGAGCTGTATCTGGTACTATGACCTCATCGCGTTTACTATCGCTTTTTTTCTCATGATAAGCTCTTGCAAGAAGTAAACCAGTGAATTCACCATGCGCGCCAGCAGCAGGCTGCAATGTGAAAGCATCCATCCCTGTTATCTCACATAGCATCATCTCAGTCTCGTGTAATACCTGTAAAGCACCTTGGATTGTTGACTCATCCTGATATGGATGCAAAGCGGTGAATCTCTCCCATCTGCTTATCTCTTCGCTTATCTTAGGGTTATACTTCATGGTGCATGACCCTAAAGGATACAAGCCTATGTCGACACCGTAGTTCATCTGACTTAGACGTGTGAAATGACGGATAACCTCTACCTCATTCAATGTTGGTATATCTAGTTTTGTGGTGCGACGCAACGAAGCAGGTATCAAAGAATGAGTCATTGTATCTTTTCTCTTGTTTTCACATGAGAGCTCGTTGATTAATGGTTCATCGTAGCATGCCATATGATACATTAATTTAAGCCACCTCCTTTAAAACCCTGAGGAAACCATTGATCTGATCATCAGTCTGGATCTCTGATACACCAAATAGTAAACACCTGCTGAGTTTAGGGTAGAATGGTTCAAGTATCAGACCACCCTGGAAGCCGTGTTTAATCAACTTCTTATTTACCTTATACGCGTCACCGTTGTAACGCATGACAAACTCGTTGAAATGAACACCATCAAATACCCGCTCAAAACCATTTATACTCCTTATAGAGTCATATAGCATATGACCCCTTTCAAGGTTAATCAATCCTAGATCAGTTAAACCTTCTTCACCTAGCCATGATAGATAGATCACAGCTGCTAAAGCGCATAAACCCTCATTAGTACAGATGTTACTAGTTGCTCTCTCTCGTCTTATATGCTGCTCCCTCGTCTGCATAGTCATACAGAACGCTCGTTTACCATCAGCATCCTTACTCATACCTATGATTCGACCTGGCATCTGTCTTAAATACTCGTATCTACAAGCAAACAACCCGAGACCGCATCCGCCAAGCTCCATCATTGATCCTAAACCTCGTCCTTCACCTACAACAATGTCAGCGCCGTACTCCCCAGGTCTCTTCACTAAACCCAGAGTAAACGGGTCTACACCAACGATAAATAATGATTTGTTATCATGCGCTATTCTCCCTATCTCCTCTACATCCTCTTCAAAGACTCCGAAGAAGTTAGGATTCTCCACGTACACACCAGCGACATCGGAAGACATCATACTTGTGAGAGCATCAATGTTAATAGTGCCTCTCTGCTCATTGTACGGTACCTCAGCTATAGTAATGTTAGCACCCTTAGTGTAATTCCTAAGAACTGATTTCTTCTCATATGATATACCCTCAGGTATAAGGAAAACAGGTCGTTTATTTATCCTGTATGACATTAAAGCTGCTTCACCAAGAGCAGTAGCTCCATCATATAAGGAAGCGTTAGCTATATCCATACCTGTCAACCCTGTTATTATACTCTGATACTCAAACATAGCCTGCAGGAAACCCTGAGATGCTTCTGATTGATACGGTGTATAAGCAGTGTAGAACTCTGATCTTGATAGCAAAGCTTTCACTACTGCTGGTACGTAATGCGGCTGACCTCCACCTATGAAGCATGGTGTATCATAATAAGTCTTGTTTTTACTTGCTATCACCCTGAGATGAGCTTCCACCTCCTGCTGGGTTTTTGATGATGGGATATCCAAGTTGTTGATCCTTATTGAGGATGGTATATCATCAAACAAGTCATTGATACTACTGGAACCTAACACTTTTAGCATCTCTTCTTTTACACATGAGTTAGGTATAATCTTCATAATATTTTGACCTCCCTTAGAAAAGGGTTTTTCCGGTCTGTAAATATAAAACCTGTTAAAGAATGTTACCATTCATTAGATGAAATGATCATGCACCTAAAACTAAGAATGGATCAAGTAGTAAAACCCTAAAAAAATATTTTTTTCATAGATAATTATAAGTATTAAAAAAATATTCATATACTAGGATGCATAGGACGCCATGTGAATATATGATGTGGAATGTTGTACCGGTTATAAGAAAAGAGATAGCGGAGAGTCTTGTTAGGGACTACGAGCTCACACAGAGAGAAGCAGCTGAGAAGCTAGGAGTCACACCAGCAGCTGTATCACAATACATATCAAATAAAAGAGGGCGTCTTAAGATCATAGATGAGGAGATACTCAACGAGATAAAAAACTCTGCAAGTAGAATCATAAAATACGAGTCAACTGTTGTAACTAAAGAAACCTGCAGGATATGCAAGATCCTTAGATCCAGAGGGGTCTTCTCATTTGAAGCTTGTGAATGCGAATTAGAATAAAAACCATTCTAATCTTATTTTTACCTTGAAGTTGAATAAACCTCTATGAAATGATGAGGGTTATAGGATAATTTAGCCTGCCTGAGCCCAGGTACACCTAGATCCTCCTCCCTGTCAATAAATGGGAATTCATCTTGCAGGTATCTCGCTGTCTCCATGTTTATAGCCTTGTATACGCCATCGTAATCAGGTGAACCTTTCTCATAATGTATAACAGCAGTGTCATTATTCAACCGTTCAAATACTGATACAGCTTCTACGTTCCCATTTATACAAAGAGCTAAACCTGATAAACCTAGATAAAAGAAATGATCCATAGAGTATATCACAGCTTTTCTTTCATTTTCAAGGAGTTCATCTGAACTGCAATCACGCCATATGCACCATCTCCTGAGGAATTCACGCACCTCTTTCATGTTATCCTCTGTTATTCTCTCTATACTGTAATTATACTTCTTTTTGAATTTGTTAAGACGGTTACGAATCTTAGCGTAAGCTGAACCTGGTAGGTTAGCTAAGTCATAAGACCGGTAAACATAATCAAATAGGTCACGCTCCTCCTTATAAGACAAACCTGGTATATTCCTACTCATCCATTCTTTTATCTCTTTAGATATGAACCCTAATGGTTTATCACCGCATACCTCATAGGCTAGTTTAACTACCAGGTTGTACACCTCAGCAGAGTATGCCCCTACAGGGGCTCTTATCTGTTTTTCACCTTTAAAATCAGTCATTATAATCAAAACATCATCATATATAGTATAATAATAACCTACATAGTGACTCCAGCTTATCATAGTCGTAAACAATAAACCACTATGAAAAGGAGGAGTGAGTGAATAATAATAATCAAACGTTTTTTTATCTTCAAGTGTCAAACACTTAAAATCCTTTAACGATAACATGGGTGATTACACCTGTGATTTATACTTCATAGGCACATGGTTCCTCATTGTATTGAAACCTATCTTCTCGTAGAACTTTTCAGTACCAGGCTCAGCTATCAAACCAATCCATCTTATACCCCTGGATAAACAATCATCAACCAAGGTGTTTATCAACGCCTTACCTACTCCTAAACCCCTGTACTCTGGTAGTACGACAAAATCTTGTATATACGCATCTGATACACTATCAGATATAACACGAGCTGTACCTATAGTCTTACCTGTCTTTTTATCAACTGCTACTGCGAATAAGAAGCTTTTTGATATCAAATCCTCTATGATGGATGGGGGTTCATCATTGCTGCTCCACCAGCCAGCGGTCTTGTATAACTCTATTATAGCCTTTGAGCACCATTTATCGACAATTTTAATCTCGATATTATTTATGTTTAATTTATCCATATAGATTCATTATTTAGGATAACTCACTAAGGAATATTAAAAAACCATGGAGAACAGATTAAAACCAGGTTAACCCAACACTCATAGATGTACTTAGCAGGGTCCTTGTCGCTGCTTTAGCATGAGCTATGCTCTATCGCTTCCGTTGGGCATGCGTTCACACATGCGCAGCATTCAATGCACTCTGAGACTTTCTCAGCAACTGATTTACCATCTTTTAGTTTGAATACATCAACAGGGCACGCGTTAACACATTCCCCGCAACCATTACATTTATCATAGTCAATTGTGATGGTTATACCACCATCTTTAAACTCCTTCTTCATGTTGTTTAATTCACCTCTTAGATTTAGTTAGGCAAATAATATAGCTTGTATATTAGTATTTTTGTTTTTGTAAAGTCTACCAGGATCAGTAATATTTTTCTTTTAGATTATAAATTACAAAAAAAAGCAGAGTATCTCATATGTCATCATCCATTGAATGGTAACATGCTCTCCTCATGAAGCTATCTCAGATACATTTTTAAATTACAGTTTTATCAAGGTTATTTCCCAGTTTTAAGTTAAGATAACTCAACCCTTCTCTAAACAAGTAAGATATTCCTAAAAATGAGTAACATCTCCCGATTTTCTGAAATACTCCTATCGATCTTCACCAGAAAGGCATTTAGATAAGAGGAAAAACTCCTGTTCCACAAGTCATTAC
>Ga0068707_1000363_pt1 | contig 28519 bp, 29 predicted proteins | sample YNPNPMetaG_FD_66600 | JGI IMG/M metagenome (GOLD analysis project Ga0068707, IMG submission 66600) | Anoxygenic and chlorotrophic microbial mat microbial communities from Yellowstone National Park, USA - YNP NP MetaG | ecosystem: Environmental > Aquatic > Thermal springs > Hot (42-90C) >... | reverse complement strand
GCTGGTCAGGGGGAGGTGTGAGCTTCTGCCTTTCCCGAAGGGGACCTTCGACCGGGTGCTCCTGTCGGACATCCTGGAACATCTGTTTCCGGAAGAGATGAAGAGGACCCTGAAGGAGGTTCACAGGGTCCTGAAAGAGGACGGGCTTCTCATCTTCCACACGTTCCCGAACCGCTGGTTCTATTCCGTTTACTACCTTCTCCGGAGGCTTTTGTGGGACGTCCCGAGGGGGAAGGCCGGACCCAGGGATCCCAGGGACTTTTACGAGCGCTCCATGCACGTCAACGAGCTCTCACCATGGGGCCTGATCAGGGCCATGAGGCCGCTTTTCAAGGTGAGCATCTCCTGCGCCCATCGCCGTCGGTGGGACACAGACAGCGGCCGTTTCCTGGGAAGGATGGGGCCCGTGGACTGGTTTCGGGAGCCGGAGATCTGGGGCTCGGCGTCGAAACGGCATCGAAGATTGAAAGGACCGAATTTCGCCCTGTAGAATGGTAAGTGTTCACAGGGTGGCGGCGTTTCTCGTAGCGGCTTGGCGGAGGCGCTTTGATTTTCCAGGATTCGGACCTGGGGGAAGCCCTCTCGGCCGAAGCGGAGCTGAGGCCGACCGAGGGAGGGGGCAAGGATCCCCCGGAGGCCAAGTCCTTTGGAAAATCGAGCGCCGAAGAGTTGAAGCGGAGAGAAATGCCGTCACCCCCCATGACCGGTTGCGTAGAATGTATGCCGGGCCATCCATAGGGGTGCAGGCCGCCGGATCCGCGGCGGCATCATGGCGAATGCCACCGGGCGAGGAGGTCGCGATGGGAGAACTGAAGAGCACCTTGGACCTGGTCATGGAGAAATACGGCGGGGCCGAGGAGGCGCCCTCCCTGACCGCTGCGCAGAAGGCCGAGATAGCGGAGATAAGGAAGGTGTACCAAGCCAAGATCGCTGAGGCCAAGATCCTGCTGGCGGGGGACGAAAATCTCCCGAGGGAGATCTCGCGGCTCGAGTCGGAGATGGAAGAGAAGATTCAAAGAGTGCGAAATCAGAAGGCCCTGTAGATCCTCATGACCTTGCCCACGTAATCCCATGGCAGTTCCTCGTCCCCTGAGAGGAGCCTGTCGAGCCTGTTGGGTCCGAGGTAGTAAGCGCTCAGGGCTAGGGAGAGGTCCTGGTACCGCAGGAGCATCTGCAGGAGGTACTCGATCCCGAGACGCACGTTGATTGCAGGCCGATAGAGGCTCTCCTTCCCCTCCCACGGCAGCCGGGCGTCTGCCGCCATGGCCCTCGCCACGGAGGGGTTCAGCTGCATCAGGCCCATGGCCCCCTTAGGGGACAGGGAGGTGGGGACCCCCTCGCTCTCCACGGCGATGAGGGACAAAACGAGCTGGGGAGCGAGCCGCGATGCCCGGCACTCGTCGTAGATGACCCAGGCCAGCTCTCTCCTCTCAGACGGGCTCAGCCCTTTGAAGGAGGCCGCGACGAACCACCGGATCTCATCGATGCCCCACGGCTCCTGAGGGCCCTCCGCTCGGCGAGCATCGGTCTTCTGCGCGACCTGGAGTTCGTTCGCCCAAGGTGCTGGGGAGGGTCTCAGTACGACCTCGTTGGAAAAGGAGCTGTGAAGCTTCAAGATCCCGAAGGCGGTCACGAGCCCCAGGCCAGCGGAGCAAACAACGAGAATCCCGCTCATCAATACGGGGTGCGTCAGGGCCGTCTTGACCAATCTCTTTGGTGCTCGATCTCTCATGACGCGCTCCTTTCGATGGAATGGTCCACCGACTCCCATTGGAAGGCTCGGCCATGGCGACGGAGCCTGCGTTCAGTCCCTTAATTGTCAAAAGAAGTGGCGGGTAACCTTCGAGGGATCCGCGGGGCGGATATGCGACGACTGAACGCTTTTTTTGCCCAGATGATTTCAGTGCATGGCACCCCTCATCCGATCGACTGACAAGAAGATTATACGGACGGGGAACCTCGGAGTCAAATCCGACTTGCAACCTGTTGAAAAAGCAGGACTTACAGGTCCGATAGTTCGCTCGTCAGGGCCTCCGTCCAGGGATCGATGGTGAGCTTGCGCCACAGCATGGCCGTGGGGACCAAGAGGTCCCTCTCCCGCGCGCCCTCCATGAAGATGTAACCCTGGGCCCTGGACATCCCGCGGGGGAGAAGCTGGACGGCTCGCGCCTCCCCTACGAGGAAGTTTATCCCCTTGGGGCCGTATCCCACTATGAAAAAGTCGTATTTGGGGTCACCCAGCATATCATCTCCGGTTCATAATCATTCAACAGCTGGCACCGGAATGCAATATCCTCCAGGAGTTATGGCTTGACAGCGCATCTCTCAGGTGATACCCATACAGATCATCGGTTTCTTCAGTTTCGGGGGCGTCGCATGGCAGAGAACCGAAGGAGGGAGAAGCGAAGGTATGCTGATCTGGCCCTGAAGGAGACCGTGGAGATCTTGCAGATACTGGAGAGGATCTCCAGGGGGGAAGACGCGGACTTCACGGAACGCTATGCCGACCTCGTGGGGATGAAGGACCGGCTGGGGCGCCGGCAGGAGGATCGGAAACTGGGCGAATCCCTGTGCGCCACCATCGAGGCCATTGCCTCCAACCTCGGGCAATTGGTGGGAAAGGAGAGGCGTCTCAGAAAGGTACGGATCACCAAGATGAGCGGAAAGAAGAGTTCACAGATGCAGGTCCAGGCCTCTGTGGTGGGCTGGGAGGAGAATCGACCGCAGGTGGGGAAGTCCTATCGTCTCTTCAAGGACGACGGCGGTCTGTTCCGTTCGGCGAGGGTCATCAAGGTGACCCCGGACTATTTCCAGACTCAGAATTCGGTGTACAGGATAGAGGTCCTCAGGGAGGGCTAGGCCCCCCTGCCCGAGGCCTTTCTGAGGATCGCCTGCAGGGCCTCCCGGGAGAAGTGATAGGTCCTGCGGCAGAACTCGCAGGTCACATCGATGCCACCTCGCTCGAGCATCATCCCCTCGATCTCCCCCGCGCCCAAGGCTATCAAGACGCTTGTCAACCTGTGCCTGGAACAACGGCATCGAAACCGGAGGGCTTGCTCGCCCAAGAACCTCAGCTCGTAGCCCTGGAGCGCCAGCAGAAGGATCTCCCGTGCTTCCCTCCCCATTCGAATCAGCTCCGTAGGCAACGGCATGGTGCGGATGTTGGCCTCCACCATGCCGATCTCCTCCTCCGTCGCCCCCGGCAGGGTCTGCACAAGATAGCCCCCTGCAGCCCCGACGGAGAGGTCTGGTTCCACATAGACCCCCAGGGCCACGGCCGATGGGACCTGCTCCGAGACGGTGAGGTAATAGGCCAGGTCCTTTCCGATCTCCCCGGAGGTGATGGGGACGACCCCCCGGTACGGTTCCTTGAGTCCCAAGTCCTTCAGGACCGTCAAGCTCCCGTTGCCTCCCACGGCCTTGCCCACCTGGATCTTTCCTCCCTCTACGGGCAGATCCACTTGCGGATGCCTCACGTAGCCCCGGCCTTCGCCGTCGGGAGTGGCCTCCACGAAGAGCTCCCGCAGCGGCCCGCTGCCCAGTATCTGGATCATGAGCCGCTGCCCTCCTTTCAGCTCACTGCCCAGTAGAAAGGCCCCGGTCATGGCCCGCCCCAGGGCCGCAGTGGCCACAGGGGTGGAGTTGTGGCGCCGCCTGAGCGCCTCCACGACACCCGTCGTGACCGCCGCCACGGCCCGAAACCTGCCGCATGCCGAGATGGCCCGCACCATGGTGTCTCCCATGGATTCACCTCGCGACCTCTTTTTTCATCCAAGGCCTTGGCACATTATCTCACTCCAGCGGGACAGAGGGAAAGACTCCCTCGCATTCAGGGAGCATGTTGTGATAGTTTAAGGGCGAGCTGGGGAAAGGCGTATCAGCTCGTTCTGCGGTCAGGTGTCCCGGAGATCCTTTAGGTGCACGACTGCTTCAGGGTTGGGTGGCTCTTGTCCTGTGAGGACACACGGCCGCATGGCTGGGACAGGGTGGACGGTGCGCAGCCGCTTTTCGTGAAGCGGCATGGAGAGGGGGCGTGGCATGGACAGGGATCCGGAGGTCGTTGTCTTAGGGGCGGGCATAGGCGGATTGGCCGCCGGGGCTTTGCTCGCCCACGGAGGGCGGAAGGTCCTGGTCCTCGAGGGGAATCCGTTCCTGGGAGGGCGTTGTACCAGCTATGAAAAGGACGGGTTCATCATCGATGTCTTCGTGCATCTGGTGGCCCGTTGCGAGAAGGGTCCCTTCGGGGAGATCATGAGGGCGGTGGGGCGCCCGGACGGCATTCGCTGGTGGCATGCGACCCCTGACCGCAAGCCGATCTTGTTCCTGGACGGGGAGACGTATCCCTATCCTGATCTGTCCTTCTGCACCCGGGAGGATCTCCGAGATATCTACCGCAGGGGCTTCGGGCTGAGCGATCGGGACGTCGAGGCGGCCATGAGGATCCTGGATCGGATCTTGGAGATGCCTTACGAGGAGACTTTGGCCTTGGACCGCGTACCTTACAGCCAATGGCTTCGTCAGTTCACCTCGAACCCGGTTGTGCTGGCCATGGAGCATCAGAAGACCCTTCTCAGCTCGGTGGTGACCTCCAAAGAGGCCTCGGCCGGGGAGATGATCCGCATGTTCAAGAACGTCCAGAGGGACGCCAATATAGGCTATCCATTGGGGGGGTGCATCAGCATCCCGCAGGCCCTGGCGGAGACCATCGTGGCCCATGGGGGGGAGGTCCGCACCGCCACGCCCGTGGAACGGATCCTGGTGGCGAGGGGAAGGGCAGCAGGGGTCCTTTTGGCCACAGGCCAGGAGATCCGGGCCTCCGTGGTGATCAGCAACGCAGGGATCAGGGAAACGGCCTTACGGATGGTGGGCGAGTCGTTCCTGCCGGCCGACTACGTGGAACGGGTTCGGGGGCTTTCCACAGGGAAGCTGGTCGAGGAGACCCCTATGGGGATGATCTACATGAAACTGGCCCTGGACGAGCCGGTCATAGAGGCCCCCATCATCCTTTGCAACGTGAAGGAGGGGGCCTTCGAGGGATCCAGGGATCTCATGCAGGGATTGATGCTCGACCGTCCGCCGGACAATTACAAGGGGATCAACTCCTTCATCCCGGTGACCTCCAACATGGACCCCAAGGTGGCCCCTCCGGGTCGCCAACTGGTCAACTTCTACGGTCTGGCTCCGCTCAATTCCTCCGACTGGCAGGCCTGGGTGGACTACCATCTGGGTTACCTCTACGGGTTGTATCCTGAGATGAAACGGCATGTGATGTGGTGCGACTTCAGTACCTTGAACAGGGTCAAGCAGTTCAGCGGGCGACTCTATCCCGACATAATCGGGATCGCCCAGAGCGTGGGCCAGACCGGTGAGGACCGTCCCAGCCCCGTCACGCCCATCGAAGGCCTCTATCTGGTGGGCTCCGACGTAGGCCGCGACAACGTGGGCACGGAGCTCGCCGCAGAGAGCGCCTTGAGGGTGGCGAAGCTCCTCTTGTGAGCTCGTCGGTCTTTGGAACCGTCGGCAGTCAGGAGGGCCGCTGAAGGGGAGATCCCGCGCCGGCAGCACCCCTAAGAGGCCATGCGAGACAGGCGCTCCAGCTCCTCGAAGGCCTCGGAGATGATCCCTTCGACCACCTCCCGGACGGATTTGATATCGTTTATCAGCCCGGCTATCTGGCCGGAGGGGAGCGGGCTCATCTCGGGGTCGCCAGTGTCGTAGGCGATCTTCCCCCTGCCTCCCCCCATCTTCACCAGTATCTCCTGGAGGGTCGCCCCTCGCTCCTCCAAGGCCAGGACCTCGGCGGCGAGCTTGTTCTTGACCACACGGATGGGGTTCTTGACGGAGCCCATGAGCAGGGTCGTATCCGTCTCCCTGGCCTGGAGTATCCTTTCCTTGATGGCCGGGTGAACCGGGCACTCCCGGGTGGTGAAGAATCGCGTGCCCAGGAGCACCGCCTCGGCCCCTAATGCCAGCGCCGCAAGGAACCCCTTCCCGTTGCAGACCCCGCCGCCGGCGATCACAGGGATCTTCAGGCGTGAGACGGCGACCGGTATCAGTATGAAATTTGCCACGTTGTCCAGGCCCACATGGCCGCCTGAGCCATATCCCACCAAGGTAACCGCATCGACCCCCAGTCTTTCGGCGCTCTCGGCGTGTCTGACGCTCGTCAGTTTGTGGATGACCTTCACCCCGGCCTCTTTGAGCCTGGGCATCAACGGCTCAGGGCTCCTCCCGGCGGTCTCGACGAACCGGATGCCCTCCTCGCATACCACGTCGCAAAAGCGAAGGGTCCTCTCCGGGATGCCGAACTCCGGGACCATGGAGATGTTGACGCCGAAGGGCCTGTCGGTGAGCTCACGCATCCGGCGCAGGTCCCTCCTGAGGTCCTCGGGGGTCTCGTAGGACTCCGCGGTGATGAAACCGAAACCTCCTGCGTTGCAGACCTCGGCCACGAAATCGGCCTTGGTGATCCACTGCATCCCGCCGCACAGCACGGGATGATCGATCCCAAGCATCTCCGTTATCCTGGTGGTGAACTTGCCCTTCATGCGATTCATATCCCCCCTTCTGACGGCCCTACCCGCGTCCCACTCCCTCCAGCAGCTCCTGGATGATTATGAGTCCCTGGATCTGGGTGGTGCCGGCACCGAACTCGATCCCTTTTACGTCCCTGTACATCCGCTCGACGGGAAACTGGCTGATGTATCCGTATCCGCCGAGGACCTGAAGGGCCTTGTCCACCACCCTCATCCCCACCTGAGGGCAAGAGAGCTTGGCATAAGAGATGCCTCCAGCCTCGCCCTCTTGCCGGAGTCCGCCAAGGTCGCGGCCCAGTGAGCCGGGGGCCGTCCGCTGTGGATCTCCGTGGCCATGTCGGCCAGCAGCTCCTGGATCATCTGGAAGGCGATGATCGGCCGGCCGAACTGGATGCGCTCCCGGACTTACCGAGATGCGACATCTCCCGATCGGCTTCCTCTTTATGGATGCCCTTTGGAGCACCTGCCTGCCGTGCGCTGGCACGGCACTCGGTCTAATCCTCAATGGTCCGAAAGTGACGGATGTCGAGGAGGTGGCCTTTCCTCTCCTCCTCGAAAACGGCCTCGACCCGCATACCCACCCGGAGCTTCGCCGGATCGGTCTCCTCCAGGAAGTGGGGGAAGGTGTTGTCGCATCCGTCCAGTTTGATGTTGGCCGAGGTGTAAGGAACGGGCCTCTGTTTGCCCGTGTCGGGATCCACGAATCCGAAGCTCAACACTGTGTAAGAATAGACCGTCCCCTTGCCGCTCAGCTCGACGAGCTCTTCCATGGGCACGAAACACTCGCCGCAGACTTTTCTAGGTGGTACCATCACCATACCGCACTTCGGACAACGGACACCGAGGATCCTCTTGTTATCCCTTATCTCGGCCAAGAACTTGGACGTATATTTCCCTGCGGACCAATCGAAGGGCTGCTCCGCCTCGCCGGAGCATATGGTGAGAAGCTCCTTTTCCCTTTCCATGGGTCTCCTCCCTCGCTGGTGCCGGGGCTCCCCTACGAGGAGGCCCGGCAGGATGCGCCATCAATCCGGCTTCTTCCTTCCCAACGCCATGATATCTGACCAGTAGCAACCCCCGAAGCCAGTGGCCAGGGCGAGCTTCACATCGGGCACCTGTCTCTTGCCGCCTTTCCCCATGATCTGAATGGCGCACTCCGCCACCCTGATGAGGCCCGTGGCCCCGATGGGGTTGCTGGAAAGGACCCCGCCGGAGGGGTTGATGGGAAGCTCCCCCCCCATGTCCGTGACCCCATCCCATATGAGCTTTGGACCCTCCCCCCACTTGCAAAGGCCGAGGTCCTCGATCCATTGCACGCCGGCGAAGGACGACGGGAGGTAGAGCTCCATGACATCGAACTCCTTGAGAGGCTCCTTGATCCCCAGCTTGGCATAGAGGGCCTTGGAGGCCTCGGCGAGGGTGACCATGGTTTCGAAGGCGGGGTCTCCGAGAAAGGTGAAGTTGTGGCGGTTGGTCGTCCCCAGGATCCACGCCGGGACGGGGGTGATCTTCTCCGCGCACTCCTCCGAGGCGAATATTACGGCGCAGGCCGCGTCGGTCCTCGGGCACATGTCGAGGTATTTTATGGGCCAGGAGATCATCGGGGATTTCATCACGTCTTCCACCGTGAGGTCGAGCTGAAGGTGCGCGTAGGGATTGTTGAGGGCGTGCTTGCGGTCTCGCACCGCCACCCTTGCGGCATCCTCCTCGGTCGCCCCCGTGGAGGCCATGTAACGGGTCGCCATCACGGCCAGCCCCCCTACCGCGCCCCCGAAGGTGGGGCGGTCCAAGATGGGGTCGAAGGCGGTGATGATCGCCCCTGTGGTATCGGACTCGGAGTTCTTCTCCCATCCTATGGCCAGGACCTTGTCGAAGAGGCCCGAGGCCACGTGGTAATATCCGGCCATGGCCACCGTGGTGCCGGTGGTGCCGCCGGTGGTCACCTTCATTATGGGCTTCATGAAGGCCCCCGACCCGTCCACGCTCCAGGTGTCCACGTAGTTGATCCCCTCGAAGTGATCCATGTTACCGATGACAACGGCATCGATGTCATCGATCGTAAGCCCGGCATCCTCCAAGGCCCGCATCACGGCCTCGTTGATCATCTCCTGTCCGTTGACGTCCTTCCTGGCGCTCCGACCAGGGGTCTGTCCTGTCCCGACTATCGCCACGCGTTTGCCCATGTGCACCTCCCGCTTGCGCCGGCAGCCTCTCCGGTCCCATTTTATCGGCACCGGTCCATCACCCCCAGCGGCGCTCAACAGATGGACCGGTCATCGAGGCGGGGCGTCCTGAACCCAACTCTCTTTCATCGGCCCACCACCATAACGCAGTGACTCTGGCCGCAAGGCCCGTTTATGCCGTGGGCCAAAGCGGTCCTGCAGTCCGGCACCTGCCTAGCCCCAGCATCGTTCCTCACCTGCAAGGAAGCCTCTATGAGCCTGGTCAACCCCGCGACGACAACCGGGTGTGCCGAGAGGCATCCACCGGATCGGTTGACGGGAAGCGGCCCGTCGGGGGCGGTGAACCCTGAGTCCGTCAGCCTGCCAGCTCCGCCTTCCTCGCAGATGCCCAATCCCTCCAGCCACATGAGTTCCATGTAACTGAAGGCGTCGTAAAGCTCTATCGTCTGGAGCTCGGCCTTCGGATCCAAGATCCCGGCCATGGAGTAGGCCTTCTGTGCAGCCTTGCGCAGGGCAGGGGAGCGGGCCAGGTCCCTGTCGCCCAGATGATAGGCGTCGCAGCAGTGCCCCATCCCCCTTATCCAGACGGGTCTCCCCCTGGCCTTCTGGGCCGCCCGTTCGTTGGCCAGGATAACGGCCGCGGCCCCGTCCGTGATGGGGGAGGCGTCCAGCAGCTTGATGGGGTCCGAAAGGACCCTGGATTCCATGACGTGCTTCACAGTGATCTCCATGGGGAGCTGCGCCAAGGGGTTGTCCATGGCGTTCCTGTGGTTCTTGACAGAGACCCTCGCGCACTGCTCCTCCGTGACCCCGAAAGTGTCCATGTAGGCCCTGGCCTGCATGGCCGCCGAGGTTATGGCATCGAGCCCGAGGGAGCGAGAGTATATGGGATCGAACATGGCATTGGTGATCAGGTTCATGCGGCTCTGGGAGCACTTGTTGTGCGCCACCACCAGCGTCGTGGAAAAGGACCCGGACAGGATCCTCATAGCCCCATAGAAGGCCCCGAAGAGACCGTCTCCTTCCACCGTGGAGATGTCTTTGTGACGGGATCCGCAAGCGTCCTGAACGGCCATGCTCGATATGGTCCGGCCGTCCCAGAAGTCGTTGGAGACGGTGACCACATTGTCTATGTCCTGGATCGTCAGGCCCGCGTCCTCCAAGGCCTTGACCGTGACTTCGTAGACCATGTCCGAAAAGGTTTCCCCCTTTTTCCTCCGCTCGTACTTGGTCTGCCCGACACCTATTATAGCCACTCTCTCCATCTCTCCCCTCCGGCTAAGAGCCTGCAACGCGTGCTCGTCGTCCCGATTCCCCGGGCCCAGCGGGGTGACTGGCCGTGATCTGCGGGAGGCCTCTGCGGCTAGACGGGCTTGAAATACATTATGTCGAGGATATCTCCCTTCCTCTGCTCCCGAAAGACAGCCTCCACCCTGATGCCGGTTTGAAGCCCTCCCCCGTCGAACCCACCCAGGAGATGGACGAGGCCGGTGGTGGCACCGTCCAGAAGGATGATCCCGTAACCGAATGGGTGGGAAAGGGGATGGATCGACTCCTTGTATCTCGGCACCGTGTAGGTAATGAGCGTCCCCTGAGGGCCCAGCTCCCTCCACTCCATATCGGCGTTGAAGCAACGTCCGCATACCTTGCGCGGAGGGACGAATACCATCTGGCACCTGCCACAGAAGGTCCCCAGGATCTTCTTCTCGTCCCTGAGGGCGACGAGGAAACGACTCCCTGTCTCCCCCACCGACCATTCGTACGGGACCTTGATGCGGCCCGAATAGACGATGTCCTCCGTCTGTCCTATCCAATCGGCCATTTCGACCCCTCCTTGTCACCTAGACCCTCTCCCTGAATTCCTCCCCCAGGAGTCCCTCCGGCCGGATCAAGAGGACCAGGATGATGATGAGAAATGCCATGGTGTTCTTGAAGGCCACGGAGATGTACCCACCGGCCAGGCCCTCCGCGACGCCCAGGAGGAGCCCCCCGACGATGGCCCCCGGCAGGCTGTTGAGACCACCCAAGATGGCCGCCGTGAACCCCTTGAGGAAGGGCTCCAGCATGAAGAACGGATCCAGCAGGAGCACAGGGGCCAGGAAGAGCCCGGCCAGGACCCCTGAGAGGGCGGCGACCCCCCAGCTTATGGCCAGGACCCGGCGGGTGGGGATCCCCAGGGTCTGAGCGGCCTGAAGGTTTTCGGATGTGGCCCGCATGGCGAGCCCGAGGGATGTCCTCTGGACGAGGAGGTAGAGGCAGAGGCTTCCGGCGATCCCCACCCCTATGGTCCCCAGGCTGAGCTCGCTGATCACCAGTCCCCCGAGCTTCAACACCCTGGAGTCCGACAAGGGGAAGGGAAAGGACTGGGGCTCCGTCCCCCAGATACGGGCTACCAGTCCCTGAATGATCAGGCTCAGCCCCAGGGTGAGGATGATCTGTCCCAGGGTGCTCGCCTCCCTCCTTTGAGCCGGCACCAGGATGGAGAAGTAGAAGGCCATGGCCAGGACGCTCCCGAACAAAAGCGCCGCGATGGCGGCCAACCCGAAGGGGAGAGTCAGCCCCATCAAGGTCAGGGCGAAAAAGGTCCCTGCCGAGGCCATGTCCCCATGGCTGAAGTTGAGGATGCGAGTGGAGCGGTAGATCAGGGAGAGCCCCATGGCCACCAAGGCGTAAAGGCTCCCTACGGAGAATCCGGATATCACGTATTGCAGGAGACGTTCCATCGGTCCATCCCGTTATCACACGGCCCGCCTCGGTGTCAATAGGGCCGGTTGTAAGTGATCAGGGGGTGGCGGCGTCTCTTGGAGCGGCTTGGCGCAGGCGCCTTAATTTTCCAGGATTCGGACCCGGGGAAGCCCTCTCGGCCCAAGCTGAGCTGAGGCCCACCGAGGGAGGGGCCAAGGATCCCCCGGAGGCCAAATCCTTTGGAAAATCTAGCGCCGAAGACGTAGAGCGAAGAGTAATGCCACCACCCCGTGACCAACTGCGGCCGATTTGGTCGCTTCCCTGCTAACGGAACGGCCAGTTCCTCATGTAGAAACGCATCTTGAGCCACCTGCCCGAGAGTCCCAGCGGCTCGAAGATCAGCACGACGAAGACCGTCACCCCGAAGACCACAGGGATCAACTCCTTGTAGCCGCTGAAGATCTGTGGTATGAGGATGACGAAGGCCGCCCCGAAGATGGAGCCCTCCACCGAGGCCAACCCCCCGATCGTCACTGCGACCAATAGATTGATGGCCTCCGCGTAGGTGAACATGTTGGGCTCAAGATACCCCATGAGCTGGGCGTAAAGGGCCCCCTGGACGCCTGTGTAAAAGGAGCTTATGGCGAAGGAGGCGAGCTTGTATCTGGTGAGGTTCACACCCATGGCCTCGGCCGCGATGTCGTTGTCCCGAATGGCGACGAACGCCCGGCCCATGTAAGAGGCCACCAGGTTGTAGGTGGCCAGTGTGAAGAGCAGGGCCACCGCGAAGTGGATGTAGTAGAGGGCTATGTGCTTGGGGATCCCGAGACTGGGGTCCAACTTCGGGACCGGTAGGCCCATGCGCCCTCCGGAGAGTACCTCGGAGTTGGCGAAGATCTGGTAAACCGCGATACCGAATCCCAGGGTGACTACGGCGAGATAAGGTCCCTTGAGCCGCAGCGAGGGAAAACCCACGGGGATCCCGAAGATGGCCGCCGCCACCCCCCCTCCCAGCACGGAGAGGGGCATGGGCACCCCGGCCCTCACCAGGTGGGCGAAGGCGTATGCCCCGACGGCGAGAAACCCCGCCTGCCCGAAGGAGACCTGGCCCGTGTAACCAATGAGCAGGTTCTGTCCCATGGTCCCTATGGCGTATATGGCTATGAGGGTGCCGAGATATGTGAGGTAGTGGGGTGCCACCCAGGGCAAGAGGATCAAACAGAAGACGAGAAGTCCCACCCAGAGGCGCGTCCAAGGCTTTCGAATGAGTTTGAGTTCTTCGCGGTAGCTTTCGATGAGGTCCATGGTCCCTCTTTCGCCCTTTCCCTCAACCTCTGTAAAGCGATTCGATCAGATCGGAGTAACGCTTCTCCAGGCTTCTCCTCTTCACCTTCTTTGTAGGGGTCACATCGCCGTCCTCCTCGTAGAACCTTCTGGGCAGCAAGGCGAATTTCTTTATGGTCTCCACCTGCGAGAGGGTCCTGTTGACCTTCGATACCTCCTGGTCTATGAGCTTTATGACCTCCTCGTTTTGAGTGAGATCGGAGAAGGTCGTAAATGGGATCCGGTGGTCCTGGGCGTACTTGGTCACGTTATCCTCGTCTATCAAGATCAGGGCGACCAGATACTTGCGTCCCTCCCCTATGACCACCGCATCCTGTATGTAAGGGCTGAACTTGAGTTTGTTCTCTATATAGGCTGGGGTGATGTTCTTCCCGCCTGCCGTTATGATGATGTCCTTCTTCCGATCCATGATCTTGAGGAACCCCTCTTCCAGCGCACCCACGTCGCCAGTGTGGAGCCATCCGTCGATCATGGTGGAGGCGGTGAGCTCGGGGTCCTTGAAGTAGCCCTTGAACACTGTGGGTCCCCTGACCAAGATCTCTCCGTCTTCGGCGATCTTGACCTCCAGGCCCGGCACGATCTCGCCGACAGTGCCCCAGCGATACCTGTCCACCTTCTGCATCGAGATGACGCCCGCGGACTCGGTCTGCCCATAGCCCTCGCGCAGCGGAATGCCAAGGGCGTTGTAATACTCGAAGAGCTCCGGAGAGGCGGGCGCAGCTGCGCACACCCCCAAACGGATGCGATCGAACCCGAGTTGACGCTTGAGCGGATAGAAGACCCCCCAGTAGAAGGGCCAGTAAAGGATTGACCAGAGGAGGCGATCCTTGGAACCAGGTTCTTTCCTGATGTAACTCAGCCCTATCCTCACGGCCGTCCTGTAGAGGAGCCTCTTCAGGGGGGTGGAATCGTCCATCCTCATGTCGATGGTGGAGGCGAACTTCTCCCATATCCTGGGGACGCTTGCGAACATGGTCGGGGAGATCTCCCTCAGGTTCATGGGCAGGGTGTCGAGGCTCTCCACGAAGTTCACTGTCGGACCCGCCGCAATGGCCATGCACACTGAGTTGAGGTTCTCGTATATGTGGGCCAAAGGGAGATAGGAGATGATCTCGTCGGTCTCGTATGCCGGATTGAAGGCCAGGAAGGACTCGGTGATGAGCATGATGTTCCTGTGGGTGAGCATGGCACCTTTGGGCGGGCCCGTCGTGCCGGAGGTGTAGATGATCATGGCCGTGTCGTCGGGCCCCAGGGCGGCCATGGTCTCCTCCACGCAGCGCGGATGGGCCTCTAGGTAGCCCCTAGCCCGTTTCATGAACTCCTCGAAGAAGATGATCTTCGGGTGGGAAAAGCCCCAGAGGCCTTTGGGATCCCATACGATCACCTGCTCGAGATCGACCTCTGGGAGTATCTGCAGCACCTTGTCTACCTGCTCCTCGTTTTCGACGAAGAGCACTTTGGATTCGGAGTGCCCCAGGAGATAGGCAAGCTGTTCCGGGGCCGAGGTTGGGTAGATGCCGCAGGTCGCCCCACCGGCTGCCATGGCCCCGAGATGGCAATAAAGCCACTCCGGTCGGTTGTCACCGAGGATCGCCACGAACTCCCCCGGTGAGACCCCCAAGGAGAGGAGCCCGGCGGCCACCTCCCTCACACTTCGGCCGTAATCCCGCCACGAGACCCGGTGCCAGATCCCGTATTCCTTGTACCTGAGGGCCACCCTATCTCCGAACCTCTCCACCTGACGGAAAAACAAGGCTGGCAAGGTCCCGGATTGCCCCTCCATCACCATCTCCTCCGTTTCTTGTACAACCGCCATCCCTTTGGCGATACGGCAGTTCCCCCCAACCCCAGGTAGAGCTCCTGCACGTCCTCGTTCTGAGTGAGGTCGGCGGAGGTCCCCTCCAGGACGATCCGCCCTGACTCGAGGATGTAACCGTAATTGGCTATCCCCAGCGCCAGTTTCGCATTCTGCTCCACCAGCAGCAGGGTGGTGCCCTTCTGGCTGATCCGGAGAAGGGCGTCATAGACGTGGCGGGCCAGCCTCGGGGCGAGCCCCAGCGAAGGCTCGTCAAGCATCAGCAGAATCGGCCTCCTGAGCATGGCCCTGGCTATGGCCAGCATCTGCTGCTCCCCCCCGGAGAGGGTCTCCGCTTGTTGCCTCCTGCGCTCCTGGAGGATGGGAAAGAGGGAGTGGATGAACTCCAGGTCCTCCCGTATGTTCTCATCCCTCCTGCCCCACAGACCCAGCTCCAGATTCTCCTCCACCCTTAGCTCCCGGAACAGACCCCGATCCTCCGGGACGTATACCACCCCCAAAGAGGATATCTTCTCCGGGGGGAGCCTCTGGATCATCTTTCCCCGCAGCTCGATGGTCCCCTTCTTGGGTTGATCCTTGAGGAGCCCGGCGACGGTCTTGAGGAGCGTCGTCTTGCCAGCACCATTGGGACCGAGGATGGCGAAGATCTCCTTTTCCTTGAGCTCCAAGGAGATGCCGCGAAGGGCGTAAATTCGGTCGAAGTAGAGGGTCTCGATGCTCGATATCTTCAAGAGGGGGCTCGTCTGAACCATAGGATCACATCACCAACTGAAAGTCCCGAGAAGGTCCGTAATGCCAGAGTCCATCAGGCATCCAGAGAATCGCCGGGTTCCGGTTCCTGCCCCGAGGCGCGGTCCCGGGTTCGCTTCAGGGACACACGCGCTTCCTTTACCTCTCACAAGGGTTTCAACCACGAGACCTGCAGCCATAATGCTTTTCATAGATGAACGGCCCTCACCCGTCCCCCAGGTAAGCCCTTACGACCTCTGGATCGGACTGGACCTCCGCCGGGGAACCTTCAGCGATCTTCTTGCCGTAGTCCAAGGCCAGCATTCGATCGGCGACCCGGGAGGCGATCCTCAGGTCGTGCTCCACCAAGAGGATCGTCACCTTGTAACGCCCTCGGATCTCCCCGATGCGGTATGCAGCCTCGTCCTTCTCCTCGGAGGTGAGCCCGGATATGGGTTCGTCGAGGAGCATGAGCTTGGGCTCCAGTGCCAGGGCCCTTCCCATCTCCACCTTCTTCTGTATCCCGTAAGGGCAATCGGCCACCAGTGACTTCCTGTACGGGTGCAGATCCAGGAAATCTATGATCTCCTCGACCACCTCCCTGTGCCTGATCTCCTCTTTCTTCCGCCTGAGGAAGGCATCGATGGGATTCTTCCTGAAGTGGATGTGCCTCCCTAGGAGGAGGTTGTCGAGCACGCTCATGTGCATGAATAGGCGCAGGTTCTGGAAGGTGCGGGCGATGCCCTCCCGAGCTATGACGTCCGGGGAGAGTCCCAGCAGACTCCTTCCCTGGAACAGGATCTGGCCCTCGTCTGGGCGGTACAGGCCGGAGATGCAGTTGAACATGGTAGTCTTGCCCGAGCCGTTAGGGCCTATGACCGTGAGGATCTCCCCGGCTTCGACCTCGAAGTCCAGCCCGGCCAGGGCCATTATCCCCCCGAAGCTTATGCTCAGCCCTTTCACCTGGAACAGAGACATGGTCAGAGATCCCTCTCCGCCCCCCCGAGGGGCGAGAAATCACTGCCCCGGGGATACTCTTGCCCCAGCGCGGTTCGCCGCATCCGGCGTGCCCCGCCCCGGGCCGGTCACAGACGCAAGATCCATGCCTGCCCGCCCCCTGGGCAGGCCCAACGAAATCAAACCATTGGACAGGTGTGGAGGAGGCCCTGTAGCTTGTCGCACAAGATATTGCGCAGGCGCTTCAAATGTTGCACACCCCGACATGGATCCTTTTGGGCGCCCGCCCCCCGGCCGAGTCCGGCAACCCGCCGATGGAGGTCCCCCTTGTGTGGAACGGGCGCCCTAGAACCTCGGCTTGTAGAGCACATAGTCGGTGACCGGTACGTATCTCCCCTTTTCCGCCCTCTGGACCCTGGAGCCGTTGACTCCATGGCGCCGGTCCGGGCCAAAGGTGACAGGGGCGCCCATCCCCTCGGGTCTCCAGTCCCTGATGGACTCCATGGCACGGATGAAGCCCTCCACGGTCAGGGCCCTTCCCGCCCTCTGCAGCCCCTCGACCACGTAGATCATCCACAAGGCACCGTAACATCCCAGGAATTCCTTCCCGGCGATCCTGGGCTCGAAGTTCTTGACGATCTCCACCACCCTGTCGGCGGCCGGGTCCACACCTGGGATCGCGCTGCTCGCTGAGCCGCCCACGTAGACCCCCTCCCAGAGTTCCCCGGCGATCTGGAACATCACGGGGTCTCCAAGGTTGGCGGTGGCGACGATCTTCGGCTGGAAGCCGATCTTCGCGATCCCCTTGAGGATCAGCCCGGCGTGGACCATGGTGGGGTAGAGGATCAGGGTGTCCGCCCCGGATTCCTTGAGCTTGAGGGCGTGGGTATCAAGGGCGCGGTCGGTCACCTCGTAAGGAACGGCCGCCACCATCTCGGCCCTTCCGGAGAGCTTGGAAAGGGCCTTCTTCATGCCCTCCAGTGCCTGCTTTCCATAGTCGTCGTTCTGGTAAAAGAGGGCCAGTTTCTTGGCCCCGAGTTGCCCCACGGCGTAGGTCGTCAGAAACTCCGCCTCGTCCTCGTAATCCGTCCAGGAGCTGAATACGTAGCGCAACTTCTCCTTGGGGAGGGCCTCCCAGGTCCTGTTGCCGCCGCAGGGGAAGACCAGCGGTATCTTGTTTTCGGCGAAGAAGTCCTTGCTGGCGCTTATCACCGCGGTGCCCAGGAGACCTACCACGGCAAAGACCTGCCCCTTCATCTCCTGGAGGTTGGCCATGGCCCTGGCCGGGTTGTAGGCGTCGTCCCTAAGCAACACCCTGATCTTGCGCCCATGGACCCCACCCCTTTCGTTGACGAAAGAGGCCCAGGCGTTCAGCCCCAGCGTGGTCGCCCCCCACTGGGCAGCGGGGCCCGAGAGGGGCGATGTGCAGCCCACGACCACCTCCTTGTCGGTGACACCGGGCGTCTGCTCTGCCCCAGCCGTGAGAGGAAGAGCGGCCAACAGACCCCATACCACTAGCGCCAACAGACTTTTACCTCTCATCTTTGTTTCCTCCTTTCCCAAGAAAGTCCTTGAGACGCCACGGGGACCCTGAGCCAAGCTCCCGGCCCCACTCCGAATCCGCGGAACAGGAGTTCCTGGGGCAATGGGATTGATGGAGATGCGGTCGGTCCTGACGGGGGCGCGGATTCTCCGACACTCGGGAAAGGGGAAGACGGGACTCGTCAGTGGCGGCCATGGCGCTGAGACCTTCGACAGGGAGTCAGTGGCGGCAGCCGCGGACCCAGCAGGAAATCCCCCGACCTCGGTCCGATTGTCGGACCTGAGACGCAGAGACACTCTAGTTGACGGGACCCATGCTGTCAAGCGTTTCTCACGCCCTTGTCCCACCCAAGTCCCTGTGGTATATGAAGATACGAAGACGATAGGTCTTCAAATGGATCGGGAGAAAGGTGCATGGCCCAAGGGGATCTTCTGGGAAGAGAGGAAATCCTCAGGCGCATTCCGTCGGTGGAAGAGGTGCTTCGGTCGGACCTTTTGACCGCGCTGGGCGGCTCGGTGCCGAGGCAGGCGATACTGTCCTCGGTACGCATGGGTCTGGCCCGCCTGCGGCAGGAGATCCTCCAGGCCGACCCGGCGGAGCTCTCGAGGCTTTCTCAGGACAGGATGACCCTGACCAGGAGGGCAGGGCAGGAGGCGATCCGGCTGCTGGGCCCGAGCATCCGACGCGTGATCAACGCCACTGGGGTCATCATCCATACCAACCTCGGCCGGTCCCTGCTGGCGAGGGAGGCCATCGATGCTGTCCAGGAGGTGGCCTCGAGCTATTCCAATCTGGAGTTCGATCTGGAGACCGGCCGGCGGGGATCGCGCCAGGTTCACGCCGAGGGACTCCTGCGTCGGTTGACCGGGGCCGAAGCTGCCATAGTCGTGAACAACAACGCGGCGGCTGTCCTGGTCTCCCTGAACACCTTGGCCAAGGGCAGGGAGGTGGTGGTCTCGAGGGGGGAGCTCGTGGAGATAGGAGGCTCCTTCCGGATGCCGGAGGTGATGGCTCAAAGCGGGGCGCATCTGCGAGAGGTGGGCACGACCAACAAGACCCATATTCGGGACTATGAGGCCGCCATAGGCCCTGATACAGGCTTGCTCCTGAAGGTCCACCAGAGCAACTACAGGATAGTCGGTTTCACCGAAGAGGTGAGCCTCGAGGCGCTGGTTCGATTGGGGGCGAGCCGCGGGGTGCCGGTGATGGTGGACCTGGGCAGCGGGTGCCTGGTGGACCTCTCTGCTTGGGGCGCAGGGCGAGAGCCCACGGTCCAGGAGGCCATCGGGTCCGGGGCCGACCTGGTGACGTTCAGCGGGGACAAACTGTTGGGAGGCCCTCAGGCTGGCATCGTCCTGGGAAAAGGGGAGTTGGTCAGGCGGATCAGGGGGAATCCCCTTCACAGGGCCTTGAGGGTTGACAAGATGACCCTGGCGGCCTTGGAGGCGACCCTGAGGCTTTACTGGGACCCTTCTGACGCGGTCAGGCGTGTTCCGACGCTGCGCATGTTGGTCATGAGCCAGGAGGAGGTCAGACGCAGGGCCGAGCTCCTTTACCGCAAGCTCAGGAGGCAGGTGCCTTCGGCGGTGCGTGTGACGATGCGCCAGGAACGCTCCCAGGTGGGTGGCGGATCTCTGCCCCTGTTGGAACTGCCCACATGGGCGGTGGGGGTGAGGATAGAAGGCGTCCCTGCCGTGAGGCTGGAGGAGGCGCTCCGGAGGGGGGCCCCTCCGGTCATCGGCCGGATCATCAAGGAAGAGGTCATCCTGGACCTCAGGACCGTGCAGAAAGAGGAGGTCTCCACCCTGGCGGGGGTCGTGGCCACCGCATGCAGGGAACTCCCCTCGGGCGAGTCAGGTCAAGGAGGGGCGATTTGAGCACTGGCACCATGGGCCGCTCTGGGCACGGAGAGGTGGGGGCTTGCTCCCGGTGGGACGGGGGGGGGCGAGGGATGATACATTCGCCGGTCTTGGTGATCAATCGATGCTATGCCCCCATTCACATCACCTCCGCCAAGAGGGCCTTTTCGCTCCTCTACCGGGGAATGGCCAAGGCGTTGAACGAGCGCCTGGAGCCCTTCGATTTCCATGCTTGGTGCACCCTGCCCGTGCCAAAGGGTGGACCTTGCATAGGGCTGGTGCGCGGGTCCATCCGGATACCTAGGGTGATCCTGCTGACCAGCTACGATCAACAACCGCACAGGCTGGTCCGCTTCAGCCGCATCAGAGTCTTGGCGCGTGATCGTTACACCTGTCAGTACTGCGGAAAGACCTTCCCACGGCGGGAGCTCAATCTCGATCACGTCATCCCCAGGCGATACGGAGGGACCACCACCTGGGACAACGTGGTGTGTTGCTGCAAGGCGTGCAACAGGAAAAAAGGGGGCAGGACGCCCGAGGAGGCGGGGATGGAGTTGATCCGCGTCCCGAGGGCGCCTGGGCTGTTCCCCTTGGCCCACCTGCTTCCGCAGCCTGAGCTTTCGGACGAATGGAGGTTTTTCCTCCCAGTGGGCGAGCAATGGCGCGACAGGAGGGATGTGGGGGCTCGGGCGAGCGCTGGCTGAGGTATGACGGTGGGGGGGGGGAACGCCTCGATCTCTTTCTGGTGCGAAGCCTGAGAGACCTGACCAGATCCCAGGCCAAGCGGCTCATCCAATCGGGTTTGGTCTCGGTCAACGGGGAAAGGGCCAAGGCCGGGGCGTTTCTGCGACCAGGGGACCGGGTGGCGGTCTCAAGGCCCCCTTCGCCACCCTCTCAACTGCAACCGGAGGCTGTCGAGTTCCAGATCCTGTACGAGGACCCTTGGATCGTGGTGCTCAACAAGCCACCGGGTCTCGTGGTGCATCCGGGACCGGGACACCCGTGCGGGACCCTGGTCCACGGCCTCCTGGCCCGCTTTCCGGCCCTGGAGGCAGTGGGTGGGCGGGAGCGCGCCGGGCTCGTGCACAGGCTGGACAAGGACACCTCCGGCGTCATGATAGTGGCCAAGACCTCAGAGGCGCACATCTCCCTGGCCCGCCAGTTCAAGGAACGCACCGCTCACAAAGACTACCTCGCACTGGTCCATGGTGTACCCAGACAAACCTCCGGGAGCATCTCGATCCCATTGGGCCGAGATCGATGGGACAGAAAGCGCATCTCCCCCCGGACGAGCAGGGCCAGGGAGGCTGTGACCCACTGGCGGGTTTGGGGGGTTTTCACGGGTTGCGCCTTGCTGCAAGTGAGGCCCGAGACGGGTCGAACTCACCAGATACGGGTGCACCTGGCGGCCATACACCACCCGGTTGTGGGGGATTCGCTTTACGGACCGAAGGGCACTCCAGTGGGGGGAAGAAAGGTGGGGCCACCGGCCGCGTCGAGACAGCTCCTTCACGCGGCTAGCCTTTCCATCGATCACCCGCACAGCGGCCTGAGGCGGACCTTCAGAGCGCCTCTCCCTGACGATCTGGCTGAAATCTTGAGGGTTTTGGATCCTTCTGTGCTGGAAAAATTGACATCGTGGGTTCGCTTCGGTTATAATTTTCTTGAAAATCGCAGCTGACATGGAGTTCACGCGGAATTTGCTGGCCTTGCGCTACGGGCAGAAGTGCAGCTCCGAGGGCTCAGACCCCGCCCGCACCCGGGGAGGAGTCCGTCTCCTGAAAGATACCGACGAGTCATCTCCTGTTACGTCCTCCCAGATCTTCTGGGCAACGAGATCCAGGCGGTCGTGGAGCCATGGGATTCGAGACGCACGGAAAGGTGAAAGTGGTCACCCTGGACCGCTTCCACTCTGATGGCAAGCTCAGGCACGCCTTTGGCACGCGTCTGGGCGGAGTGAGCCAGGGTCCCTTCAGGAGCCTCAACTTCGACGCCGCTGGCGGGGACTCGAGGGAGAATGTCCTTCAGAACAAGCTCATCCTCGGGGCTTCGCTGCAGGTGGACACGGATCGCCTTTTCATGGCGAATCAAGTCCACGGTGACCAGGTCTTGATCCTGAACGAGGATCCCACGGAGAATCCGTCCAAGTTTCTCCACCTCGACTACGATGCCATCATAACCAGACAGAAGGGGATCGCCCTGGGTGTCTTGACCGCTGATTGTCTGCCGCTGATCATGTATGACAGCAAGAGGGAGGCGATCGGGATCGTTCATTCGGGTTGGAGAGGGACTTGTCTCAATATCGTCGGAAACGTCATATCCAAGTTGCGGAAGGAATTCGGGGTCGATCCCGGTGACCTTTTGGTCGGTTTGGGGCCGTGCATCGGGGAGTGCTGCTACGAGGTGGACATCAAGGTTGTGCGCTCCATCAAGAACAGCACGAATCGCTGGAAGGATTTCCTCAAACCGGTCAAGGCCAACCGTTATTCCCTGGACTTGGTCGGGCTCAACGTTTATCAGCTCCTGCAGGCGGGGGTTTCGCAAGAGAACATTGTGCGCGTCAACGCCTGCACGGCGTGCAACTCGAAGATCTTCTTTTCACACAGGGCCTCCCGGGGAAAGACCGGTCGCCAGATCAATTTCATCCAGTTAACGGGTTAGACCTTGGGCCCGGGATGGACCTTTGTACCTCGCTTCGCTCTTCAATGGCTCGGAAGCGGGGCCCTTGTCCGAGGCTTGCAGGAGGGGGGGAAATCGAGCCGACGGCAACCAGATGGTGAGGGCAGGTTTCAGAGCTGCGTGGATGCGCGGATCCATCAGTGAGGAATTTCGGTATTGACACCGGGAAGGAGGTGCGCTATCCTTTCTTCGTTGTCAGCCGTTCCGACCCTTTTGTGGGATGGATATAAGCCAGTCCAGATAACTTTTCCCAAGAGAACTGAAGTCGCCGCCCGTTGAACGAGCTACATGCATACCCACATCCGGTCGATGTCCCGAGGCCCGGGGGGCGCGGACGCAGGGGCACGACCGCCACGACGTCCGAGGAGCAGTAAGGAGATGAACCTTGTGGAGTTGAAGGAGAAGAGGATCTCGGAGCTGTTGGAGCTCGCCAAGAACCTCAAGGTGGAGGGGGCCAGCGGGATGAGGAAACAGGAACTCATCTTCGCCATCCTACAGGCCCAGACGGAGAAGAACGGCTTCATCTATGGGGAGGGGGTGCTGGAGATCCTCCCGGACGGCTTCGGTTTCCTGCGGGCTTCGGATTACAGTTACCTGCCGGGGCCCGACGACATCTACGTTTCGCCTTCTCAGATCCGGCGATTCAACTTGCGCACCGGGGACACGGTGGCGGGACAGATCCGCCCCCCGAAGGACTCCGAACGATACTTCGCGCTCCTCAAGGTGGAGGCGGTCAATTACGAAGATCCCGAGATCGCCCGGGACAAGATCCTCTTCGACAACCTGACCCCCCTTTACCCGATGGAACGGATCCGGCTGGAGACCACACCGGATAAGGTCACCATGCGCATCATGGACCTGCTCTGTCCCATCGGGAAGGGTCAAAGGGGCCTGATCGTCGCCTCTCCCCGCACTGGAAAGACCATGCTGTTGCAGGATATCGCCAACAGCATCACCCACAACCACAAGGAGATCATCCTCATCGTGCTGCTGATTGACGAGCGGCCCGAGGAGGTGACGGACATGGTGAGATCCGTCGACGGCGAGGTGATCAGTTCCACCTTCGACGAGCCCGCCCAGCGCCACGTGCAGGTGGCGGACATGGTCCTGGAGAAGGCCAAACGCTTGGTGGAACACAAGAAGGATGTGGTGATACTCTTGGACAGCATCACCCGACTGGCCAGGGCCCACAACACAGTGGTCCCGCCTAGCGGAAAGATCCTCTCGGGGGGTGTAGACTCCAACGCCCTGCATCGCCCGAAACGATTTTTTGGCGCCGCGCGGAATGTGGAGGAGGGTGGCAGTCTCACGATCATCGCTACCGCCCTGATCGAGACCGGGAGCAGGATGGACGAGGTGATATTCGAGGAGTTCAAGGGAACCGGCAATCTGGAAGTTCAACTGGATCGCCGTCTGGCCGACAAGAGGATATTCCCGGCCATTGACATAAACCGTTCGGGCACCCGCAAGGAGGAGTTGCTGATCCCCAAGGAGGACCTCAACAGGATCTGGATCCTGAGGAAGCTCCTCGCCCCTCTGAACTCCGTGGACAGCATGGAGTTCTTGCTCGACAAGATCCAGAAGACCAAGACCAACAGGGAGTTTCTGGATTCCATGAGCGCGTGAACGGGCGGGGGTGCCGCCGGCTCGATTTGGTCCCGATTGCCCCCTGGGGCGGAAAAAAAGAGGGCGAAGGGAAGAGACGGAGGATTCGATGAAGAAGGACATTCATCCCAAATACGTCAAGGCGACAGTGAAATGCGCCTGCGGCAATTCCTTCGAGACCCGCAGCACCAAGGAGGAGATCAGGGTGGAGATCTGCTCCAAGTGTCACCCTTTCTTCACCGGGAAGCAGAAGCTGGTGGACTCTGCGGGGCGTGTGGAGCGCTTCCAGAGGAAGTTCGGCCAGAACTACTTGGACAAGGCCCGTGGGCAGTGATCTCTTTCTCCGTGCTCGCCCCGCTTGCTGTCGCAGCAGATCGATCGTGGCCCCAGGGTAGCATCCCCTTTGCAAGTTTGGCGGTCGTGGTCCCGCAGAGAATGTCAACCCTGCGCTTTGTCGGGGCGTGAGGCCCGTCTTGGAGGGGGCGTTCCGGCCGGTGGGCTCGTTCGGTGCGCCGGAGCGCGACCGGGACAGATGGCGGCGAGGGTGGCAAAGGGCGACAGATCGAATCCCGGGGCCAGGTGTCGGGAGGAGATTGTGGGATCTTCGTCACGGCGCCGAGATCTCCTCGGGGGTTTCATTGTGAGGGGTCGTGTTTGAGAGGCTGAAGGAGATCGAGAAGAGGTACAAGCTCGTGGAGGATCAGCTCGCCGATCCTGCCTTGGCCAGGAGACCCTCGGAGTATCAGCGCCTTGCCAAGGAGCACTCGGAGCTTCTCGCCGTAGTGGATGCCTTCCGTTCCTACCGTTCCATCCTGCAGCAACTCCAGGAGAGCAAGGCGCTGGTGCGATCGGAGAGGGATCCGGAGGTTCGGGAGCTGGCCCAGGAGGAGATCGAGCAACTGACCTCGCGCCAGAAGGAACTCGAAGCTCGGCTCAAGGCCCTCTTGACCCCGAAAGACCCACATGATCACAAGAACATATTTCTGGAGATCCGAGCCGGCACCGGGGGGGAGGAGGCGGGACTCTTCGCGGCCGACCTCTTTCGCATGTATTCCAAGTACGCGGAAAGGCACGGATGGCGGGTGGAGGTGGTGGATTGTCACCCGACCGGCGTCGGTGGATTCAAAGAGGTCATCGCACTCGTGGAAGGAAAAGGGGTGTACAGCCACCTCAAGTTCGAAAGCGGAGTTCATCGGGTCCAGCGGGTACCGGTGACGGAATCACAGGGACGGATCCATACCTCCGCCGTAACGGTGGCAGTCCTGCCCGAGGCGGAGGACGTGGAGGTCCACATCGACCCCTCGGAGCTCAGGATAGATTTCTTCCGTTCCTCTGGTCCAGGGGGGCAGAGCGTCAACACCACGGACTCCGCGGTGCGGATCACGCATATTCCCACGGGGACGGTCGTTACCTGCCAGGACGAGAAATCGCAACACAAGAACAAGGCCAAGGCCATGCGGGTCCTCAAGGCCAGGCTGTTGGACCGGGTCCGGGAGGAGCAACGCAGGGCGATATCTCAACAGAGGCGCACCCAAGTAGGAAGCGGGGATCGAAGCGAGCGGATCCGTACATACAACTTCCCCCAAGCGCGGGTCACGGATCACAGGATCGGCCTGACCATCTACCGTCTCCCCGAGGTCCTCGAAGGGGACCTGGACGAGCTCATCGCGGCCCTTCAGGACCACTACAACTCGGAGGCCCTCAAAGAGGGAAGTTGATGAGGGAGCCGTGGACGGTGCTCGCACTCCTGAACGAGGCGTCCCGATACCTCTCGCAGAAGGCTGTATCCACCCCTAGGCTGGACGCCGAGGTCTTGCTCGCCCACGCCCTCGGGTGGAGGAGGATCGACCTTTACCTTCGCCACGACCAACCCCTCGCGCCAGCCGAGCTGGAGCGATTCAGGGAGCTGCTCCGCAGGAGGGGTCGGAGGGAACCGGTGGCCTACATCACCGGGACCAAGGAGTTCTGGTCGCTCCCACTCAGCGTGACGCCGAAGGTGCTCGTCCCCCGTCCCGAGACCGAGCTCCTGGTGGAGGTGGCCTTGAGAAGCGTGCGGTCCCGGAAGGGGCGAGGAGCCGGGACGGCGAGAGTCCTGGAGATAGGCACTGGAAGCGGCGCAGTGGCCATAGCGGTCGGCAAGGAGGCGGGCGGTCAGGTACGCTTGGTGGCCACGGACCTCTCCCGGGATGCCCTCTCGGTGGCCAAGGCCAATGCGCGGCGATTCCAGGTGGAAGACAGGATCAGCTTCGTGCAGGGGGATCTCTTCGATGCCCTGAGGCCGGATGCGGCGCGGTTTTTCATGATCATCTCCAACCCACCATATGTCCCGACGGATGAGATCCCGGGGCTTCCGCCGGACGTCAGGGAGTACGAGCCTTTGCATGCACTGGACGGGGGTCCAGGGGGGCTCGAGGTGATAGGTCGCATCGTGGATCAGGCGCCGACCTGGTTGGAGGAGGGGGGGATCCTCTTGCTGGAGGTGGGTGAGGGGCAGAGACCCGCCGTGGATGCGAGGCTGGAAGGGGGCGGGTGCTGGAGAGATTGGCAGTGGCATCGAGACCTCTCCGGGAGGGAAAGGGTGCTGCACGCCATCAAGGGATGAGAGTCGAAGAGGCGGTGGCGGAGGTGTGGCCGTGGACAAGATAGTGATTCGCGGTGGCAAACCGCTTGCCGGGGAGGTCTCCATCAGCGGGGCCAAGAACGCCGCGTTGCCCATTCTGGCAGCTACACTTCTGGCCCCCGGGCTCCACAGGATCTCCAACGTGCCGCGGCTCAGAGACGTGGAGACGTTCGGGGCCCTCCTCAGGGAGCTGGGGCTGCGGGTGGAGATCAAGGATGGGTTGGCCTCTGTCGAGGCAACCAGGATCACGAGCCAGATTGCCCCCTACGACCTCGTCAAGACCATGAGGGCCTCGGTCCTGGTGCTGGGGCCGCTTTTGGCGAGGACCGGGCGTGCGGTGGTATCCCTCCCCGGCGGGTGCGCTATAGGCACCCGTCCCATCGATCAGCACCTCAAGGGACTGAAGGCCCTCGGGGCCTCCATATCCTTGCGACACGGTTACGTCCACGCTCGGACCAAGGGGTTGCGCGGGACGACCTTCTGTTTCGATGTGTCCACCGTGACAGGGACGGAGAACCTCATGATGGCAGCCGTGTTGGCAAAAGGGCGAACCGTGCTGCAGAATGCGGCCTGTGAGCCGGAGGTCGTGGAGTTGGCTCAGGCCTTGAATTCCATGGGCGCGAAGGTTCGGGGGGCCGGCACGGACGTGATCTCCATAGACGGGGTCCCGGAGCTGGGGCCTTGTGCCCATCGTGTGGGCCCGGATCGCATCGAGGCCGGCACTTTCATGGTGGCGGCCGCCATAACCAGAGGGGACGTCACCCTCTCCGACTGCCCCCATCCCCACCTGGAGGCGGTAATCCGCAAGCTCAGAGAGACCGGGGCGGAGATCCACATCCAGAAGGACTCGGTCAGGGTGATAGGGCGGTCCAGGCCTGAGCCCACGGACATCAAGACACAACCGTATCCCGGTTTTCCCACGGACATGCAGGCCCAGCTCATGGCGATGCTGTGCCTGGCCAGGGGCACGAGCGTCGTAACGGAGACGGTCTTCGAGGACCGTTTCATGCACGTAGGGGAGTTGCGGCGCATGGGGGCGCAGATCCAGGTCCAGGGCCCCAGCGCGGTGGTCAAAGGGGTGAGTCGTTTGACGGGAGCCCCTGTGATGGCTACGGACCTGAGGGCCAGCGCTTCTTTGATCCTGGCCGGGCTCGCCGCGGAGGGGGTGACCGAGGTGTCGAGGGTCTATCATCTCGACCGAGGTTACGAGCGGATCGAGGAAAAGCTCTCGAGGCTCGGGGCCGAGATAGAGAGGGTGAGGGGATGAAAGGAGGACCTGAAGCATACCGGGGGCTTAGGCCCTCGTGGGCCGGCGTCGCTGGCCCGTTTTGGGCGCCGCAATCACCACAGTGGACCTGGAAGAGGCCTTCGAGATCGCATCGGAAACGCCCTCCGAGCATCTGGAACTCCTCTTGGAGCGGCCGACGGAACATCCGGTCCGGGTTCGCCATGGAGGGGCCTTTTTTCCGGGGGCCGGTCCCCCGAGGCCACGGGGGACCAGGTTGCTGGAGCGGGCGTTTCTCCTCTCCCTTGGGGGTGCGGGACTTCCTGAGGGGGAGGAGCCTCGTCGGTCTCTCACAGGGGTCCCATGAGGCAGCTGGGACAGGAGGCCTTTCGCATGGCCTCCATGGAGGGCCTGGATGCCCATGCGCCTTCCATCGAGATCCGCCTGTCCGAACTGGAACAGAGGGAAGAGGCGGCGAGACCAGCGCCCAGGTAGCGAAAAAGGACCCGATGCGGGCGTAACTGGTCACGGGGGTGGCGGCATTTCTCTCCGCTTCACGTCTTCGGCGCTCGATTTTCCAAAGGATTTGGCCTCCGGGGGATGCTTGCCCCCTCCCTCGGTCGGCCTCCGCTTCGCTTCGGCCGAGAGGGCTTCCCCCAGGTCCAAATCCTGGAAAATCGAAGCGCCTCCGCCAAGCCGCTCCGAGAAACGCCGCCACCCTGTGATCACTTACATGCG
>Ga0068707_1000362_pt1 | contig 28613 bp, 25 predicted proteins | sample YNPNPMetaG_FD_66600 | JGI IMG/M metagenome (GOLD analysis project Ga0068707, IMG submission 66600) | Anoxygenic and chlorotrophic microbial mat microbial communities from Yellowstone National Park, USA - YNP NP MetaG | ecosystem: Environmental > Aquatic > Thermal springs > Hot (42-90C) >... | reverse complement strand
CGCAACTGCTGATCGGCGTCACCGGCGAGGACCACGTCTTCGTGCAGGAAGAGCAGATGATGCCGTTCGTGCCGGTGGTGAAGGTGCGCGACATCGATGACGCGATCCGCGCGGCGGTGAAGGCGGAGCGCGGCTTCCGCCACACGGCCATCATCCACTCGCGCAATCTGAACAACGTCACGAAAATGGCCCGGGCCATGAACACGACGCTGTTCGTGGTCAACGGGCCCTGCGTGGCGGCGCTCGGCGCGGGAGGCGCGGGGTATCTGAGCTATTCGATCGCCACGCCGACCGGCGAGGGCGTCACCACCCCGCTCACGTTCACGCGCGAGCGGCAGATTGCGCTCGCCGCCGGCGCTTTGCGAATTTTCTAGAGAGAGGATTTTTCCGGAATCCATGCGACAAGACGATGACAGCAGCGGGGGCGGGCGATGAGCCGGCGCGATCTGAGCCGCCACCGCATCATCACGGCGCAGGACGTCGAGGACGCCGCGCGCGCCGGCGTGGTCGAGCTGCTCTTGCAGCCGGGCGCGATGCTCACCCCGGAAGCGGCCGAAGCCGTCGCCCGGCACGGGCTCCGGCTGTGCGGCCGCGACGGCGGCGGCGAATGGGAAAGCCTGCTCAACTCGGCCGAGGCCCAGCCGATCAAGGAAGAGATTTGCGCGGTCGGCCGCAAGCTGTGGCAGCGGATGTACGTCGACGGCAACGGCGGCAACATCAGCTACCGCCTCCGCGACGACGCCGTGATCTGCACGCCCACCCTGTGCAGCAAGGCCGACCTGACGCCCGCCGACCTCTGCCTGGTCGACCTCGACGGCAAGCAGCTGGCCGGCGGCAAGGCCCGCACCAGCGAGATTCTGCTCCATCTGGAGATTTACAAAGCCGTGCCGGAGGCGCGCGCCGTGGTTCATTGCCACCCGCCGCACGCCACCGCATACGCGATCACGGGCCGCGTGCCGCCCACCTGCATCATCCCCGAGTACGAGGTCTTCATCGGAAAGGTGGCGCTGTCGCCGTACGAAACCCCGGGCACGAAAAAGTTCGCCGAGACGGTGCTGCCCTTCGTGAAGACGCACAACACGGTCCTGCTGGCCAACCACGGCATCGTCTGCTGGGCGGACACGGTGACGCACGCCGAATGGTACGCCGAAGTGGTGGACACCTACTGCTGGACGCTGATGCTGGCGCAGCAACTCGGCGCGCCCTTGTCGCACATCCCGCCGGAAAAGGCGGAAGATTTGCTGGCCATCAAGCAGCGGCTGGGCCTGCCCGACGCCCGGCTCGGGGCCGACAGCTGCCCCGTGTGCGACATGCCGGAACGGCCGGGCGCCATCACCACCCTGCCCAATTCCACGGCCGCGCCCAGGGCGGTGCCGGCGGAGACGGAAGCGATTATCGAAGCCGTCACCGAAGCCGTGCTCCGCGCGCTCGAGGAGCGGCAACGCGGCGGGCGTTGACACAGCTGCTATTCTGGTATTGGAGTCGTGATTCGCCGCTGGGTGCAAATCCTGGGCATCATCGGGCTGGCCGCAGCCATGCTGGGCGCCCCGTGCCGCAACTGCGCGCCGAAGGAGGAAGCCAAGGCGCCTTGCGGACACGACTGCTGCCCTAGGCCGAAGCCGGCCAAGGAATCGAAGCCCTGCACGTGGCAGCCGGCCGGCTTTGATGCGCTGGAGAAATCGAAGGAGTCTCCCGCGCCGGACTGGCAGTTGGCTGAAGCCCCCGTCTTGCGGCGGCCCGGAATTCCCGCCTGGATGCCGGAGCGGAAGGCGCCCCTTTGCGAGGGTTCCCCGCCCGGCCTGCATGCCCCCGTCCTTTCCCCGCTGAGAATCTGATCCGCCTCCTGACACCGCTCGTGCAGCATGCCGGACGTGTGCCGACAGGAGGTGGATTTCATGTTTGAAACATTCTTTCTCTGTTTGTGGATGGCCGGCCAGGTCCGCGGCGATCTGGACCGGCTGGTGGAAGAGGCGCTCGAGCGCAACCCGGAGATCCGGGCGGCGCGGAAGAAACTGGAAGCCGCACGCCAGCGGCCCGCGGAGGCGGCCAGCCTTCCGGAGCCGATGCTCTCGGTCGGCTACGCGAGCATCGGCGGGCCGTTGCCCGGCCAGGGGCTGGGGCGCGAGCCGATGGCGCGCGCGGGCTTCATGGCGGCGCAGACGCTGCCGGCGCCCGGCAAACGCGCATTGCGCCGGCGGATGGCGATCGAGGAGGCCGGGGCCGCCGGGCAGGAGTATCTGGCGGTGGAGCGGTCGGTGGTCGCTCGCCTCAAGGCAGCCTGGCACCGCCTGCACCACGCCCGGAAGATGCTTGGCATCCTCGGGCGGAACCGCGCGCTGCTCGACCGGCTGTTCCGCATCGCCTCGGCGCGGTACCAGGCAGGGCAGGGCTCGCAGCAGGAGCTGCTTCAGGCGCAGATGCGGCTGACGCTGCTCGAGGCCAAACAGACGGCGCTCGAGCAGGAGCGGGGGCGCGCGGAGGCGGAGATCAACGAGCTGCTGGCGCGCCCGCTCGAGACGCCCGTGCCGCCGCCGTCGGCGCCGGAGCCGCGCGAGGTGCTGGTGTCGCTCGAGCAGCTCTACGAGAGTGCGCGGCTCGGCTCGCCGGTCATTGCGGCGCAGCGGCACATGGTGCGCCGCGCCGAGCTGGCCCTGCAACTGGCGCGGAAAGAGGGCTCGCCGGACGTGACCGTGGCCGCAGGCTATTACAACATGGGCGGCATGCCGCCGATGTTCGAAGCCAGGGTCGACATCCCGCTGCCGTTCTTCACGCGCGCCCGGCAGCGGGCGGCTGCGGCCGGGCAGGCGCACGAGGCCGAGGCGGCGCGCCGCAACTACCAGGCCGCAGGCAACGCGCTGCTGTTCCGCATCAAGGACGACTGGCTGGCCAGCGGCGCGGCCTGGCGGCTGCTGCGCATCTATTCGACGACGCTCGTGCCGCAGACGGCGCTCGCCCTCGAGGCGGCGCTGGCCTCCTACGAGGCCGGGCGCGGCACGTTCTCCGAGGTGCTGATGCAGGCGGCGGCCATGCTGGAAGCGGAGGAGAGCTACCACAACGCGCTGCGGGACTATCATCTCGCGCTGGTCCGGCTGGAAGAGATGACCGGCATGGATCTTCTCGGGGAGGACTGAGGCCATGCGGCGCGCACTTGTCATTTTGCTGGCGCTCGGCGCCGGGTTCGCGGGCGGCTATCTCGCGCGCGAGGTCGCGCTGCCGGCCTGGCTTCACCGCCACGGCGGGGAGCAGGCGGCGAAGGGCTACCACTGCCCGATGCATCCGCACGTGCGGTCGGACCGCCCGGGCAACTGTCCCATCTGCGGCATGAAGCTCGTGCCCGACGAGCCGCCGAAGGAGAAGCCGAAACAATCCGGCAGGATTTTGTACTATCGCGACCCGGCCAATCCGGTCTTCCGCAGCGACCGGCCGGGCTTCAACCCGGAGACCGGCAACGAGCTGGAGCCGGTGTACGAAGAGGCTCCGCCGGGCCTGGTGATGGCCGCGCCGGAGAAGCTGAACCTGCTCGGCGTGGCGGTGGCGGAGGCGGGCCCGCGCACGCTGGGCGAGCCGCTGCGCGTCACCGGCCGCGTGGCCGTGGACGAGCGGCGCATCATCCGGGTCGAAACCCGGCTCGAGGGCTGGATTGAAGAGGTTCGCGCCGACTTCGTCGGCCGCCGGGTGCGCCGCGGCAAGACTCTGGCCACCGTCTACAGCCCCGAGCTGGCGGCCTCGCAGAAGGAATTCCTCCTGGCGCGGCGGGCGCATCGCGAACTGGCCGGCGCGGCCGCGTCCGGCGCCGCGGATGCGGCGGAGGAGATGCTGCGAGCGGCGCGCATCCGGCTGGAGCGGCATTTCGGGCTGAAGCCCGCGTTGATCGAACAGATCGAGCGGACGGGAGAGCCGTTGCGCGCCGTGCCGGTGGAAGCGCCGGCCGACGGCTACGTGCTCGAGCGCAAGGCGTTCGCCGGCCAGATGGTGAAACCCGGCATGGAACTCTACACGCTGGCCGATCTGGGACGCCTCTGGGTGCTGGCCTCGATCCCGGAGGCCGATCTCGGGGCCATCCGGACCGGCAGCCGGGCGGTGATCACGGCCAGCTTCGCGCCGCGGCTGCGGCGCACCGCTACGGTGGCGCAGCTCCAGCCGCGGGCCGATGCCGAGTCGCGCACTCTGGACGTGCGGGTCGAGCTGGACAACGGGGACGGGACGCTGCGGCCGGACCTGTTTGTCGACGTGGAATTCCCGCGGGCGCGCCGCGTGCGCGTGGCTGTTCCCGAAGAGGCGCTCGTCGACAGGGGCGACGAGCAGATCGTCTACGTCGAGGCCGCCAGAGGCAGTTTCGCGCCGCGGCGCGTGGTTGCCGGCGAGCGCGGCGGCGGCTGGGCGGAAATCCTCGAAGGGCTGAAGGCGGGCGAGCGCGTCGCCGCCAGCGGCGTGTTCCTGCTCGACAGCGAAAGCCGAATGAGGAGCGGCGCGCGATGATTGACGCCATCATCGAGTTCTCCGCGCGCCACCGGTTCCTGGTGGTCCTGCTGACGGCCCTGGTGGCCGGGCTTGGCTGGCAGGCGATGCACGACGTGCCGCTGGACGCCATTCCGGATCTCAGCGACACGCAGGTGATCATCATGAGCCGCTGGGACCGCTCGCCCGACATCATCGAGGACCAGGTCACCTACCCGATTGTGGCGGCGATGCTGGGCGCGCCGAAGGTGCGCGACGTGCGCGGTTTCTCGGACTTCGGCTACAGCTACGTCTACGTGATTTTCGAGGACGGCGTGGACATCTACTGGGCGCGGTCGCGCGTGCTGGAGCTGCTTTCGGCGGTGCTGCCGCGGCTGCCCCAGGGCGTGCAGACCGAGCTGGGGCCGGACGCAACGGGGCTCGGGTGGGTGTTCCAGTACGCGCTGGTGGACCGCACGGGGCGGCATTCGCTGGCCGAGCTGCGCAGCCTCCAGGACTGGACCCTGCGCTATGCGCTGAAGAGCGTGCCCGGCGTGGCGGAGGTGGCGTCGCTCGGCGGCTTCGTGCGCCAGTACCAGGTGCAGGTGGACCCGCAACGGCTGCGCGCCTACGGCATTCCGCTCGAGCGCGTGGTGGAGGCCGTGCGCGCCTCCAACGGCGACACCGGCGGCCGCCTGATTGAGATGGCGGGCGCGGAATACATGATCCGCGGCCGCGGCTACGCGCGGTCGAAGGCGGACCTGGAAAGCGTCGTGCTGCGCGTCTCGGCCAACGGCGTGCCCGTGCGCGTGCGCGACGTCGGGCGCGTGACGCTCGGGCCGGACCTGCGGCGCGGCGTGGCGGACCTCAACGGCGAGGGCGAGGTGGCGGCGGGCATCGTCATCATGCGCGACGGCGAGAACGCACTGCGCGTCATCGAGCGCGTGAAGAAGCGGCTGGAGGAGCTGAAACCCGCGCTGCCGGAAGGCGTGGAAGTCGTCACCACGTACGACCGCAGCGAGCTGATCCTGCGGTCCATCGGCACGCTGAAGCGCGCGCTCACGGAAGAGCTGCTGGTGGTTTCGCTCGTGATCCTGCTGTTCCTTTGGCACCTGCCGAGCGCGATCATCCCGATCCTGACGATTCCGATCGCCGTGCTGATGACGTTCCTGCCGATGCGGGCGATGGGCATCACGGCCAACATCATGTCGCTCGGCGGCATCGCCATCGCCATCGGCGCGATGGTGGACGCAGCCATCGTCGTCGTCGAGCAGACGCACAAGAAGCTGGAGCAGTGGGAGCGCGAGGGCCGCCCGGGCGAGGTCCGCGACGTGGTGGTCGCCGCTGTGAAGGAAGTCGGCGGGCCGAGCTTTTACGCCCTGCTGGTGATCGCTGTTTCGTTCCTCCCGGTGCTGGCGCTGGAAGCGCAGGAGGGGCGCCTGTTCAAGCCGCTGGCGTGGACGAAGAACCTCTCGATGATCGCCGCCGCCGTGCTGGCCATCACGCTGGATCCGGCCATGCGCCTGATGTTCACGCACGCGCGCGAGTTCCGCTTCCGCCCGCGCTGGCTGGCGCGCGCGGCCACGGCCGTGTTCATCGGCAGGATCCATTCCGAGGAGCGCCACCCGCTGAGCCGGCTGCTGATCGCCGCCTACGAGCCGGTCTGCCGCGCGGCGTTGCGCTGGCGCTACGCGGTGATCGGCGGAGCTTTGGCGCTCGTGCTGCTCACCGTGCCCGTTTTCCTGCGCCTGGGCAGCGAATTCATGCCGCCGCTGGACGAGGGCTCGGTGTTCTACATGCCCGTGACGATGCCGGGGCTGGGCATCACCGAGGCGGGCCGCCTTTTGCAGCTCCAGGACCGGCTGCTCAAGGAGCTGCCGGAAGTCGAGCTGGTCTTCGGCAAGGCCGGGCGCGCGGAAACCGCCACCGACCCCGCGCCGCTTTCCATGTTTGAAACGGTCGTCCTGCTCAAGCCGCCTTCGCAGTGGCGGCCCGGCATGACAAAGGAGCGCCTGGTGGAGGAGATGCACGGGAAGCTGTCCATTCCCGGCGTCTCCAATGCATGGACGATGCCCGTCAAGGCGCGCATCGACATGCTCACCACCGGCATCCGCACGCCGGCGGGCATCAAGATTTACGGGCGCGACCTTGCGGAGATCGAGCGGATCGGCCTGCGGATCGAGGAGCTGCTGAAGCCGCTCGAGGGCACGCGCAGCGTCTACGCCGAGCGCGTCACCGGCGGCTACTTCGTCGACTTCGTCTGGAAGCGCGAGGCGCTGGCGCGCTACGGGCTCACCATGGAGCAGGCGCAGATGCTGGTGATGAACGCCATCGGCGGCGACAGCGTCACCACCACCGTCGAGGGGCGCGAGCGGTACCCCGTCAATGTTCGGTATTTCCGCTCGTCGCGGGAAGACCTGGCGGCGCTCGCCGAAGCGCTGGTGCCCGCCCTGGAAGGGCGCGCTTTCGTTCCGGTGAAGCAGCTTGCCGACGTGCGCGTGAAGAGCGGGCCCGGCATGATCCGCAACGAAAACGGGATGCTGGCGGGCTACGTGTTCATCGACATCGAAGGCTCCGACATCGGCTCCTACGTGGAGCGCGCACAGAAGCTGCTCGCGGAAAAGCTGGAGCTGCCTCCCGGCACGTGGCTTGAGTGGAGCGGTCAGTACGAAGCCATGCAGCGCGCGCGCGAAAAGCTCAAGGTGGTGCTGCCCGTCACGCTCGCGCTGATCGTCGTTCTGCTCTATCTGAACACGCGCTCGGCGGTGAAGACGATGATCGTGCTGCTGGCGGTTCCCTTCTCCGCCGTGGGCGCCGTATGGCTGCTGCACTGGCTCGGCTACAACATGAGCGTCGGCGTGTGGGTGGGGCTGATCGCGCTGCTCGGCGTGGATGCCGAGACGGGCGTGTTCATGCTGCTCTACCTCGACCTGGCTTACGAGGATGCGAAGCGCGCCGGGCGGCTCCGCTCGGCGGCCGAACTGCGCGAGGCGGTGGTTCACGGCGCGGTGAAGCGGATCCGGCCGAAGTTCATGACCGTGGCGACAATGCTTGCCGGGCTGATGCCGCTGATGTGGGCCAGCGGCGCGGGCGCGGACGTGATGAAGCGGATTGCGGCGCCGATGGTGGGCGGCGTGGTGACGTCGTTTGTCCTGGAGCTGGTGGTCTACCCGGCGGTTTTCGAGGTGTGGAAATGGCATTCGGAAGTCAAAAAACAGGTTGCCTTGTAATTGTTTTCGCTCTCGCGTGGCCGGCGGCGGCGCTGGAGTTCCCGGCCCGCCACCGCCACTGGCGCGGCGGCTGCGCCGGGATTCTGACGCTGGATGCCGACGGCGCCGGCTTCCGCCAGGCGCCTGCGGGAAGGAAGGCGCATGCGTGGCGGTGGAGGTGGGAAGACATCCGGCAGCTCGAGCTGGGCGACGACCGCCGCGTGCGCATCCTCACTTACAAAGACCGCGCGCTCGCCTTCGGAATGGATCAGGCGTACGAATTTCTCCTGGACGGCGCGCCGGACCTGCTGGCGGCGCGGGAGCTGATGGGCCGCGTCATGGACGGGCGATTCGTGGCGCGGCTGGCCGCGCCGGGCGAGCGCCTGCTCTGGGAGCTGCCCGTCAAGCGGATCCGGCGCAACGCGGGCCCGCAGGGCGTGCTGCGGGTTTATGAGGACCGCGTGGTCTTTGCCGCAAACAAGGCGGGCGAGTCGCGCACGTGGCGCGATGCGGACATCGAGATGATCTCCTCCGCCGGCCCGTTCGAGCTGTCGATCGTCACGTTCGAGCGCGGCGGGCGGTTCGATTTTCAGTCCAGACAGCGCCTCGATGCAGCGCGCTACGAGGCGTTGTGGCTGCGGCTGGAGTCCCTCCGGGGGCTGCGCCTGCTCAATGAATCCAACCAGGAAAAGGAGTCTGCACGATGAAAAGACTGCTTCCGATTCTGATTCACGGCCTGCTGCTGGCCCAGGAGCCGGCGCGCGAGTACACGGGCGTGATCACCGACACGATGTGCGGCGCCGATCATGCCCACATGGGCATCCGCCCCGACGAGAAGTGCGTGCGCGAGTGCGTCAAAAGCGGGAAATGGAAATACGCCCTCATCGACGCGAAGGGGAAAATGATGGTGCTGAGCGACCAGAAGACGCCGGAGAAATTCGCCGCGAAAAAAGTGAGAATTCGCGGCATGTATTACGAAAAAACAGGAATATTGCGGGTGGATGCGATCACGGCGGCTGATTGAGAGGCATTGGCGCGAGCGGCCGGCCGGAGCGCGGCTTCCACACGGCCTGGGGCGTGAAGAACGCTCGCTCCCGCAGCGCTCACGCGCTGCTTCGCCCGCGGCTCCGAATCCGCAGGGGCAGGGCGTCAGCTTCGCGTGGCCACGTAGGTGCCCTTGCTTCCGTTCGGCGTGACGTACTCGCCGCTGAGGCGGCCGTTCTCGAGGCGGCCCTTCACGTCGATATTGCCGTCGCCCACGTAGATCTTGAACGAAAACGTCTCCCCCTGCACCTTGCCTTCAATCAGGGGCGCCGAATCGCCGTTTTCCGTCGCAATGACGCCGGTCAGCCGGTCGCCTTCCACCTTCAGGTCGAGCGTCGAGCGGATCTCGTTGCCTTCGGCGTCCTTGGCCACCACCTTCCATTTGCCGGAAAGCGAGGCGGCGCCGGCGCGCCTGGCCGTAAACTTGCCTTTCTCCCCGCCGGGCATTGTGTACTCGCCGGCAACCGTGTCACCGGCAATTTTGCCCGTGACATCAATGTCGCCGTCGCCGATGGAAATCCTGAAGCTGATGGCGTCCGCGCTGACCTTGCCGGCCGAAACCGGGAGCGTCTCGCCCGAGTCCAGAACAATCTGCCCGGTCAACTTTTCGCCATCCTGGTTGAGCTCAAGGGTGGCGCGGCGCGCAGTCCCGTCCGGGTCGGTGGCCGAAATCTCCCACTTGCCGGCGGCCGACGCAGGGGAGGCGGAGGCTTCACGCTGGCCGGTGACCGAACCGGTGCTGCCATCGGGCGCGGTGAGAGAGCCGGCAATCTTGTCGCCGTCGATCTTCAGGCGGAAGGGGATGGCGCCCATGTCGAGCACCAGGTCGAAGCGCAGCTCGCCATTGGCGTATACAACGTTTTGCAGGGGCACCTGGCCGCGTTCGCTGTCGAGCACGCCGGTGAGCTTGCCCCCTTCTTCCTTCACGACGAGGGTGACGTTGTAGGTGTTGCCGTCAGGGGCGTTCGCCGCGAGCTTCCATCGCCCGGCGGCGTCGGAGCCGAACACAGCAGCAGACAGTGCTGTGAAAACAAGAAGGTTACGGAACCAGAGCATGGACAGATCTACCTCTTTGCGGAGTCAATATCATCATACGATGCGGGACCGATGATGTTTCAGGCGGAATGAGAAAAAGGCCGCCGCAGAGCGGCGGCCTTGCGCGAGCGCCGGTCGATCGGGGGACCGGGCTCAGTACTTCTTCTCTTTCGGCAGGATCACCGTGTCGATGACGTGAATGACGCCGTTGTCGCACACGATGTCGGTCTTGACGACCTTGGCGTTGTCGATCATGACGCTGCCGCCGGAGACCTTGATCTTCGCCGGGCTGCCCTGAACCGTCTTGGCCTCCTTCAGCTTCACGACGTCGGAAGCCATCACCTTGCCGGCGACGACGTGGTAGGTCAGCACCTTCTTGAGCTGCTCGGGGTTGGCGAGCAGGGATTCCAGCGTGCCGGCCGGGAGCTTGGCGAAAGCCTCATCGGTAGGCGCAAAGACGGTGAAAGGCCCCGGGCCCTTCAGAGTCTCCACCAGACCGGCTGCCTGGACGGCCTTGACGAGCGTCTTGAAGCTGCCGGCGCTGACGGCGGTATCGACGATGTCGGCCGCGGGCGCGGCCGCCACGAACAGAACAGCAAGAGCGAGCACGGACAAGAGTTTCTTCATTGTTTTTCCTCGGAATTTCGCGGAAATCTGTCGGGGGAATTTCTCCCCGTTCCGCTATGGCTGATTCCCGCCCGTGCCGGCCCGATGCAGTATTTTTCCGGTGTTTCCCCGGCGGCTTGTGACAAAGGTGTGAACAGGCCGCCGGAGACCGGAGAATTTCAGGGCTGGTAGCGGACGCGCTCGCGGCTGGTGCGGCCGTCGGCGAATTCGGTCCGCATCTCCACCTCCAGCACCGGAGAAGCGGTGGGATAGAGGTAGGTGCCGGCCTGGAGCCGCGCCGGGTCCAGCGCTTCTTCGCGGATGACAGGCCCGTCGTGGATACGGATCCAGGCGCGCTGGGCATGCAGCAGAAACGGTTCCAGAGCATTCCACCGGATCAAAAAGCCCCGCTCCTGTTTTTCCAGCGAAAGGGAGAGCGTGGTCAACGGGGGCCGGAGCGTCGCAGGCAACGGCGGGGGCGGCGTGCGCAGCACCTTGCCCACATACCACCCCGAACCGGCCAGCGCAGCCAGCGCGGCAAGCGCCAGCGCCCACTTTACGCCGGAGGAAAGCCGCGGCGCCCCGGCGGCCGCAGCCTGCCCGCCAGGCGCGGAGAGCGATTCGTCAGCCGCCGGAGGCAGCGCTTCCGAAGCATCGCCGTCCTTCCGGAAGTGAACCGGTGCGGGGATCACCCGCCAGCCCGGCTCCAGCGGCGCCGCCCCCCGGTGCACGGTGATCTCGGCTACGCCGGACGGCCCGATTTCCACCAGCAGGAACAGATCCTTCGCACGGAAAAACCGTTGGTGCAGGCTGATTTCGTCGTCCCGGAGCATCGCGCCCGTGTGCGGGTGAGAGACGAACCAGCCCACGATCTGGTCTTCGGCCGAACCCGCCTGCGCCAGCAATCGGGAGAGAAATTCTTTCAGCCCGGCGACCTCCTCCTTCGACAGGAGGAACGACGGGCCGCGCTGGTGGCGGCAGGGGATCCGGTGCCAGGAGCGGATCCGGTAGGTTCCGCCCGAACATTCGCCGAGCAGCGCCCCTCCCACCCCCAGCGGGACAGGGCCGCGGGCGGCCAGCGCACACTCCCGGCGGATGGACTCGAGCAACGCTTCCGGGCACACGATTCGGCAGTCTTCGCCCGCCGCCTCCCAGATCACGAGCCGGTCCGGGGGAGCGTGCCGGGCAGCCGCGGGCGACGCATCGGAAGCCTTCGGATTCATGACAATTCGCACAAGCGCGGGCGCTTGGGCCGCCGTTCGCGCTGCGATCCCCAGTTTAGCGCCGCCTTTTGCATCCTTGCACTTCGCCATGAATCCAAGGAAGCTGGAGATAGGCCCGGATGCGGTTCTGGTTTACGGTTCAGACGGCGGCCTCGCTGGCCTTCTCCAGCCTGCGGGCGCACAAGCTGAGGAGTTTTCTCACCCTGCTTGGCGTCATCATCGGCGTGGGCAGCGTGGTTCTGGTGGGCGCCGCCATTGACGGCCTGGGCAATTACGCCGAGCAGACCACTTCCAAGGTTCTTGGCAGCGAGAGCTTCCAGGTCGCCCAGCTGCTCGAGCGCGGCAGGCTTTCGCGGCGCGAGCGCATCGAGAAGCTCCGCTACAACAAGCCCCTCCGGGAAGAGGATTACCGGTACCTGCGGGCAATGACGGGCGACCGCATCCTTTTCAGCCCTTACCGCTTCCGCGTCGAGGACCTGAAGCGCGACAACCGGATCCTCGAGGCGACCTCCATTATCGGCGTATCCCATGAAATGGCCGAGATCCGCGATTTCAGCCTCAGCGAAGGCCGGTTTTTCACCGGCCAGGAGGAGTGGAGCAAGTCGCCGGTGGTCATCATCGGCGAGGATGTCCGACGTTTCTTCTTTGAGGACGTGAGCCCGCTGGGGCAGACTTTGCGGATTTCCGGCTTGGAATTCCGCGTCATCGGGGTGCAGGAGAAGATCGGCAATGTCGGCGGGCAATCGCAGGACAATGTCGCCTTCATCCCGGCCACGGTGTTCACGCGCCTGTACGGCCCGGACCGCAACATGATCCTGTTTGCGCGGGCGAGGCCCGAATCGGGCCTGACGCTCGAAGAAGCGCTGGATGTGGTCCGCGTGGCGCTGCGCAACCGTTACAAGGCGCGCCCGGGCATGCCGGACAACTTCGACACGCTCACGCCGGACGCAATCCGCGAATTTATTGATCGCATCCTGGGCATCATCACGGCCGCCGTGGTTCCGGTGACGGCCATTTCGCTCGTGGTGGGCGGCGTGGTGATCATGAACATCATGCTGGTTTCGGTGACGGAGCGGACCCGCGAGATCGGAATCCGCAAATCGATCGGCGCCCGGCAGCGGGACCTGCTGCTCCAGTTCCTGCTGGAGGCGGTGTTCCTGGCGGCAACGGGCGGGGTCATCGGGCTGATGGGCGCGGCGGGTTTGGCCAAAATCGGCAGCCTGATCGCCGGCGTGGAGCTCCGCGTGACGCTGCCCTATGTCCTGCTGGCGCTTCTGGTTTCCACCGCCGTGGGCGTGCTGTCCGGCCTGTATCCGGCGCGGAAGGCGGCGCGCATGGACCCGGTGGAGGCGCTGCGGGCGGAGTAACGGCGATGCGTGTCCATATCGAATTCGGCGAAAACATCCGCATGGCGCTCGACGCGGTGCTCAGCCACCGCTTCCGGAGCGCGCTGACAATCCTGGGCATCGTCATCGGCATTTGCACGGTGGTCACCATCGGCAGCATCACCAGCGGGTTGCGCCAGGGCATTGTCACGTTTTTCGCCGAATTCGGCCCGGACAATATCTTCCTGAACCGGTTCGACCGCGATCCCAATGCGCCGGGCTCGCCAAAGGAGCTGAAGCGGAAGCCGATCCTGCCCGAATATGCGGCTTACATCAAGGAAAACGTCCGCGCCGTCGAGGATGTCGCGCTGGAGTTGTTCATTTCTTCAGAGACCAGCGGCCTCATCACGGCCAAGGTGCCGGGCTATGAAACCGACAACCTGATGCTGGTTGGCTTCAGCGCCAACGCCTTTGAGATCCAGCCGCGCGAGCTGACTGAAGGGCGTTTCTTCACGCCGCAGGAAGAGGCCCGCGCCGCGCGCGTCTGCGTCATCGGACCCCAGATCAAGCAGGCGCTGTTTCCCGACGGCAAGGCGCTGGGCCGGACCATTACCGTGGCCGGCGCCGACTACACCGTCGTGGGCGTCTTCGCCGAGGCCAAGGGCGGCTTCTTCGGCCAGAACGGCCAGGACATGCAGATCGTGATTCCGTACGAGACGGCGCGCCTGCGCTTCCCCACCGAGGAGCGGCTGATTCTGGTCTCGAAGGCCCGGCCGGGAATGCGCGAGGAAGCCTACGAGGAGATTCGCCAGCTTCTGCGGAGGCTTCGCAAGACCCCGCCGGGGTTGCCGGACGACTTCGGCCTTTCCACCACGGACCAGATCATCAAACGGCTGGACAGCATCCTGAGCATGGTGGTGCTGGTCTCCATCGCGCTGTCCAGCCTCGGCCTGATGGTCGGCGGCATCGGGGTGATGAACATCATGCTGGTGTCGGTGACCGAGCGGACGAGGGAAATCGGCATCCGCAAGGCGATCGGGGCGCGCAAGTTCGACATCATCGTGCAGTTCCTCACCGAGGCCGTCACGCTCACGGGCATCGGCGGCCTGGCGGGCATCCTCATCGCCATCCTGGTCACGCTGGCGATCGGCAAGCTGGTGCCGGCGATTGCTGCGGGCGTGCCCGCGTGGGCGCTCGGGATGGGCTTCGCGGTCTCGGTCACCGTGGGCATCTTTTTTGGCACATGGCCGGCGATGAAGGCGGCCAACCTCGATCCCGTGGAAGCCCTGCGTTACGAATAGGCCGCCGCATTCGGAGCCGCGGGCGGAGCGGCCGAAGGCCGCGAGAGCGAGCGGTCACAGCCTCCCTGCGGAACAGCTCCCGGGCACTGCAATAACAAGCGGCCGCACCGGCAGGTCATGCCCTGATCGTTTGCGCGCTGATGACCGCTCACTCCGGCCGGGATTCTTGCGAATCCCGGCCGCCGTTCGCGGCTCCGAACCACTCCCGTCCGGCCGCGCGGAAAGCTTTCGCCATACTCCGGAAACCGGGAATTTCCGTTCCGGAAATCAAACACTTGCGAAGAGCCGTTCAAACAGGCGCGCCGTTCCTTTGGCCTGCTGAAGCCTGAATATCGAAAGGGTCTCCCCGCTAATATCCCATTTCCCGCAGTTTTTCCACGGTGAGTTTTTCCCGCCGCGTTTCCATGCGCGAGAGCAATTTTTCAACGTATTTCGCCAGAATATCGGTTTCGAGATTCACGCGGGCGCCGGGCCGGGCGGCGCGCAGGTTCGTGTTGTTCCAGGTGTGCGGAATGACGGCGATGCTGAAAAGCGGCCCATCCACGCGAGCCACCGTGAGGCTGATGCCATCCACCGCCACCGAGCCCTTGTAGACCAGATACGGCTCGAGTTCCGCCGGAGCCTCCACCTCCACCCACCAGTCGCCGCCCCCGCGCTCTTCAATCCCGCCGATGACGCCGACGCCGTCGACGTGCCCCTGCACGATGTGGCCGCCCAGCCGCCCGGATGCCGCCAGGGCGCGCTCCAGATTGACCAGCGTGCCGGGGCGCGCCTCGCCGAGCGTGGACTTTTCGAGCGTCTCGCGGGAGACATCGGCCCAAAACCCGTCCGGCCCGATGCCGACCGCGGTCAGGCAGACGCCGCTGACGCACACGCTGTCGCCTTCGCGCAGGTCGGCGACAACCCGCGCCGCTTCCACGCGCAGGCGGCTTCCCGAAGCGCGCGGCTCCACGGCGGCGATGCGGCCGACTTCCTCCACGATGCCCGTGAACATCAATCCCACGGTACAACGACGGCCCGCCCCCGGCCAATGCGCGCTCGCCTGTCAGCGCGGAGCAACGCAACCAGGGTCCGCCCCGAGGCTCACGGCTTCACGAGCCACGCTTCCAGCAGGAACTCGTCCGGAGGGATCGGCGTGAGCCGGACGTCCCGGAACAGGATCGCGTCGCGCCGGCGCCGGCGGCCGAGGCCGCCCGCCACGGGCAACGACTGCATCCCGCCGAGAATCTTCGGCGCGTAATAAAACAGGATGCGGTCCGCGACGGCGCCTTCCAGCGCCGACCAGTTCACCTTGCTGCCCGCCTCGATCATCAGCGACAGATACTGGCGCGAAGCCAGCAGGCTGACCACTTTGCCGAGATCCGGGCGGCCGCGTTCGCCGTCGAGGGCGACCACCTCCACGCCGCGCTCTTCCAGGGCAGCGCGCCGCGCCGGCGGCGCCACCGAGGTGCACACCACCAGCACGTCGCCGCGGCAGCTTTGCACCATGCGGCTCTCGGGCGGCAGCCGCAGCAGCGAATCCAGCACGATGCGCAGCAGCGGGCGGCTGCGCTCGAGCCCGCTGCGGTCGGTGAGCAGGCAGTCGTCGCCGAGCACCGTGTTGATGCCCGTCAGGATGGCGTCGTGCTCGTGCCGCACCAGCTGCACGTGGGCCCGCGCGCGCTCGGAGGTGATCCAGCCGCTGTTGTCTTCCGGGGCGGCGATCTTGCCGTCCAGCGTGAGCGCGGACTTCAGCGTTACCAGCGGCTTGCCCGTGCGCATGAAGTGAAAGAAGGCCAGGTTCAGCCGGCGCGCTTCCTCGGCGAACTCCGGCAGCAGAACCACCTCGACGCCGGCCTCGCGCAGCCGGGCGAAGCCGCGTCCGGAAACCTGCGGGTTGGGATCCTCGGTGATGGAGATGACGCGCGCGATGCCGGCGCGGAGGATGGCGTCCACGCACGGCGGCGTGCGCCCCGTGTGCGCGCACGGCTCGAGCGTCACATACAGGTCGGCGCCGCGGGCGGCCTCGCCGGCCTCTTCCAGCGCGATCACTTCGGCATGTTTGACGCCCTTCCAGGTATGGAAGCCGCGGCCGACCACGCGCCCCTCGCGCACCACCACCGCCCCCACCGCCGGGTTGGGCGAAACGCGGCCGACGCCCTCGCGGGCGAGGGCGAGCGCTTCGCGGATCCATTCGGCGTTCATGGCTCGAAAAGGGAGTCGATAAACTGGCGCGGGTCGAACGGCAGCAGATCGTCCGCCTGCTCGCCGACGCCTACATACCGGATGGGCAGGTTCAGCTCACGCGCAATGGCCACGACGATGCCGCCCTTGGCCGTGCCGTCGAGCTTGGTAAGGATCAGCCCGGTGACGCCCGCCGACTCGGTGAAGCGGCGCGCCTGCTCCAGCCCGTTCTGCCCCGTCGTGGCGTCGAGCACGAGCCAGACTTCGTGCGGCGCGCCTTCGACGAGCCGCGCCGCGGTGCGGCGCATCTTCTCGAGTTCGGCCATCAGGTTCGATTTCGTGTGGAGGCGGCCGGCGGTGTCGGCGAAGAGGATGTCGGCGTTGCGGGCCTTGGCCGCCTGAATGGCGTCGAACAGCACCGCGCTCGGGTCGGCGCCGGCGCCCTGGCGGATCAGGTCGACGCCCGCGCGGCGGCTCCACACCTCCAGCTGCTCGATGGCCGCGGCGCGGAACGTGTCGGCCGCGCACAGCAACACGCTCTTGCCTTCGGCCTTGAATTGCGCGGCGAGCTTGCCGGCGGTGGTGGTCTTGCCGGAGCCGTTGACGCCGACCAGCAGGACCACGGCAGGCGGCTGCGCGGGCCAGTTCAACGGGCGGTCGCAGGCCTCGAGCACGCCGAGCAGCTGCTCGCGTATGAGCTGGCGCAGCTCGCCGGGGTCGTTGACCAGATGGCGGTCGACGCGCTGGCGGATGGCTTCGAGAATCTCGGTGGCGGTGCGCACGCCGATGTCGGCGGTGATGAGCGTGTACTCCAGCTCGTCCAGCAGATCGGGGTCGATCTCCTTCTTGCCGAGCAGAACGTCCTCGACCTTGCCGACAAGGCCGGCGCGCGTTTTCTGGATTCCCTGTTTCAGGCGTTCAAGAAGGCCGGGCATGGTGCGACAATGAGGGCTTTTTCTGATTGTAGCGGGCCGGGGACGCTATTCGCCGATGATTTTCACGAGCACGCGCTTGCGGCGGCGGCCGTCGAACTCGCCGTAGAAGATCTGCTCCCAGGGGCCGAAGTCGAGGCGGCCGCCGGTGACGGCGACGACGACCTCGCGGCCCATGATCTGGCGTTTCAGGTGGGCGTCGGCGTTGTCCTCGCCGGTGCGGTTGTGGTGGTAGGCGCTGACGGGCTCGTGGGGGGCGAGCTTTTCGAGCCACACGTCGTAGTCGTGGTGCAGGCCCTTCTCGTCGTCGTTGATGAAGACGCTGGCGGTGATGTGCATGGCATTGACGAGGCAGAGGCCCTCGCGGATGCCGCTTTCGCGGAGGCACTGCTCGACCTGCGGCGTGATGTTGATGAAGGCGCGGCGGGTGGGGACTTCGAACCAGAGTTCCTTGCGGTAGCTTTTCATTCTCTGGATATTGTCGCGCGGCCGGCGGAGCGGGCGGGGCGCCGCCAGTTCCACGGGGGGACGGGGTTGGGGTCTTGCCAGAGGCCGCGGCGCGCCGTGCGGGCCTGTTGTTCGCGTTCGGCCAGTTGCCGGGCGCGGGGCGCGTAGCGGCGGTAGTGCCAGGCGAGGCCTTCGGCGACCAAAATCTCGTTCAGCGTGCGTCCGTCGGGCAGCACCACCCAGGCCACCAGACGCCCGTACCGGTCGCGCGACTCGGGCCGCACGGTAACCGTCCGGCCGAAGGCCAGCTCGGCGGCGCGCTGCCGCGCGCGCCGCCCGTATGGCTGGCCCAGCTCCGGACAGTCGATCCCGTACAGCCGCACCTTCACCTGCTGGCGGACCCGCAGGACCGTCAGCGTGTCGCCATCATGGATGCCGACCACGCGGCCCTGCCAGTCGGCCGCCGCGGCGGCCAGGCAGGCGAGCAGCAACAGGAGGAGGCGCCGACTCATGCCCCCATTCTATTGCCGCCCGCCACCGGCCCCGGCCGAAACAGATCCCGGCGGCTACTTCGTGTAGCTGAAGGTCAGCACCGCGCTGAATTTCACCGGCTGGCCGTCCTTGACCAGCGGCGTGAACTTCCACTCCTTCACCGCCGCCAGCGTCGACTGCGTGAACAGGGCGTTGCCCTTGAGCACCTTGGCGTCGATCACGTTGCCCTGCTCGTCCACCACGATCTCCACGTCCTGGCTTCCGGTCACGTTCAGCTGCCGCGCCGCCGTCGGATAGGCCGGCGCCACCTTCTTCACCACGCGGCCCATGGCGTTGGCCGTCGTGATCGGCTCCTGCGCCTGCGCCGCCAGAGCGGCCGCCACCGCCAACAGCAACACCTGCCGGATCCATTTTGACAATTGCATGTTGTGCTTCTCCTTGACCCTCTCTTCCGTTGATGTGTGCGAACCCAGGCCCGGGCCGCGCGCGGCGTCGGGGCGCTTCCCGGAGCGGGGTTTCATTGCGCTCATCGGCCCGCGCAGCGGGGATTTGAGGGAAAATCAGCGGGCCGCGGGCGCCGGCTGCCGCAACTGTTCGAACAGCCGCGCGGCCTCCTCGCCCGCCTGCGGCACCGCATAGTCGGGCAAGCTGAAGCAGAGCGGGGCGCGGCCGGTGGCCCGGCGGGCCAGGCCGGCCTGGAGGCGGATCCGTTCCAGCGGGGCAGGCGCAGCGCGGAACTCGCCTTCCGGCCCGGCGGCCGCCTCGAAGATTTCCACCACCACGTCCAGCCGGCGGCCCAACCTGGCCCTGAGGGCCTCAAGATATGCGGGCCAGGCCGCCAGCGTCATCTTTCCCGCCCCGATGCCGTCCTGAATCAGCACCCGCGCCAGCCGCCGCCGCGCCGCCAGCTCGTGCCAGAAGGCAGCCAGCTCCGCGGCGGTGCGGGCGCGGTTGGTGAATCCGCCGGCCGCCAGCGGACGGAACAGTCCGGCCAGCCGGTCCAGCGTCTCGGCCAGCGCGCGGCGCCGCGGGGCGGCGAACCAGTGGTCGTCGTCAATCTCTTCGGGCAGATACCATCCGCCAAAGGCCGCATGACGGCGCCAGGAGCGCGCCTCGGGCCGCGCGGCGAAGGCCCGCGCGCGCTCGGCCACCCGCCCGAGCGCCTCCAGCGGCGACTCCGCCACGCGCTGCCACCACGCGCTTTCGTAAGGCAGCCCGATCACCAGCCGCATGCGGCGGGCGCGCGCCGCCTCAAGCAGAACGGGCACAATCGGCACGTAGTCGAACTCGTCATAGCGGCACCACTGCAACAGCACCTCTTCGCAGCCGAGCGCGGCCAGCGCGTCGAACAGCCCGCCCCAGTCGGCCTCGCCCCATTCGAGATGCCGGGCCCACGGCTGCAAGAACGTGCCGCGGAACAGCGCGCCGCGCGGCCGCGCCGCCACCGGGGCGGCCAGCAGCGAACGCCGGCTCAGCCGGGCTGCCTGGTCCAAGGATCGTCTCATGCCCTGAATGCATTGTGGCGCAACGGCCCGGCCCGGTGCGCGCTGCTCCGGGCGCGGCGCTCGCCGCTTGCGCCGCCCCGATTCGCCCGCGTGGCGCCCGGCCAGCGCCGGGAGGCAACTTTGCGGCGAGCCCGCCTCCTCCACATCCTTGTGTAAGCGCATTCAGGGTTGTATGATGCCGCTATGGCTTACCGACCGCTTCCGTTGCTCCTCCTCCTGCCATGCCTGGCCCCGCTCCCCGGCGCAAGCCTCGACCTCCAGGTCACAGGGAACGGTTATCTGGACGCGCGGGGCTTCAGCGTTATCCTCTACCACAGCACGTTCAGCCGCATGTTCTTTGATCAGAAGAACACCGCGATGGAGATGATCCTTCACGGCCGGCGCATCGCCACCAACGGCGACGTCCGCCTGCTGCCCACGCCGGAACAGTGGGACGCGATCCCGCAGCTGAAGTCGCGCAATGCGGACAAGTTGAGCCGCCGCCTCACCGCGGACGCCGGCTACCCGGAGTACGACTTCTTCTACAGGCTGGAAGTCACCGCGGAACCGGACGGCGTGCGGGTGGCGGTGATCCTGGACAAGCCGCTGCCGGAAAGGCTCGCCGGGCGGGCCGGCTTCAATCTCGAGTTTCTGCCCGCAATCTATGCCGGCAAGGCGTACATGGCTGACGGCGCCACCGGGCTGTTCCCCTTGAGCCCGCGCGACCCTGCCGTGAGCGTCCCGCCGCCTCCGGGCGAGCCGGCCAAGCTCGAGTATCAGGAGGAATGGGACCGGGAGAAAGGCTACCGCCAGCCGTTGCCTTTCGCCTCGGGAAAGAGCATCACGCTGGGCGTGGATGTGCCGCAGTACCGCGTCAAGGTGGTTTCCGACACGGGGCCGATGTCGCTTTATGACGGGCGGGTGCTGGCGCAAAACGGCTGGTTCGTGCTGCGCGCGCTCATCCCCGCGGGCAAGACGGGCGAAGTGGTGGTGTGGCACATCCGGCCCGACGTGATCCCGAACTGGGTGCGGCCCCCGATGGTGGCCTACAACCAGGTCGGCTATCACCCCGATGCTTCCAAGGTGGCTGTGATCGAGCTGGATCCCCGCTACAAGGCGCCGGCAAAGGCCAGGGTGCTGCGCCTCGAGGAGAACGGCGAGTACAAGCCGGTATTCGAGGGGCCCGTCTCCGCACCGCAGCCGTGGCTGCGCTACACATACGCGAAGTTCGATTTTTCGGCCGTGAAGGAGCCGGGCCTGTATGCGATCGAGTACGGCGGGGAGCGAACCGGGCTGTTCCGCATCGCGCGCGATGTCTACAGCAACACCTGGCAACTCACGCTGTCCGGTTATCTGGCCACGGCGATGGATCACGTCTCGGTGCGCGAGGGCTACCGCCTCTGGCACGGCGTGTCCCACCTCGACGACGCGCGCCAGGCTCCGCCCAACCGCCGGCACTTCGACGGCTGGTCGACGGGGCCGGAGCTCGATTCGCCCTTCAAGCCGGGCGAGCACATCCCGGGCCTGAATGTCGGAGGCTGGTATGACGCCGGCGATTTCGACATCCAGACCCGCAGCCAGTTCATGGTGATTCAGGACCTCGCGCTGGCCCGCCGCGAATTCAAGCTCGACTATGACCAGCTCACGGTGGACTGGGACGCGCGCTCGGTCGAGATGCACCGTCCGGACGGCGTGCCCGACGTGCTCCAGCAGATCAGGCACGGCGTCTTGCAGGTGCTGGCGCAGATCAAGGCCGTGGGCCACACCTTCCCGGCGATCAACGAGCCGACGCTGCGGCAATACACGCACCTCGGCGACGGCGCATCGAAGACGGACAACCGCATTTACTCGGAAAAGCTCGGGCCGAACGAAGTGAAGGGAGACTACTCGGGCCGTCCCGACGACCGCTGGGCCTTCACGACCAAATCCGCCGCCATGCAGTACGGGTCGGTGGCGACCCTGGCGGCCGCGGCCACGGCGCTGAAAGGCTACGACGACGCGCTCGCCAGGGAATGCCTGGATACGGCCATCCGCATCTGGAACGAGGAACACACGAACCCCACTCCGAGCCGCAGCGGGCCTCCGGGCGCGGCCGCGGGCGAGGAATGGAACGCGGCGATTCAACTGCTGATCGCCACCAACGGCGCCGGGGCCTACAAGGCGCGCGTGCGGGAGATGTGGCCCTCGATGGCGCAACGCTTCGGCTTCGGCGGCTGGGCGGCGGTGCATGCGCTGCCCTACATGGATGCGGATTTCCGCAAGCAGGTGGAGTCAGCCGTCCGGGCTTACGTCGCGCAGCTCGACAAGGAGCTTGCGGCCATGCCGTTCGGGGTGCCGCCCACGCGGGGCGGCTGGGGCGGCTCGGCCGGCGTCATGGATCTCGGCATCAGGATGTATTTCCTGCACAAGGCGTTTCCCGACATCGTGAGCAAGGACTACACGCTCCGGGCGGCCAATTTCATTCTCGGCACGCACCCGGTCTCCAGCCGCTCTTATGTTTCCGGCGTCGGCACGCGCTCCCACCTCATCGCCTACGGCAACAACCGCGCGGACCAGTCCTACATTCCCGGCGGCGTGATCCCGGGCTATGTGATCATCCAGCCGGACTTCCCCGAGTGCATGGACGACTTCGGGTTCCTGTGGTTCACGCACGAGTATGTGATCACGGCCGCCAGCCACTGGATCCTGGCCGCGAACGCGGCTGACGCGCTGGCGAGGCAGTAGAGGCTCACGCAGCAGTGAGCCTGCCTCCCGATCCGTGCCGTGCCGAGCTCGCCGCCGTTGCGCCCTTGCCGCCCGCAATGTGTCCGCCGCTGGCGGCCGTGCCATGGAAGGTGCGCCCGGCGGCACGATTTGCGCAGCGTCCGGTTCGACACCCGGCGGAAACCGGGGTGGCCCGCGTTGAAAACGCTGCCGCGTTTTTCGTATTTTGAGACGAAGGGGATGCAAACGATGAGAAGATTCCTCACTGTTTTTTCTTTTTCTTTCGCATTTGCGTTCGCGGCCGCGCAGGAGATCCGCCCGGGCCGGCCAAACGCGGCAGGAATGCCGCCGGCGGGCCAGGCCATGCGCGGCATCGAGAAAAAGGACATCCGGGCGATCATCGTCTACCCGGAAGGGATCTACGGACCGGGCGATGTGCAGCGCTTCGAGGCTGCCGTTGCCGGGCTGTTGGATGCCATCGCCTCCGGCGGCAAGCTGACCAAAGCGGATGCGGCCCGGACCGCCAACCCGGCAGGGGCGAATGAGGAGCTGGCGCAGAGCATTCTGCGGCAATTCACCCCGCAACGCCGTGTGGCCTTGGTGGGCATGACAGCGTTGCCTGCGTCGGCCGGCAACCGCCCGATCCAGTGCCCGCCTCAGGGCTGCGGTTGCAAGGAGAACGGCGGAGGCATATCTTGCTATTGCGGGTTGTACAGGGAATTTTGCTACTGTATGCTCTGCTATGAGAAAACAGTCCTGACCACTTTCCCCGAGGAGGAACCTCTCCTGGGCGATATAAAGCTGAAAGGCCGAATGCAGGCGCCTGAAACGGCTCGGCCGGACGGGGTGTTGATTGTGACGGTCCTGCCGCCGGACGCGCCCCGGGAGATGCCGGCCCGCCTCGTGAAGACGGCCGCGGAGACGCTCAAGTCGGAATCCTGGCCGGCGCGCATCACGATCAAGACCAAGAGCTCGAACGTGCGCTGACAAGCGGGCTGCCGGCGCGTCATTGACAGGCGCGGGATGGCGGAGCCGCGCAGCGCGCGGGAGCCTCCGGCCCTCTCCGCCACCCGCGCCAATCGGGTTTCAGCACCCCGCCCTCATCCGGCAGCATACGGTTCGGCCCTCCCCGCGCGACGGCCGGGCTGCATCCGGGGAAGCGGAAGGAGCGGCTCGCCGAGGCTGTGCTTCCGGGGCGTTTCCGGGACGGCGCCCTTCCCCTCAATCCCGCGCGCCGGGCGGCGGGATTCAAAACACCCGCCGTCCCGGCCGGTCTGCGGCACGGCGCCAGCTCAAGCCGTCACTGGCCGGCGAGTTTCCGGCGCGCGTACGGACGGGCGAACGCGGCGGGCGGGTTGTGCGCGGTGGTCTGCGCGGCGCGGCGCCAGCAGGCCGCCGCCTCTTCCTTCCGGCCGAGCTTCTCCCAGGCCATGCCCATCAGGCACTGGATGAACGGGTCGTTCTGGTTGGCCTGTTTCAGATGGCCGAGCGCCCCCTCCGGGTCGCCGGTGTAGAGGGCGACATAGCCGGCCAGATAGGGAAAGAACGGCTCCTGCTGCTTCGCCATGGCAGGGTTGGAGTCGAGCAGCGTCCGGGCCGCGGCCACATGTTGCAGCGCCAGTTCCTTCTGCCCGCGGCGCGCGGCAAGCCGCGCGAGGGCGTGCTCCAGGCGGAACTGCCACAGGGCCCGGCGCTCCGCGCTGATTTGGGGTTCCCTGAGCCCGAGTTCCGTCCCCAGGCGGTAGAGTTTCTCTGCCTCGTCGAAGTCGCCCGCCTCGATGCAGACGCGCGCCACCTCGTTGGCGGCTTCGCCGGCGGCGAAGTAATTCCCGCGTTTCAGCCAGTAATCCACGAGCATGCGGCCGTAGCGGGCCGAATTGGCGCAGTCGTTGTCGAAGGCGTAGGACATGGCCATCTGGCGCCAGGCGACGGCGCGCGTCTGCTCGTCGGGGGCCGCGTCGGCCGATTTCTGAAAATACCGCCGCGCCTCGGCGGTGCGGCCGAGCAGGTCGAGCACGACGCCGGCGGCGTTCAGGGCGGCGGTATTGGCGGGGTTCTTTTCGATTTCGCGCCTGTAAAGCGCCAGGGCCTCCTCGGGCTGCCCGGCGCGGACCAGCTTCTGGCCCTCGCGCAGAAACTCCGGCGCGTCGGCCTGGGGCGGCTGCGCCGCTGCGCGGGCGGCGGCAAAAATCAAAAAACACAGGATTTGTTTCGTCATCGGTCGCATCGCAAGCTCCTCTGGCGTCAGTGTCTCATGAGGCGCGCCCGCGCGGGGCGGGGTTACCGGGCGGTCTTCGCCGGCCCGCCGGCGGCGCGGCGGGCGGGTAGAATGATGGTTTCACGCCATGCGTTGCCTGCCGGCTTTCCTGCTGTTTGCTTGCGCCGCGGCTGCCGTTCTTCCCCCCGATCTGAAGCAGGCGCGCGACCGGCAGGATCGCGCCGCGCTGGACCGGCTGGCGGCCGACGCCGCAGCCGCGGCCCAGGGCAGGCGGGAAGACCCGGCCGCGCAGTACCGCGCCGCGCTGGCCGAACTGGTGCGCGCCGAAGTCTACATGGAGCTGCGCGACCGCAACGGCGCGCGCGCGGCGGCGGAAAACGGCATCCGCGCCGCCGAAAAGGCCGTCGCCCTGAAGCCTTCCAACGGCGAATACCACCGCGTGCTCGGCGCGCTGTGCGCGCAGGTGATCCCTGCCAACCCGCTGCTCGGCCTCCGCTACGGCAAGTGCGCCATGGATGAGGTGAGCCGGGCGGTGGAGCTCGACCCGAAATCGGCCGACGCGTGGCTCAGCCGCGGCGTCGGCAATTTCTATCTGCCGGAATCGTTCGGCGGCGGCGCCGAACTCGCGCTCAAGGACATCGACAAGGCGCTCCAGCTCGACCCCTCCCACGCGGACGCCTGGCTGTGGCGGGGCATCGTTCTGCGGAAGCTCAACCGCAACGGAGAAGCGCGCGAGGCGATTCGCAAGAGCCTCCAGCTGAACCCCTCGCGCCTTTGGGCCAGGCAGCAACTGGAGAAGACGCCGCCGCAGTGAACCGCCCCGTCGCCGCCGCGCTGGTTGTCTGCATTGCGCTGCTCGGCTGGAGCGTGTTCCCGGGGCGCACGTGGCTCCAGTCGGACACGCAGATCTATGTGCCCATCCTCGAGCGGCAGTACGACCCCTCGCTGTTCGCGCGCGACGAGATCGCGTTGCGGCCCCATGTGAAATTCACGTTTTACGACGAAATCGCCGTCGCGTTACGCCGCCTCACCGGCCAGGATTTTCACGCCGTGCTGGCCGGGCAGCAACTCGTGTTTCGCGTGGCGGGCGTGGCCGGCGCGTATCTCGTCGGGCTCGCCTTCGGGCTTCCGCCGGCCGGGGCGCTGATGGCGGCGGCCGTGTTCGGCCTCGGCGCGGTGATCAACGGCCCGGCGGTGCTAACGCTCGAATACGAGCCCGTGCCCCGCGGCTTCGCCGTGTTGTGGATCATGCTGGCGCTGGGCCTGGCAATGCACCGGCGCTGGATGTGGGCGGGCGCGGCCGCGGTGCTTGCGACGCTGTATCACCCAACGACCACCGCACCGTTCTGGGTCTGCCTGCTGCTGCACTGGCGCTACGTGCACGACCAGCGCGAGGGCATCGCGTTCGAGCTGTCCGTGGCGGCGGCCGCCGCCGGGCTGGCGCTCGTCGCGATCTTGCAGCCGTTCGGCGCGGACCGCCAGGTGATGCTCGGCCGCATCCCCGCGCAGCTCGAGCAAATCCAGAAGTACCGCGCCCCCTACAACTGGATCTCCCTTTGGCCCGCCGGATGGTTGTGGCAATATCCCCTGCTGGCGGCGGTGGCGGCCGCCGCATGGCGGAGGACGCGCCGCTGGCTGACGCCGGAAGCGCGCTTTTTCTCCGCGGCGCTGGCGGCTTACGGGGTGGCGATGATCCCGTTGCAGTATCTGCTGCTCGATGTCGGCAAGTGGATCCTGATGCCGCAGTTCCAGCCTGCGCGCGCGGTGCTGTGGGTGGCGGTGATGGCGGAGCTGCTGGCGCTGGCCGCAGGCTGGCACGCGATGAAGGCGAACCGGCGGGCTGAGGCGGCGGCGTGGCTGGCGGCAGCGTTCCTGTTGCCCGCGGCCGGCGCTGCGCCGCTCGTCGAATTGCACCGCTACCCGTGGCGGCTGCTGGCGGCGGCGCTGGCAGCCGGGCTGGCGTGGCTTGGCGCATGGCGGCCCGTGGCGGCGCCGGCGCTGGCAGCCGCTGCGTTCTTCGTCATTCCCGCCGCAGGGCGGCTTGAGTTGTACCCGACGCTGCATTCGGCGGAGCTGGACGAGTTAGCCGCCTGGGCGCGCGCATCCACCAGCAAGGACGACGTCTTCCTCTTCGCCGACGCCGGCCGGCGTCTGGAGCCGGGCATTTTCCGCGCCAAGGCCCTGCGCGCGTTGTACGTCGACTGGAAGTCCGGCGGCCAGGCGAACCTGCTGCGCGATTACGGGTATGAGTGGCTCAGGCGGTGGCAGGCGGTGCGGGAAGCCCGGCCGCCGCTGCTGCCGCTGGAAGAATACGCGCGGCTGGGCATCGACTGGGTGGTGGCCGCGCCGCGAAACGCACCGCCCGGCGCCGCGCCGGCGTTCCGCAACGCGCGCTACGCGGTGTTCCGGACTACGCCCGCGCCGCGAGCAACTGCTCGACCTCTTCCCGGGAAGGAATCGAAACCTGCGCGCCGAGGCGGGTGACCGAAATGGCCGCCGCCGCATTGGCGAAGCGCAACGCCTCCGGCATGGCCATGCCCTCCGACAGCGCCACGGCCAGCGCGCCGTTGAACGTGTCCCCGGCGGCCGTGGCATCGACGGCGTCAACGGCGAAGGCGGCCACGTGGCACTCGCCGGCAGGCCCGGAATAATAGCAGCCCTGATCGCCCAGCTTCAGCGCCACGGCGCGCGCGCCCCGGGCGCGCAGCTCCGCAGCCAGCCCAGGCGCCTCGCCGGCGCCGATCCGCGCGGGCGGGCGGCCGGCCAGCAGGCAGGCCTCGGTTTCGTTCGGGGTCAGCAGATCCACGAGGGCGAGCATTTCCGGGGCGAGCGGCCGGGCCGGGGCCGGGTCGAGCATGGCCAGCGCGCCGCCCGAACGCGCCAGGCGCAGCCCGGCGGCCACGGTTTCCAGCGGCGTCTCCAGCTGGAAAAGGGCGCAGGCCGCTGAAACAAAAGCGGCCCGTTCTGTTTCAAGGTCCGCCGGCGCGAGCTCGTCGTTCGCGCCGGGCGCGATGACGATCGAGTTCTGCCCCGCGGCGTCCACCCAGATCAGCGCGACGCCGGTGGGCGCGCGGCGGCAGCCGTGGATCATGGACGTGTCGACGCCGGCTGCGGCGAGGCTGGCGCGGAGGTGGTCGGCGAAGGAGTCGAAGCCGACGCGGCCGATCATGCGAACCGGCGTTTGCCGGGCGAGCCGCGCCGCGGCGCAGGCCTGGTTGGCGCCCTTGCCGCCGGGGATCATGCGGAAATTCGCCCCGCGCGCAGTCTCGCCGGGCGCGGGCAGGCGCTCGACCTGCACGACGAAATCCATGTTGAGCGAGCCGGTGACGATGATGGGACGGTCGGGCATCGACAGTATCTTATCCGGCGGGGCGGCCCGGGCGGAGGCGGATCAGCCGCGGTCGATGTCGATGCCGTAGGATTTGAGGGCTTCCTTGTAATACCGGTCGTGGTAGAGCTTCCACTCCTCGGTGCCCTCGAGGATCTCGCGCTTGTGGGAACGGATCTTTTCGCGCGCCTGGCGTTCGGCCTTTTCCTCCACCTGGAGGGTTTCCGTGATGCGGCGCACCAGTTCGAGGCGGACGTCGTTGGAGTCCTTCTTCAGGCGGCAGGCGCGGGAGCGGCGAAGCGCGGCGATCAGCTTGTGGGAGATCTCGGTGATCTTGTCGCGGCTCAGCTTCATCCCGTCGCCGGTCTCGCGGCCGCTGGCGCGGACGATCTTGCGCTGCTGGATGAGCTGGTTCTTGATGCGGCGGAACATCTCCGAGTAACTGATGCCGTTGTTGGCCATGTACACGGAGTATTCCTCGAGCAGGTTGCGCACCTCCTCGTTGAGCCGGTCCTCGACGGCCAGCTCGTCGAGGATGATGCGCTCCATCAGCTCGGCGACAGCGTCCTGGTCGATGACTTCGAGAAAATCGGAGCCGATGCCGGAGACGACCCTGCGGCTGAGGTAGGTGACAAATTCCTTCGGAAGCAGCATTCCGCGCGGGGC
>Ga0068707_1000360_pt1 | contig 28805 bp, 18 predicted proteins | sample YNPNPMetaG_FD_66600 | JGI IMG/M metagenome (GOLD analysis project Ga0068707, IMG submission 66600) | Anoxygenic and chlorotrophic microbial mat microbial communities from Yellowstone National Park, USA - YNP NP MetaG | ecosystem: Environmental > Aquatic > Thermal springs > Hot (42-90C) >... | reverse complement strand
CAAGGAGGCTGGTCGCCACCCACGGGGACGCCCAGACCGATCGGCGGCGCCGGCCCACGAACTGATTGCCCTCCGCCGTGCACCACGCTACCCTGCCTTCGTAGCTCCCGCACGGGGCGGGAGACTAACCTGTTACGTCCCGCCGGGCCCTCCGCGCGCTCCTGTGCGCCCACGACGAGCGGCGCACCCGCACCGAGCTATCCGCCTTGCGCCTCCACCCGCCGCCGGTCGCGGAGGTGGATCTGCCCGGCCTCGTGGCCCTGCTCGAGCGCTGCCGCACCGCGCCGCTCACCGACTCCGAGCGCGCCGAAGCGTCCGGCGCGTGGCGCCGCCTGCGGCCCATCGACCCCGACGCCGCCCGCGCGGCGCTTGACCGCGCACGTCGCCGCCTCGGCGATGGACTTCCCCTGCGCCTCTACCTCGAAGCGCTCACCGGCCACCTGGTGCGTACGCACACCAAGAAAGGAGACAACTCACCGAATCCGCGCGACTCGCTCTCATCCAGCGCGGGCGCCAACAGCCGGACCGGACCGGGTGCGGAATGCCGGCGGATCGCGTCGGCAGAGCCGGGGAAGTTGCGGAACGCGGAACCACGCGATCGGATGGCGTTCGGTCGTCCGGCCGGCGACTTGCTTCCTAGAATGGGCTGCCGAGCACCACATAGAAGTCGTGTCCGCCGGGATCCATGAAGCCGTAGCCGTAGCCGATGCGGAGGTTGAACTCGAGGTACCAGCCGATCGACAGGCCGAGGAACAGTTCGGCGCCGGCGCCAACCTTGACGTCGTCCCAGGTCATCTCTCCCCACGAGGCGGCGCCGACGTCGCAGAACCCGGTGAGCGTGATGCGGCGGAAGAACGCCGGCAGCGCCCACAGGCCCCAGTCGATGTCCCACACCGGAAGGCGGTATTCGAGATTGAGCTGCGCGTAGCGCGAGCCGTAGATCGAGTACGGCTCGTAGCCGCGCAACGGGGTCGCCCCCAACGCCTCGCCGTAGAAGATTCCGCGGAAGAAGTCCTGCTCGGGAAAGCCACCGAGGAAGAAGATCCCGCGGGAGCGGAAGTTCGAGCGGCCCAGGCCGCCGGCGAGACGGGCGGCGACGGTGTGCGATCGGGCGTAGGGCAGGCGCGCGTAGCCGGTCGCGCCCGCACGCACCTCGAGCACCTCGAAGTCGCTGCCGAACGCCGGGTGCGAGAGGTGCACGTCCGTGCCGAACCCGACGCCGTAGCTGGCGCCGACGGTGTAGGTGCCGCCGCGGATGTTGGAGAAGTACCAGGACAGCGTGAAGCCCGACAGCAGCCCGACGTCGGGGAAGACGGGGCCGACATGGTTGGGGTCAAGCGGGAAGTCGAAGTCGCCGCCGTCGGGCTCGGAGTACTCGAGGCGGTAGCCCAGCGTGTACCACTGACCCCAGTCGCCGTGCGGAAACGGCACGGAGATCTCGGCTCGCGCGCCGTAGTTTCGCTGCAACCAGGGCGCCTTGTCCCCATTGATTCGCAGGTCGTCCCGGGGCTGGCTGTTGTACCAGTGGCCGAGGCTGAGGGACGGGTACCAGCCGTGGTAACCGTAGCCGAGGCCGTAGCCGAGGTCGCCGTCGTGCAGACCGACGTCGACGGCGGCGCTCAGGGCGTGGTAACCAGCGACGTCGCCGCCCGCCGCGGAGAGGGTCAGGATCGGCTGCTCCCCGCCGGTGTTCGCCTCGACCCACCAGGCTCGCGGCGTGGCGGTCTGCCACGGGTCGTACGGGCGGGACCGCGGAGCGCCGGGCGCGGGGTCCTCCGCGGACTCCACCGTGCCATGCAGCCCCTCGACGTCGGTCGGCGCCGACGCCTCGACCTCGACCCAGGCGTCGGGCTCGAGGTCGAGGGTGCGCAGGTCGTAGCCGCTCGACACGAATCCGACGAAGGCGAGCTTCGTGCCGTCGGGCGAGACATCGGGCTGGAAGGCTCCGCCGAGCACGTTCGTCACCCGCCAGGTGCGACCGGACTCGATGTCCATCGCGTAGATGTTGGCGATGCCGGTCCGGTCCGAGCTGAAGAACAGCCGGCGGCCGTCGGGCGAGAAGACCGGGCTGGAGTCGTAGGCGTCGTCGTCGGTCAGCCGCCGCAACCGCTTCGTCCCGGGCTCGAACAGGAACAGGTCGCGCCGGCCGCCGGGCAGCCAGGCGGCGAAGGCGATCGTCCGGCCGTCGGGGCTCCACCGCGGGGTGAAGATCTGCGACTCCTCGTCGCCCGCGAGGACGATTTCGGTCCCGGAGCCGTCGGGGCGCAGGGTGGCGAGGAACGAGCCGCCGTGGGCGGAGAGGACGCAGGCGATCCGCTCGCCGTCCGGACGAACGTCGGGCTCCCGCGCCCGAAGCCCTTCGGTCAGGCGGAGCTCCTCGCCGTTCGGCCCCTGCAGAAACAGGTCGTCGTAGGCGTAGAAGCCGCGGTAGATCTCGGCGCGGTGATAGACGAACGACCGGCCGTCGGGGGCCCAGCTCAGCGCCGCCTGTCCGGGCACGATGCGGAGGCGTTCGCGCTCGCCGGTCTCGAGGTCGATCGCCTGGAGGGCGGGGGGATCGTAGCCGTCGGCGGCGAAGAAGCCGATCCGGCGTCCGTCGGGAGAGAAGCGCGGCGCGCGGACCGTCTCGGCGTCGGTCACCACCCGCGTCCCCTCCACGAGGCCCTCGGCCCGCAGCGACTCCGCCTGCGCCGTGAAGCGCGCGGTCAGTTCGGCCGTCATCCCGTCCCACAACTGCAGCAGGTCCTCGCCGGTGGCCTCGTGGAATGTCCGGCTGATCCCGAACGGCAGGAGGTCGCTCCCGTAGTCGTCGGCGATCTCGGCGAACACCGCTTCGCCGTGCCGCCGGGCGACGTAGTCGAAGAAGTAGCCGCCGTACAGGTACGAGATCTCGCCGTGGGGGAAACGGCGCGGCACGTGGATCGCCTCGGACAGCGTCAGCAGCGCGCCGTCCAGGGCGGCGGTGCGCAGGTACATCTCCCAGAGCGTGCTCCCGATGCGGCCCGCGCGCCGCCCGCGCTCCCGCCGTCCCCGCGACTCCTGGAACGTGGTGTACGCCTCGAGGATGAAGTACGGCGACAGGTGGTTGGGCGCCCAGGTCTTGCCGAAGATCGCGTTCACCACGCTCGCCAGCCCGCCGATGTTGTCCAGGTGCAGGAGGTGCGTGTATTCGTGCGTCACGAGCAGGTCGAGCCAGTCGTCGTATTCCTGGAGCGGCGAGAAGTCGAACGGCGGCATGGCGTAGAACCGCAGGACATTGGAGGGAAGGACCTGGGTCGAGCCGTTGGCGCTGTCGGTGTCGTCCGTCACGACCACTTCGGCGATCTCCGTCGGTTCGTAGTCGAGCAGTGGGACGAGGATGCGGTGGGCCGCCTCGAGTTTTCGGGCGATGCGGCGCGCGACGCGTTCGAGATGGTCCGGGAAGTGGATGCGGAAGTGCGGGGTCTCGAGGGTGCGCCACTCCAGGGCGGGGTCGCCCGCGCGCGCCGGGACGGCGGCGAGCAGGCAGGCGGCGAGGCCGACGGCCGACGCGAGGGCGGGGCCGCAGCCGGGCCTCCGGCGCGTTCGTCCCCGGGCCGACGCGCGTCCGCGCACGCCAGCCAAGGTAGTGAATCGAACCCCTGGTTGCAATGCGGGTCGCCGGCTGGTAGGAACGCGTCCGGCAGGAGGCGCCGGTGATCGCGTACGTCATCCAATGGGGCTGGCTCAAGATTGGATCCTACGGGGTGATGATGGCGCTCGGGTTTCTCGTCGCCTGGTACCTGTTCCGTCTTGAGCTCCGACGCAAGGGGATGGACACCGAGATCGCCTCCCGGGTCACGTTCAACGCGGCGATCTGGGGGGTGATCGGCGCCCGGCTGCTGTCGATTCTCGAGGAGCCGTCGCACCTGGCCGAGAATCCGCTCCGGACGATCCTGCTCGAGGGCGGCCTGACGTGGTACGGGGGGCTGGCCGCGGGAGCGGCCGCGACCGTCTACACCATCTGGAAGGCCAAGGCGCCGTACCTGCGCGTGATCGACGCGATGAGTCCCGCGGCGATGGTCGGGTACTGTTTCGGGCGGGGCGGCTGCCTGATTTCGGGCGACGGCTGCTACGGCATCGCCACCGACCTGCCGTGGGGCATGCAGTTCCCGCAGCTGGTCGAGACGCCCGGGTTCCATTGCATGCAGTCGGGCGCCATCGCCCGCTGGCCGCCGATCGATCCCTCGACCTGCACCGACCCCTCCGACCTCTCGACCTGCCTGCGCTACCCGGCCGACGTGCGCGTGCATCCGACGCCGTTGTACGAGATTCTCGCCGGCCTGCTGTTGTTCGCCGTGATGTGGTCGCTGCGCCACCGGATTCATCGCACCGGCGTGATGCTCGGGTTGTTTCTCGTGCTGCAGGCGATCCCCCGCTTCCTGGTGGAGTTCATCCGCCTCAACCCGCGCTATGCGGGGTTGTCGTTGTCGCAATGGCTGTCGATCGGCCTGTTCCTCGGCGGCCTCGGGCTGTTCTGGCGAGCGCGCGGCCAACCGTCGGAGGCGGCGGAGGCGGCGGCGCCGGCCGAGGTCGAGCCGAAGGGCCGCCGCCGGCGACGACGCAAGTAGCGTTCCGAAGGCCGGGGCGAACGCGGGACGTGCTCTGCGAGGGGGATGCGCGCATCGTCCCGGCGGCCGCGGGGGAGTTTCCGGGGCGACCGCAATCCGGGTCCCGCTACGGCAGATCGGTCATCGTCCGCGCCTGTTCCGGCGCCAGGATCTCGCGCGCGGGCACAACCTGTTCGATCACGGCCAGCGCCCGGCGGGCGTTGGTTTCCTCCGGCTGGCCCGGCACGTAGGGCAGCACCCAGCGGAAGTAGGTCGCCGCCTGGGGCAGCATGCGGCGGGAGCGGAGCAGGTCGGCAAGCCGATAGACGGCCTCCCAGTACCAGCGCACGGGGAGCCGCGCATCCGGCTGCTGCCGCGCGCGGCGCAGATCGTCCTCCAGGGCCACGCCGGTCCGGATCGCGCGGCGATAGACCGCCGCCGCGGCGTCGGGCTGTGATTCCTCGAGCAGCTTGCCGAGCTGGGTGCAGACCAGACCGACCTGGTCCGGCGCGAGGTCGCCGCCCTGGTCCTGCAGTTCGAGAGCGCGGCGCAGGTGGGTGATCGCGGCGGCCGGCTCGTCGCCCAGATCCTGGTAATAGCGGCCCAGCGACGCGTGCACCGCGGCACTGGTCGGCCGCAGTTCCACCGCGCGCTGGAGCAGGGCCTGCGGGTTGTCCTCGCGGTCGGCGATCCGCAGGCGCGTGTAGAGGTCCCCCAGCCGCCAGAAAGCCTCCCACGACTCGTTGTCGAGCGCCTTGGCCTGCTTGTAGCGGGCGATCGCCTCGGGCTGGTTGCCTTCGATCTCGTAGAGCCGTCCGAGGAACAGATGGTACGAGGCGACGGGCGTCACGGTGCGCTCGACCGCCCGCACCAGGTACGGCTTCGCCTCGGCATAGTGTCCCTGCGCGAACAGCACCCGCCCGAGGAAATGGTTGGCGTCCGGGGCGTCCGGGTCGCGGGCCAGCACGGCTTCCAGCTTCTCCCGGGCCAGGTCGTACCGCCCGGCGAAGTACGCCGATACGCCGACCTTGAGCAGGAGCTCGGGGTTCTCCGGCTCCTCCTCCAGCCGCTTGAGATACGCCGGCAGGCGCTCGACCAGCGCCTCGGGCGTGTACGTGAGTTGGACCTGCATCATGAACAGGCCGGGGTAGTTCTCGTCCTGCGCGTAGATCCGCTCGAAGATCTCCCGGGCGCGATCGATCTGCCGCCGGTCGCGGTACAGCAGCCCCAGGTAGAACATCGGTTCGAGCGGCACGGCGAGGAGGTCGTCGGCGGCACGCTCCACGTCGGACAGGACCTTCAACGCCTCGTCGAATGCCGCCTCGTTGCGGCTGGCCAGGGCGAACCGCGCCAGCATCACGCCGTAGGCCGCATCGAGCGCGATGGGGCGGGCCAGCAACGCGCGCCCCTCGTCGCGCGCCGCCCGGGCCCGGCCGAGCAGTTCGGCCGGCTCGACGCCGAAGTTCGGGTCGGTCGCCGGAATCTCGCCGCTCTGCCGGAGCATCGCCACGCGGCCGTACAGTTCCGCCAGCCGGGCGTAGACCTGTTGCACGAGGTCGTCGTCGACCGGGGCGGCGGAGGCCGCCGGGGATGCGTCCGCGCCCGCCTCCGACGCCGCGCACCCTTGCCCCGCGCACGGCACCGCCACGCCGCGGCTCGCCCGCACCTGATCCCGCGCCGCGAGGTAGTACGATTCGGCCTTCGGCCAGTCCTGGTACGCCAGGTTCACATCGCCCCATCCCAGCGCGACCCGGAGGTCGCCGGGCAGCATCGTCTCGATCTGCCCCAGCAGTTTCTCCGCGCGCGCCAGTCGCTCCGTTGTCTTGAGGCGCAACACCGCCTCGAGCTGCAACAGCAGGTACTCGGGATTCCCGGGTTCCTGCCCCGCCGCCCGCTCGAATGCGCCGATCGCCTTGGAAACGTTGCCGTCCAGCAGGGCGATGCGGCCCATGCCGGCCATTGCCGCCGGCGACGTCGGGTTGCGCTCGAGCGCCCGATCGAACGCCTGACGCGCCAGATCGCGGAACCTGCGCAGCACCGCGCTGCGCTTGATCGGCACGAGCCAGTTGAGCGCGGGGACCTGGCACAACCGATCGAACCGCGCCGTCGTCAGGTAGTACGGGTCCTGCAACCGGAGGAGCTGATTGCCGGCGGCGACGTACTGTTCGAGCGTCACGTCGTCGAGCAGCCGGTCCGGCTGCGCCAGGAACCGCTCGTCGATCGCCGGCATGTCGCCCCACATCTCCGGTCCGGCGCCCGCCCCCGCCTCGGCCGCGGCCCCGCCGGCCTCCGCTGCCGCGTCCGCCGCGGCGCCGACGGTCGAGGCCGCCGCGGGCGCGACGTTCCCCGGCTCCTCGCCGGCGATCCGTTTCATCGCGAACCAGCCGTACCCCAGCACGAACGGCACCACGGCCCAGGCCGCCACCACCAGCAGCAGGAGCGGCACGACCCACCGCACCCTCGAACCCCGCGTCTTCTTCCGCGTCGTCTCGACCGGCGGCGCCTTCGCCGGCGCGGCCGGCGACACCGCGGAAACCCGCGCCAGGTCCAGGTCCAGCGCCATCTCCGTACCCGCCGCCCCGACACCGGCCTGGGCGGCGGCCGCCCCCTCCGGGGGCGGCACGTCGGACGGCTCACCGAGGTCCAGCTCGCCGAATGCCGTGCCTCCCTCCTTGCCGGTCGCCACCGGCGCCGTCGGCCCCGGCGGAGGCGAAGCGACCGAAGGCGGACGTCCCGCCGCCGCCTCGGCCGTCGCCGGCGCGGGCGACAGGGATCGATCCCCGGAAGCCGCTTCTCCCGCCGGCGGAAGATCGAGACCGGCGAACGGGTCGGTCTGGAGCCGCGGAACCTCGCCCGATCCGCGACCTCGAACCGACGGCAGGTCCAGGCCGGCAAACGGATCCGACGCGGCCCTGGGTAGTTCCGTCACCCCCGGCGCCAGCGACGCGGGAAGGTCCGTCACACCGGGCGCCAACGGCGCCGGAAGATCCGTCACACCGGGTGCCCGCACCGCAGGAAGGTCCATCACACCGGGCGCCAACGGCGTCGGAAGATCCGTCACACCGGGTGCCCGCACCGCAGGAAGGTCCATCACACCGGGCGCTGCCGATGGCGCTGGTGGCGGAAACAGGCCAGCAAACGGGTCCTCGTCCGAAACGCCGGCCCTTTCACGACCGGAAGCCGGCGCCGGCAGGTCCACAAATGCTCCCCCCGCCTTCGACGCCGGCGCCGGCAAGTCCACAAATGCTCCCCCCGCCTTCGACGCCGGCGCTGGCAGGTCCACGTGGGCGGCATCCACGCTGAGAGGGACGGGAAAAGCAGAAGACGCACCCGGCCCGGCGGCGCGGGGCGGCCGCGGCGGAAACGCGACCGCAAGTCCCTGCAGGGTGCTCTTGGCTGCCGGAGGCCTATCGGCAGAAGGAGGCACCGGGGGGGACGGGGCGGGCGGTCTGGTCGCCGGCTCAGCGGTCGAAGGCGGTTCCTGCCCGGCGGGAGCGACGGGGTGCGGCGTCGCCGGAACGGACGTCGGTTCGGCGGCCGTCGGCCCCGGCAGCGTCACGTGCAGGGTCGTCTGGCACGCCGTGCAACGCATCCGAATCCCTTTCGGGGGAATCCGGTGGTCGTCGATCGTGTATTCCTTCTGGCACCCCGGGCAGTGGACTTTCATCGGAACCTCGCCTTGCCGGTTTATACCCGACCCGTTCGCGAAAGGGTAGACTGGGCCCGGCGAAGAGGGGGGCCGCGGGAGGCTGCCGGTTCGATGTCCGTCGAGTTTCGTGTCCGGCCCCGGGCTCGCGGTTCAAGGTCGTTCACCTTCGTGACCGACCTGGAGCGCATCCTCGTCGGGCGCGGCGAGGTCTGCGACGTGCGGTTGCCGCATCCGTACGTTTCGTTTCACCACGCGACGATCCAGCGGGCGCCGGGCGGTTGGGAGATCACCGACCACGGCAGCACCAACGGGACGTGGGTCCGGGGGCGGCGGGTGCATGCGGGGGAGTCGGTGCGTCTGCAGAGCGGCGACCGGGTGGCGCTGCCCGGGTTCCTGATCGACGTGAAGTTCTCGCCGGGGACCTCGGCCGGGCGGGCGGCGGATCCGGAGGCGGTGGGCCGCGAGATCTACCGGGCGCTGCTGCGTCCGGATCTGCAGGATCAGGAACCTCGCCTCGAGATCGATGCCGGGCCGCTCGCCGGCCGCATCCTGACGCTCGCGCCGCGGGAGGAGCCGTACCTGGTGGGGCGCGATCCGTCCTGCGACTGGGAGATTCCGGACCGCGAGGCGTCGCGGGAGCATCTGGCGGTGTTCGCGGACGGCCGGGCGATTCGCGCCGTGGACCGGGGGAGCAAGAACGGGATCCGGGTCAACGGGCGGGTGGTGCGCGAGGCGGTTCTGGCGGACGGCGACACGTTGGAGGTGGGTCGGACGGTGCTGGTGTTCCGCGACCCGCGGGGATCGATCCTGGCGAAGCTGTCCCGAGACACAGCGGAGCCGACGGACTTGCTCGATTCGTTCCAGGAGGTGGATCGGGGGGACGAGTCGTCGCAGAGCAGCGCGCCGCCACCTTCCTCGTCGTCGCCCCCGCCTCCGGAGGGCGCCTCGTCGCCGCATCTCGGGGCGGGGTCGCCGGCCGACCCTCGCGCCGCGCCGCCGGTCCCCGCGCCGGCCCGGGACATCTCCGACCTCCTGACCGGCGGGTCGGTACCCCCCGCCGTGGCGCGACGGGAGGTGCGCGTCGGCAAGGCGCCCGACGGCACCGATTCGCTGATCGTCGCCCTGGGCATCGTCGTGTTCGTCGTCTGCCTGATCGCGATCTACCTGCTACTGCGTTGAGCGGGGGGGCCGGGCGGACCCGATGCCGGCGACCCGGGCGGCCGCTCAGGCGTTCGTGTCCTCGGTCCCGCCGGAGGTCGGGGCGGTGACCGGGTCCGACTCCGACCACTGCTCGACGCGGTTCCGGCCGTTGCGCTTCGCCCGATACAGCGCCGCGTCGGCGGCGGCCAGCAGCGCGACCCGCGAGACCGGGACCCCGTCGGTGAAGGTCGCCGTGCCGACCGAGACCGTGATCCGCAGGACACCGCCCGGGGCGGAGGGCACCGGAAGCAGAAGCGACTCGATTGTGCCCCGGACCCGCTCGGCGATCGCCCTCGCGGCCACCTGGTCGATTCCCCGCGCCAGGATCACGAACTCCTCGCCGCCGTACCGCGCCAGCAGGTCCTCCGTACGCAGGATGCGGGCCAGCGTGCGGGCCACGACCTTGAGCACGTGATCGCCGGTCGGGTGGCCGTACGTGTCGTTGACCTGCTTGAAATGGTCGAGGTCGATCATCAGCACGCTGAGCGGAAGGCGGTGGCGGGCGGCAAACGCGAATTCCGCCAGGAACTGCTCCTCGAAGTACTTGCGGTTGTTGACCCGCGTCAGTCCGTCGTGCGTCGCCGAGACGTACATCTGCTCCGCGAACCGGAGCTCGGTGGCGTCGGTCAGCGAGAACTTGATGATCGTGGTGCGGCCGAGCTGGATCTTGTCGCCGTCGCGCAGCAGCCGCCGCTCGATGCGGTGGTTCTCCACGAAGGTGCCGTTCGTTGAGCCGAGGTCTTCGAGCCAGACGTCGCCGGTGGGGTCGAGCAGGATGCGGGCGTGCTTGCGGGAGACGCCGGCATCGTGGATCTGGACCTCGCAGGTTTCCCCGCGACCGAGGTAGGTGACGGGCCGGTCGAGGCGGTAGTACTTCCCCACGTTGTTGCCGGCGATCACGATCAGGTGGGGGTGCAGCCCGTCGCCCTCGCCGCCGGCCCGCCGGGACAGGTCCTCGAGGCTCGTGACGACCGTGGCGTCGTCCGGGGCCTTGCCCAGGTCGCTGTCGCCGTCGAAACCGGAGCGGCGGCCGCCCATTCCGCGCCGCCCGGGTCCCCCGCGCTCGTCCTCGCTGTCGTCGCGCATCACCCCTCCGTCCCGCTTCCCCTCAGCCGGTCGCCTCGGCGCACGTCCGATTCCGTCCTTCCGACTTCGCCCGGGACAGCCGTCGGTCCGCCGCGCCCAGCAGTCCGCGTTCGGTCAGCGTGGCACTGCCCCGGAACGTCGCCGCCCCGATCGTCACCGTGACCGAAACCTCGCCCTCCCCGGCACCAATCCGCAGCCGCTCGACCGACGCGCGGAGCCGCTCGGCCAGCACCATCACCCCCGGCGGCGGAATCTCCCGCACCAGCACCGCGAACGTCCCGTCCGCCAGGCGCGCCAGCACGTCCTCGCACCGGACCTGGCCGCGCATCTGCAGCGCCAGTTCCGCCAGCACCCGGTCGCCCAGCGCCCGGCCGCGAACCTGGACCAGCTCCGGCAGCCCGTCGACCTCGATCAGGAGCAGCGCGACGAGCGACCGATGGCGGCGGGCGTAGGCCACCTCGGCCTGCAGCCGATCCTCGAAGTAGCGCCGGTTGTACAGTCGCGTCACCGGATCCCGCACCGACATCTCGTAGATCCGCGCCTGCTGCTCGGAGTCGACCTCGGCCTGCCGGACGAACTTCAACAGGGTGTGGCCGAGCAGGATCCGGTCGCCCTCCTGCAGCACCCGCCGCTCGACCCGCTGCCCGTTGACCGACGTCCCGTTCGTGCTGCCCAGGTCTTCCAACTGCCAGGTGCCGTCCGGCTGGGCGACCAGCCGCGCGTGCCGCCGCGAGACTCCCTCGTCCCCGAGGCGCACGTCGCAGCCGGGGTCCCGGCCCAGGGTCAGTTCCGAGAGGTCCAGCGGCACCAGCGTGCCCGCCGCCGAACCGCTCAAGACGACCAGCAGCGAACGCTGGCCCCGCATCCGGTGGATTTCCTCCTCCCCCCAGCCGGTGTCGACCTCGGCCGGAGTCACCGGAGGCGTGTCGTGCTGCGATCGCTCCGCCGTCACCGTCGGCCCTCCCGGGCCCGCAGGACGGGTGCATCATAGCGCGGATCGGAACGGACCTCCAAGCGGCGTTGCTTTCCCGTCGCCGGCGGCTATCATCGCCCCGCCATGGACGCTCGCAAGCACGGATCCACCCACGTCGTTCGGCTCGACCGCGGCGAACCCGTGGTCGGCTCCCTGGTCGAGTATCTCGGTCGCGCCCGCATCCGCGGCGGCGCGGTCGTCGGCCTCGGCGCCGTCTCCGACGCCGAGATCGGCTGCTACGATCTGGAGCGCCGGGAGTACGACCGCCGGCGCATCCCCGAGACGCGCGAGCTGCTGTCGTTCGTCGGCACGATCTCGCGGCTCGACGGCCGGCCGTTCCTGCACCCCCACGTCGTGCTCGGCGCTCCCGACCACTCGGTCCTGGGCGGCCATCTGTTCGAGGCGCGCGTGGCGGTCACGGGGGAGTTCGTGATCCACGCGGCCGCGATCGCCTCCGAACGGCAGTACGACGAGGACACCGGGCTCAAGCTGTTGCGGTTCACCGCCCCCGCCCGGCCGCGGCCGTCGCGATCCCGGGCGGCGCCGCGCCGGCGGAGTCGGCGATGAACGCCGAACGCCCTCCGGTCGCTCCCGCCGACCTCCGGGTGTTCTTCGAGCCGCGCCATGTGGCCGTCGTCGGCGCCTCGGCCAACCCCACCAAGTGGGGCTACTACATCTTCCACAACGCCGTCGCCGGCGGTTTTCGCGGTCGGCTGTTTCCGGTCAGCCGTTCCGGCGGCACGCTGTTTGGGCAGGCCGTGCTTCGGACGGTCGAGGAGCTGCCGCGGGGGGAGGTCGACCTTGCGATCGTCGTCGTGCCGCCCGACCAGGTTCCCGGGTGCGTCGAGGGGCTGGCCGACCGGGGGGTCCGCGCGGTCTACGTGGTGACCGGTGGCTATTCGGAAACGGGGGCGGCGGGCGCCGCGCGGGAACGCGAGCTGGTCGCGCTGGCCGCGCGCCGCGGCCTGCTGCTCGCCGGTCCCAACGGGCAGGGCCTTCTGTCCAACCCGGCCGGTTTGAGCCCGCAGATGGCCTTCGCCCGGCCGCCCCGTGGGGGTCTGTCGATGGTCACCCAGAGCGGCAACATCGGCGCGACCCTCTTGCACTCGGCCCAGGTCGGCGGCGTCGGCTTCTGCCGGCTGATTTCCGTGGGCAACAGCGCGATGCTGGGCGTCGAGGATTTTCTCGCGTTCCTGGCGGAGGACGAGGAGACGACGACGGTGGCGCTGTACGTGGAGGGGGTGCGGGACGGCCGGCGGTTCGTCGAAGCGTTGCGCGCCGCCGCGCGACGCAAGCCCGTGGTGCTGCTCAAGGGCGGCCGCACGCCGGGCGGTGCCGCCGCCGCGCGGTCCCACACCGGCGCGCTGGCCGGTCGTGCCGACCGGTTCGGTCCCCTCGTCGAGCAGCTTGGGGTGGTCGTCGTCCCGTCGATCGAGCGTCTGTTCGACGTCGCCGCCGCCTTCGCCTCCACCGGCTTCGTGGCCGGCCCGCGCGTCGGCATCGTCACCGTTGGAGGCGGCTGGGGCGTGGTGGCGGCCGACGCGGTCCAGGAAGAGGGGCTCGAGCTGCCCGACCTGCCGGCGTCGGTCGTCGCCGAACTGGACGCGGTGCTGCCCGACCGCTGGAGCCGCCGCAACCCCGTCGACTTGGCGGGGGACATCGGCCCCGGCACCATGCAGCGGTGCGTGCGGGCGGTGGTCGAGTGCGGCGCGTACGACGCGGTGCTCCACCTCGGCGGCGGCCTCGTTGGTTTCGCGGGCGGCCAGATCCGCGAGTCGCCGCTCTACCCGGACCAGGGTCTCGACCTCGTGGTCGAGGAGGCCGCTCGGCGCGACCAGCGGCTCGGCGCGGCGCTGGCGCGGCTGGCAGGTCGGCCGTCCTGTCCGCTGCTGTTCGCCAGCGACGCCGCGGCCAGCCCGGACGCCGCCCGGAATCCCGGCCTCGCCGCGCTGCGCGCCCGCGGCGCACCGGTCTATCCGTCACCCGAGCGGGCGGTGCGGGCGCTCGCGGCGCTGGTGCGCCGCGCCCGGATGCAGGCGGTTCCCGAGGAGGCGCCGCCGCCCGCGGCCCCGCCGTCGGCTGTCGCCGCGGCCGCGGCGCGCATCGCCGCCGCCGCTGCCGCGGGCCGTGACCGGCTGGGAGAGGTCGAAGCCGCCGAGCTCCTCGGGGCCTGCGGCATTCCGTTCGCCGCGCACCGCACCGCGGACGACCCGGCGGCCGCCGTCGCCGCCGCCCGCTCCCTGGGATACCCGGTCGTCCTCAAGGGGGCCGGCCCCACCGTCGCCCACAAGTCGGACCGCGGCCTCGTGCGGCTCGGCCTGCACGACGACGCCGCGGTGCGGGCGGACGCCGAGCGGTTGTTCGGGGAGGCGGGCGTGGAGCGCATTGTCGTGGCCGCGCAGGTCGCCGGCCACCGCGAACTCCTGCTCGGCTGGGTGCGCGACGAAACCTTCGGATCTGTCGGCCTCGTCGGTTTCGGCGGCGTGCTGACCGAGGCGGTGGGCGACGTTGCGTTCGTGGGGCTTCCGGTTTCGGTCCCGCGGTTCCGGGCGACGCTGGAACGGCTCCGCTGCCGGGCGATGTTCGGATCCTTCCGCGGCGAGGCGCCGGCGGACCTCGCCGCGCTGGCCCGGATCCTCAACGTGCTGGGGGACCTGGGCGAGGCGGCCCCGGCCCTGGTCACCGCGGACCTCAACCCCGTCCGGCTCGGTCCCGACGGGCGCCCGACGGCGGTCGACGCGCTGCTCACGCTGCGGCCGGCCGCCGCCGGCGCGGCTTGACCCGGCGCCCTGGGCGAGACTAATCAGACAGGGTGACGGAGGTTCGTGTGGCCGACCCGCTGCTCGGACGCGTCATCAACCGCCGCTACCGCCTCGAGGAACAGCTCGGGTCGGGCGGCATGGGGGTGGTCTATCGGGCCCGCCACCTGCTGATCGACCGGATCGTGGCGATCAAGATTCTGGTTCCCGGGAAGAACACGGACCACCTGCGGGCGTGGTTCCTCCGGGAAGCGCGCGCCGTGAATCGGATCAACCACGCGCACATCGTCGACATCCACGACTACGGCGAGACCGACGACGGGCTGGCCTATCTCGTGATGGAGCTGCTCGACGGCACGCCGCTCAACGAGATCATTGCGCGCGGGCCGATGCCGGTCTCGCGCGCGGCGGACATCCTCGAGCAGTGCTGCGCGGCGCTGGCCCGCGCCCACGACCTGGGGGTGATCCACCGCGACCTCAAGCCGGACAACGTGTACCTGCTGGAGCGGGGCGGGCGGAAGGACTTCGTGAAGATCCTGGACTTCGGCCTGGCGCGGCTGATGCAGGACAGCGCCGCCGCGGCGCGCGGCGCGGTCTTCGGCACGCCCGAGTACATGTCGCCGGAGCAGACGCTCGGCGCGGAGGCAACGGCGGCGTCCGATCTGTACTCGCTGGGCGTCGTCTTCTACGAAATGCTCACCGGCAAGTTGCCGTTCGAGGGTCCCGGGCGGAATGCGGTGATGGAGCAGCACCGGAGCCAGCCGCCGGTGCCGCCGAGCCGCCATGTTCCCGGCCTGCTGCCGCTGGCCGAGTCGATCGTGCTCAAGCTGCTGGAGAAGGAGCCTTCGCGGCGCTACCGCGACGCTCACCACCTGCTGGAGGACGTCAAGGCGTTACAACGCCAGGCGCCCCGCAACCCGTGGGAGACGGTCGTGGAGCCTGCGCCGGGGGCTCGCGGCGCGGCGCGGGTCGGGGGCGTCGTGGCCTGGTCGCTGCGGGCGGCGATGTTCGCCCGGATGATCGCGCGCGTCTATCCGACCGGCGACGTCCCTAAGAACCTCGCCCAGGCGCTGGACCAGCTCTGGAACATGTCCGCGCAGGCGGCGCGTGCCGAGGGGGAGATGGGGGCGGACGCGGCGAAGTTGGAGGCGCACGAGCGGCGGGCGCGGGACTTTCGCGCCCAGGTGGGGCGCCGGATCGAGGAGCTGGCGCGGGAGGTGTCCCACGGCCGCCGGCGCATCGCCGAGCTGCACGAGCGGCGGGCGCACCTGGCAAAGCTGGTCGACGAGGCGCGCGGCGTCCTGCAGTCGCTTCGCGGCCGGATCAGCCAGCTCGAGCTGGCCGGCGAGATGGGCGCCCCGCTGCGCGAGGCCTACCAGGCTCTGGGCGCCGCCGAGGCCCGCGTCGCCGCGCGCGAGGACGAGCTGGAGGACCTCAACTCCCGCATCGCGGCCACCGAGGCCGAGTGCGCGGGGCTGGAGTCGCAGAGCCGGCAATACCGCGAGCAGCTCGAACACAACGCCGACGCCATGGATGCGGAAGCCGCGTTGCTGCGCAAGCGCCTCTCGGAGCGGACCGAGACGGCGGCGCGCATCGAACGCGCGCTGACCGATGCCACCCAGGTGCTGCTCGACGGCCTGGCCGACCGGCCCGAATGCCGGGAGATCGTGCTCGAGACGCAGGATCTGGTCGGCCTGCCGCCCGGCGTCCGCGTCCCGGCCGTCCTCTCCCGCCGGAGCGACTAGGGAGCGGTCCGCATGCACATCTGCTTCGTCGCCGCCGAGGCCGTGCCGTTCGCCAAGGTCGGCGGGCTCGCCGACGTCGTGGGCTCCCTGCCGGCTGCGGTCCGGGCCCTGGGGCACCGGGTGACCGTGCTGTTGCCGTTCCACGGCGGGATCGATCCCCGCGCCCACTCCCTTGCCCGCCGCCTCTCCCCCCTCCCCGTGACGCTCGGGCCCGATTCCTGGCCCGTGGAGATCTGGGAGGGGCGGCTGGGCACCGGCGTCGAGGTCGTGCTGCTTCGCCTGCCGGCTCTGTTCGACGATCGTCCGATCTACTCCGGCGGCCCCGACGATCCGCCGCGCTACGCCGTCTTCTGCCGTGCCGCGCTCGAGGTGTTGGCCGAGCGCGGCGTCCCCGTCGACGTTCTGCACGTCCACGACTGGCCGGCCGCGCTCGTACCGTACTACCTGGCCCGGGGCCTGCGTGCGCGCCCCGCGCTGGCGGAGGCCCGGGTGCTGCTCACGATCCACAACATCGCCCACCAGCCGCTGATCGATCCGCAGCAGGGCGAGCGCCTGGGTCTGCATCCGGGCGACTTCCACCCCGGCGGTTTCGAGTTCTACGGCCGCATCAACCCCCTCAAGGCTGGCCTCCTGTGGGCCGACCGCGTGACGACGGTCGCCCCGAGCTACGCGGCGGAGATCGGCACGCCCGAGGGCGGCCACGGTCTGGACGGCGTGCTGCGCGGCCTGCCGCACCCGGTCGTCGGAATCCTCAACGGCGTGGACCCGCAGCGGTGGGACCCGGCGGCCGATCCGCATCTCCCGCATCCGTTCTCCGCGGACGCGCCGGAGGGCAAGGCCGGCTGCAAGCGGGCGCTGCAGCGCCGCCTGGGGCTCGAGCCGCGACCCGCCGCCACCGTCGCCGCGGTCGTCGCGCGCCTCGTCCCGCAGAAGGGAATCGACCTCGTCGCCGCCGTCGCCCCCCAGCTCGCCGCGGCCGACGTGCAGCTCGTCGTCGTCGGCGAGGGCGACGAGGCGCTGCAGGCGAAGTTCGAGCGGCTGGCGGCGGAGGAGCCGGGCCGCCTGCGGCTGGTGACCGGCTTCGCGGAGCCCACGGCGCGGCTGGCCTTCGCCGGAAGCGACCTGTTTCTCATCCCGTCGCGCGACGAACCGTGCGGCCTGACCCAGCTCATCGCCATGCGCTACGGCTCGGTGCCCGTCGCCCGCCGCACCGGGGGGCTGGCCGACACCGTGCTGGACCTCGACGCCCGCCTGGAGACCGGCACCGGTTTCACCTTCGACCCGATCGACCCCGCCGCCTTGCTCGCCGCGGTGCGGCGCGCGGTCGCGGCCCGTGCCGATCGGGCCGCCTGGGCCCGGCTCGTGCACCGCCTGATGCGGCTCGACCACTCCTGGGACATCCCGGCCCGGCAGTACGACGAGCTGTACCGGTCGCTGCGCGGCTGACCGTTGCATCGCTCCTTCCGCGCGATCGGCCGCGCGGGTGCCGCCGAGTTCTCCGTACCCCGAGAGTCGAACGCGGCCATCGGGTTCCCGGCCGCGGCCGACGTCGGCGGCGGCGGGTGCGTCGAGCCGGCGGTCGCCCCGGGGCGTTCTCCGCCGGGTCAATCCGCCCCGAACCGCTCGACCGCCTCGCGGACCCGCCGGGCCGGGTCGCCCCCCTCCAGCAGCGCGGCAACCAGGGCGGCAGCGTGCGCCCCGGCGGCGCGCACGGCCGGGAGGTCGTCGAGGCCGATGCCGCCGATCGCCACCAGCGGATGGCGGCTCGCCGCGGCGGCGCGGCGCAGGCCGGCCAGTCCCACTGCCGGGTCCGCCCCCGCCTTGGTCCGCGTCGCGAAGACCGGGCCGAACCCCAGGTAGTCGACCGGCTCGTCGGCCGCCGCTTCGACCTGGGTCGTCGAGTGGGTCGACAGGCCGAGCAGGGCGTGCGGTCCCAGCAGGGCGCGCGCCTCGCGCGGCGGCAGGTCGTCCTGGCCGACGTGCGCGCCGTCGGCGCCTGCCAGCCGCGCCAGGTCGATCCGGTCGTTGACCACGAACGGCACGCCGGCCGCCCGGCAAAGCGGAGCGAGGACGCGCGCCAGCCGCAGCACCGACCGGTCGTCGGCCCGCTTGGCCCGGAGCTGGAGTGCGGCGAGCGGCGTGGCGAGGAACGCCGCAGCCGTGCGCTCGGGGTCCAGGCCGGCCGCCGCGCACGCGTCCAGGTCGAGGATCGCGTAGATGCCCCGCCGCAACACGATTCGGACTCCCTCCTCGTTTCCCCCCGTCCGTCTCCCGCGACGCCGTTGAATCGCACCGCGGGCTTCGCCTATTGTGTCGTCGTGCACCCGGTCCTGTTCAAGGTGCCGCTGCTCGGCTGGGAAGTCTACTCCTACGGCGTGCTGCTCGGCGCGTCGCTTCTCGCGGCCTGGTTCCTGGTGCACCGTTGGGCGCGGCGCGAGGGGCTGCCGCGGGAAACGGTGGCCGACACCTTCGTCGTCGGCGCGGTGGCCGGTTTGGCGGGGGCACGGTTGCTGTACGTGGCGATCAACGCGGGCGAGTTCGAGAATCCGCTGCGGATCGTGCAGATCGGCCAGGGCGGGCTGACGGCCTGGGGCGGCCTGCTCGGCGGCGCGCTCGCCTCGTGGCTCTTCCTGCGGCACAAGCGGCTGCGCGCCTGGCCCTGGTTCGACGCCGCCGTCCCGGCCGTGATGCTCGGCCTCAGCTTCACCGGTCTCGGCTCGTTCCTCCACGGCTCGGACTTCGGCCGCCCGTCGGACACGCTCGCCTGGGCCGTGCGGTTCCCGGCCGGGACGCCGGCCTTCGAGTGGCATGACCGGGCGTACGGGCTGGCGGCGCAGGGGATCGAATGGTCGCGGCCCGTGCATCCCGTGCAGCTCTACGCGGCGGTGACCGGCCTGCTGTTGTTCGGGCTGTTGCTGGTGGTGCGCCGGCGGCGGACCTTCGGCGGACAGGTGTTCCTGCTCGGCACGATCGCCTTTTCCGGTGCGACCTTCGTCCTGGAGACGTTCCGCGGCGATCCCAAGCGCGGGTGGATCTGGCTCTGGTCGGTCTCCCAGGTCATCGCGCTCGCGGTCTGCACCGCCGCCGTCATCGCCTACATCGTCCGCTGGCGCCGCGCCCGTCGCGACCCGTCCAAGGCCTTCGAAATGGGTCCGGGCCTGGAGGCGGCGATCGAGGAGGACCGCCGGGCGCGCCACCCGCGGCCGCCGTCCGAGTGACCGGTTCGGTCGGCGGCGACCCCGAGGAGCCGACGCGGGCGCCGCGCGGAAACCTCAGGGGGCAATCGACTCGCGGACCGGCTCGGCCGGCACCGACGAGGACGCCTTGGGCGGCAGGGCGTACGGGGACGGCTTGCGCGGCGACGGTTCGGGCGGACAGTTCTCCGGAGCGCAGAGGCGGGCCCGCGCCAGGTCGTACTTGTTGCTCATGTTCCCGCTCACCACCTCGACCGTGTTCCCCGCGCCGGGAATCGCCGAGTTGAGCTTGGTCTTGAGCCCCTCGGCCCCGCCCTTGCCGAGGATGAAGTAGTATTCACGTCCCTGGTGGCGCTTGAGCCACTCCGGGAAGTCCTCCCAGTCGCGCTCGAAACCGTGCTCGGTCATCAGGATCTTGGCCCGGTTGGCCGAGTAGCAGTTCTCGCCGTGCCAGTTGAGCGAGTAGGCGATCAGGCGTTCCTCGGGGCCGCGCCGCAGGTCGTAGTACAGCTTCACCAGATACCCTTCCGACCAGTGCGGCGAGATCTGGTTGAAGTACACGTGCAGCCCGAAGCCGGCCCAGGCGATCGCGGCGGCGCAGAACAAGGCCATCACCGCGCGGCGCGGAGAGAGCAGCAGGCCGCGCATCCCGGCCGGAAGCCGCCACCGCGAAACCCGCTCGAACCACGGCCCGCCCGGCAGGGCCGGCGGGAGGAACAGCAGCGCCAGCAGCGCGCCGAAAATCGCGGCGAAGACCATCATCTCCGTCGAGTAGTCGAGGAACTCGCCGAACACCTTCGGGTCCGGCCAGATCCGGTCGTACTTGTACATGTAAAGCTGGATCAGCCGCTCGTAGCCCCGCAACCGGGTGCCGATCGTCGTCGTCAGGTCGCGGGCGACGAAGGCGTAGAACGCCAACGACCCGAGGGTGACGATCGGGACCCAGCGGTGGCGGCTGTCGAGCATCCGATCGACGAGCAGGCCGAGGCAGAGGGCGAAGCCGGGGAGGGCCGGAAAGACGTAGTGGTGGAACTTGGTCGAGTTCACGGTGAAGAACGCGAACATTGCCAGGCCCCACAGTACGGCGAACAGGGCCACCCGCTCCCCCTCGGCCGGACGGTCCGGCTCCCGGCGTTCCCAGCGGAGCCACAGCAGGGCGAACAGCGCGGCCGGGATCAGCGCCGCCCAGGGGAAGGTGCCGATGCCGATCTGCTGGACGAAGTAGCCGAGCGCTCCGCGGTCGCCGTGCACGCCGCTGGTCGATCGCTTGAAATGGTCGTGAACGATGAACTGCTGGAACCACTGGTTCCCGTGGCGGACGACCATCATCGTGTACCAGGGGCCGGCCGCCGCCAGGAACACCACCAGCCCGCGGACGATCCGCAGCCGCCGGAGCTCCCGCCACTCGCCGGAGACCAGCAGGTACAGCAGCACGAGCAGGCCCGGGATCGCGAACCCGAGCAGGCCCTTGGCCAGCGTGGCGACCGCCGCCGCCAGGTAGAAGCCGTACAGGTACACGTCCCGCTGGCTCGGGCCCGCGAAGCCGCGCGAGGTACGACGCGAGACCGCGACCAGCGCCCCGGCCCACAGCGCGAGGAACACCAGGCCCCAGACCCGGTGCGTCCGGCCGCGCAGCGGTCCCGGCAGCGGAAAGGCGATTCGCGTCTCGGGCCGCATCTTGTCGTTCACCTGCGCCGCCTCGGGGCGTCCCGGCTGCCGGGAGCAGTCCAGATCGACGCAGTGGTCGTGGCCGTCCTCGGCCTGTCCGAGCGACCCCCAGAGCAGGACGTCGTCGGTGATCGTCGGGTCGCGATCGACCCGTTCCGCCTCGTACGGCGGCGCGTTGGCCTTGTACACCGCCAGCGCCCGGGCCTTGTTGTGGGTGACGATCGTCAGCGCCTGCGGCAGCGCGACCACGGTGATCGCGGCGAGCAGGAGGTGGTAGGACGACACGCGGAGCCGGCCGCCGAACAGCGCCGTGCCGGCCGCGGGCCGGTCGTCGCGCTCTCCGAGCGCCAGGACGAGGAAGCAGAGGCCGACGGCGAGCGGGGCGACGAAGGGCATGTCGGTCATCGCCTGCCGCGCGAGCAGGAAGAACTGCGGCATCGTCAGCAGCGCCAGACCGGCGAGGAACCCGGCGCGCCGGCTCCAGCGTCGCGAGGCGAGCAGGTAGACGCCCATCACCGCCGCCAGGGCGAACAGCACGATCGGGATGCGGAACGCCCACTCGATCCACGGCGGATTCCCGTCCGCCGCGGCGTCCTGCCCCAGCCCCACCAGGCCGAACCCCATCAGCCAGAAAAGCAGGATCGGCTTCGAGAAGAACCACTCGTTCCAGCCCATGTCGAGCGTCGAGATCCAGTCGTCTTGCTCGACCATTCGCAGCGCGACCAGGCCGTAGTGCGTCTCCCAGGGGTCCCACAGGCCGGCCTGCCCGAGCGTCGGGAAAAGCACGAGGCAACTGATCGCGAACAGCGCCGTCGACCAGGCGTGTCGCCGCAGCCACGGCAGGAATCCCCGCTCGACCGACGGCACCTCCGGCCGACGGTTCGGGAACAGCCCCGCCGCGATCACCGCCGTCCCCGCGCAGACCAGCAGCAGGCAGACGATGCCGAGGTAGAACATCGCGGGCGAGGGGTGCAGCGAGTAGCCGGTTTTCCCGGGAATCATCGTTGGGAAGCCCAGCTCGTTCCGGATTTGCATCGGCCGGCCGAGCAGGTAGGCAACGAACGCCCCGGGCAGCACCACGAGCGCCGCGCCGATGCCGACGGTGCGCCAGCGGCGGGCCGGGGTCTCGGGTCGTGCGGCGGCGGGCGCCGGGGCCGGCTCCGGAGCCGGAGCCTTCCCGGACGAGGGCGCCGTCTGCTCCGCGCCGGCCGCCACCGTCCCCTCGGACCCGGCCGGCGCGGCCTCCCCGGACCGCGTCACGCCGCTCGCCTGCCCATCCGGCGGCGCGGTCGGCGGCCACGCTTCGCCCTTCGGCGCCTCGCCGTCCCCCGCCACCGGACCCTCCCTCGTTGCATCGCCCCGGGGGCGCTCGCCCTCTGTGCTCATGGCGGGGGAAAACTAGTCGCACCGTCGCGGAGGTGTCAACGACGGATCGGTTTCGCCCGTTGCGCGGCGCCGGACGCCCGGCGCTCCCTGGGTCGTGGACGCCGTCGTCGCCGGGTGGTTCGCGACCCCGCCCGCGGCGCGATACCTTCCGGCACGCTCGACCATGATCCCGGTGTCCACAACGACCCCGCGGGCGCGAACCGCGCCGAACGCAACGGCCCGGCCGCGCGGCCGCCTTGCCTCCCGCCCCGCCCCGGGGCTAGGCTCCCCGCGATGCGAATGATGCTTCTGCTCGCGGTCCTGACGGCACCGGCCTGTCGCAGGCCCGACACCGGGCGTCCGGACACCGGCGGGCCGCTGGTGGTGGTGCAGACGCCGGAGGTCGCCGCCTCGACGGCCCCCGTCGACCCGTCCGCCGCAGCCACCGGCGGTTACTGCGTCGAGAACTGGCGCGTGCTGCTCCCGCCCCGCGCCCGGCTGCTCGACTTGGCCCGGGTCGACACGCAGGCGGTGCTGCTGCTCGAGCAGGAGGGGACGTTCGTGGCCGTCGTCGTCGGCGGGGGCGGCCAAGCCGAGGCCGCGGTGCTCCAGGATTTCGTCCCCGAGTTCGTGGGCGATCGGGTGCCGTTCGGGCGCCTGGTCGAGGGGAACTCGCGGGCGCTGGCGCTGTACGGCTGGGTCCGCCCGCGCGAGGCGGCGCAGCTCTTCGGCCGCGTGGTCAAGACGGGCGCAGACCTGTCTCCCGGGGTCGATGCCGACGGCGCGCGCCGACGCTACTTCTCCGCACGGCCGAAGCCCGACTGGGAGCTGTCCGGCGATCCGACGGTGCCCGAGAGCCGTCTGTGGACCGCCGCCATCGGAAACCGCTTCCTGGTCGTGCTCGACCTGTGGCAGCGGGATCGGATCGACGCCGGCCGCGTCACGCCGGTCCAGAAGCACCTGTTCGCCCTGTTCGGGGGCATCGGCAAGCGGACCGGTGGCTGGGACTTGCGACCCTCGCGGGGCGCCCCGCCCGCCGTGCTCGGCGACCGCGTGATTCTCGCCGTGTCGTCCCGCGACCGGCCGTTCGAGCTGCTCGACGGGGGAGGCCGGCGCCAGCAGGGCCCGCTGCTCGATGCGCTCCAGGCCGATCCCTCCTGGGTCCCGCTCGCCGGCGGTTGTTTCCGCGACGTCCCGGCGGCCCCGGGTGCCGACGGCGGGGCGGTGCCGGCCGATTGTTTCGCCCTGCTGCAGCCGGTCGAGCCGCCGCGATCCGGCCTGCCGCCGATCCGCGCGCTGCGGGCGGACGGAACGGCGTTCGAGTGGCGCGTGCCGGCCGGCCTGGCGGACGAGTCGACGTTCGAGACGGTGGCCGACGGGCTGCTGTGGGCCCGCGCCCCGGACGGTTCGATGTGGGCCGCCGGGCCCGACGGCGTCGTCCTCCAGCGCACCATCCTGCCGCCCGGAACGAAGCAGGTGCGCTGCTCGCGGCAGGAGCTGCTCGTCGCCGTCGGCGACGGGCCGCTCGGCCCGAACCTCGTCGTCTCCTGCGTGCCCGGCGGCGCGGCCGCCGAAGCGTCCCGCGGCGTGGCGCTCGAGGGGACGGTGGCGCGGGTTCGGCGCGACGCTGCCGGGGCGTGGAACGAGAGTGCCCTCGCGGCGCTCGACGCCATCGAGCAGCAGCTTGCCACCGGGACCGTGCCCGCTCCGGAGCGGATGCCCGATCTGGCGACCTTCGACGACGTGCGCCGCATGGCCGCCCGCGCGCGGTCCCTCGACCCGGATAACCTCCTCGCTGCGCTGGTGGCGGCGCGGACCGAGGTGCTGGCGGACGATCCGGAGGCGGCGTTCCGGGAGTTCGCCGCGATCGAATCCGCGGAGCCGGAGCGTCGGGAGCGGCTGGTGCGGCTGGCCTGCACCGAGCGACGGTTCGTGGCGCTGCGCTGGGACCCCGACCTCGGCGGGAAGCTGGGCTGTCCCGAGGCGCCGCCGGCCTGGTTCGATCTGCGGCGGCGGGAGGGGGTGCCCGCCGACGGGGGGGGCCTCCCGGCGGTCGGCCCGCTGCCCGAGGTCGGGCCCGATGCGGAGCACGCGACGGCGCCGGTCCCGCCGTTCCCGGACGAGAACGCTCCTCCGCCCGTTGAGCCTTGGCCGGCCGTGCCCCCGGGTGGGATGGTCGTTCCGATGCCGAAACCGCCGATCGAGCCGGCCGGGGAGCCGGCCGCCCTGAGGGGAGTGCCGTGAGCTCGTCGTGGAGGGTGCTGTCGGTCCTCCTCCTCCTGTTCCGGCCCGCAGCGGGCACGGCGCAGCCCGCCGATGCATCCGCGGCGGCCGCGACGGGGACGCCGGCGGGGCCGGTCGGCCCCGCGCCGGAGGTTTCGGGCCCCGCCGCCCAGGTGGCGATCGAGGCGACCCGCGCGGCGGAGGGAGGGGCGGCGGTTGCAGCGACGCCGGGCGAGGCTTCGCCCGGGCTGGACGCCGCGCCGGACGAAGCCGGCGGCCTGCGGCTCGAGGACCTGTTGCGGCTCGCCGAGAACCATCCGCTGGTCGAGGCGGCGCGGGCCGATGGGGACGCCGCCCGGGCCCGGCTCGACCTCGCCCGCTGGGCCCCTTACTCGAACTGGTCCCTCCGCGGCCTGTTCACCTTCGTTCCACCCGCCGGCACGTGGGACGAGGAATGGCGGGCGATCGAGGAGGGCGGTCGCGACCGGGACTACCAGTGGGAACATTCGATCCTCGACTGGGGGCCCTGGGTTCGGTTCGACCTGTCGGGCGGCGTTCCGCTCTGGACGTTCGGGAAGATCACCGGCGCGTGGGAGGCGGCGGAGGCCGGCGTACGCGCCGCCGACGTCGGCGTGGAGCGGGCGCGGGACGAGGTGGCGTGGCAGGTCCGGCGTGCGTACCTCACGCTGCTGCTGGCCCGCGACATCCTCTACCTGATCGAGGACGGCCGCGGCTACATCGAGGACGCGCGCGAGGAGACGCGGAAGCGCATCGAGGCGGGCGCGGGCGGGGGCTCGATGCTCGACCTGTACAAGATCGACGCGTTGGCCGCGGAGGTCGATGCGCGCGAGTTGCAGGCGCGGCGGCTGGAGCGGCTGTCGCTGGCCGGGTTGGCGGCGTTGACCGGTGTCGGGGACGGCGCGGCGATCGCCGACGTGCCGATCCTGCCGTTCGACCTGCGGCCCGCACCGCGGGCGGACTACATCGAGCGGGCGCGCCGCGAGCGCGCCGATCTCCGGATGCTCGATGCCGGGATCGCGGCGCAGCGGGCGAAGGTCGAGATCGAGCGGGCCCGGTATTATCCCGACATCCTGTTCACCGGCTCGGCGAACTACGCCTACAGCAGCGCGACGGTGGACCAGCATCACCCCTGGATCGAGGATCCGTTCAACGGGTACGGCGTCGGCGGCGCCCTCGTCGTCGAATACCCGCTCGACTTCGTCGCCGACGCGGCGCGGGTCGAGGAGGCCGAGGCGACGCTGCGGCGGCTGGAGGAGCAGCGCGAAGCATTGTGGCAGGCGGCGGAGATGGAGGTGGTGGACGCGTACGAGTCGCTGGAGGAGGCGCGGGGCCGAACGGAGGCGTACGACCGGGGGCGGGTGGCGGCCGAGCGTTGGCTGATCGCGATGCTGCAGGGGATGACGCTGGGACTCCACGAGGCGTCGGACCTGACCGACGCGCTGATGGCCTTTTTCCAGAACCAGCTCAACTATCTCAACGCGGTGTACGACCTGGACGTGGCGTGGGCCCGCCTGGCGCTCGCCACGGGCTCCAACCTCCTGGAGAATATCGGATTTTCCGACTCGCCGGCCCCCGCGACGCCCTCCCCGCCCGCCCCTTGACTTCCCCCCGGGAAAAGACCCATAAGGACCCGCGTTTGAACGGCCGGGTCGGCGGCGGCGACCAAGGGATCGGGCGGAGGGTCCCGGTGGAGATCGCGGCGACGACAACCTGGCCCGGGACGGAACTGGCCTTGCCGGCGGACGACGACATCGTCGCGCGCAGTCAGGCGGGAGATGCGGCGGCGTTCCGGGAGTTGTACCGGATGCATCGTCCGCACGTGGCGCGACTGGTCCAGCGCATCCTCGGTCCGGACTCCGAGGTGGAGGATGTGATCCAGGAGGCGTTCCTCCAGGTGCACCGCTCGCTGCCGTCGTTCCACGGCACCTCGCTGCTCTCGACCTGGATCCACCGGGTCGCGGTGAACGTGGCGTTGCAGCACATCCGTCGTCGCCGGCGCCAGCGTTCCGGCCCCGTGGTGATGACGCCGGATCCCCCCGAGGCGACGACGGGGGAGGTTGCGCCGGAGGACGACGTGCTCTGGCGCGACCGGATGCGCAAGCTGTACGCGGCGCTCGAGGGGTTGTCGCCGAAGAAGCGCGCGGTGTTCGTGCTGCACGAGATCGAGGGGATGCGCGCGGAGGAGATCGCGAAGGTGATGGGGGCGCCGTTGGTCACGGTGCGCACGCGGCTGTTCTACGCCCGCAAGGCGCTGTACAACGCGTTGGCCGGTGATCCGGTGTTCCGCGAGTTCCTCCCGGGGGGGGACCGATGAGCGGCCACGCCCCGGACCTTCGCCGCCTGTTCGCGCTGCTCGACGGCCGGCTCGCGCCGTCCGAGCAGGTCGCGGTGCGCACCCATCTTGCGACCTGCAGGCCGTGCGCGGAGAAGCTCGCGGAGATCGAGCGGACGAGGGCGGCGTTGCGCGAGCTGGGGGCGCGCATGCCGTTGCCGCCGGCCCAGGAACCGGACGCGGAGGCGAGGTTGATGCAGGCGATCGAGAAGCGCGGCGCGTCGGGGCCTCGGGTCGCCTGGTGGTGGCTTCCGGCCACCGCCGCCGCGACCCTCCTTCTTGCGCTGCTCGTGCTGCCCACCCTCCGCTCGGCGCCGGCGGGCCAGGCACCGCCGGACGGCGCAGCCGCGCCGCGCGGGGCCGGGGAAATCCGCAGCGTCGCCACGGTGCTCGCCCTGCGCGGCCGGGTCGAGGAAGGCCCGTCGCCGGCGGAACTGCACCCCGGGCGCGCCGGCGAGGATCTGGCCCCGTCGCTCGTCGTGCGCACCGGACCGGACGGCGAGGTGCGCCTGGCGCTGGCCGCCGGCGGCGAGGTGACCCTGGGGCCGTCGTCCTCGATGACGCTCCCGAACGAGGTCGACGGAATCGTGCGGCTCGAAGCGGGAACCCTCGATGTCGCCGTCCAGCCGCGCCCGGAAGACCGGCCGCCCTTCGGTGTGGAGACGCCGCTGGCGCGTGTCGAGGCGATCGGGACGAGGTTCCGGGTCGTGCACGAGGCGGCGTTCACCTCGGTCGAGGTGACGGAGGGCAAGGTGCGGTTCGTCTCGCTGCGCAGCGACGAAGAGCAGCTCGTGCGGGCCGGCTCGGAAGCCCGCGCCGACGCCGAGGGACGGCTCGCGGCCGGTCCGGCGGCGGCGACGGTCCCGGTCGCGGTTGCGCCGCCGCCGGCGGAGGCGCCCCCGACGCCGCAAACGGGGGCGGCGGGCGGGGACGAGTCCCCCGGGGAGGAGATCGCGACCCAGGGGCCGGTGCAGGTTCGGCGGGCCAACGGCACCATCGACCAGGGGAAGGTCCGCGCCCGCGTCTCGCGCCAGCGCGGCGCCCTCCAGGCCTGCTATTCCGACTACGTCATGCGCATGTCGCCGCAGGCGGTCGAGGCGCGCGTGCGTTTCGTCGTGCTGGAGAACGGCACGGTGGGCGAGATCGAGCCGAACCTCTCCGTGGACGACGCGCCGTTGCGGGAGTGCATCGAGCGGGTGTTCCGGGCGATTTCGTTCCCCCGCCCTCGGGGCGGTCCCGCGCGCGTGTTCTACCCCGTGCGGTTTTCGCTGTAGGGTCGTCGCGCCCGTCCGGGCCGTCGGGAAAGCCGAGGGTGGCTCTGACCGGCGGTCCCGATCTATGCTCTGCTTCGCGAAAGGAGCCGGACGATGCCGGTGCTTTCCTGGGCCGAGGCCCCCGACCGTCCCAAGCGATACGCGATCTACAAGAAGCTGACCACGCTCGGCTCCGCCCCCGACAACGACGTCGTGCTCGAGGGCGCCGGGGTGATTCCGTACCATGCGGTCGTGCTCTTCGACGGCCGGGATTTCGTGCTGCGCGAGGTGAGCCGGGAGGGGGAGATCCAGCAGAACGGGCGGAAGCGTCGAATGTTCCGTCTGCGACACGGCGACCACGTCGGCCTCGGCTCGGTCGTCCTCGACTTCAGCGCCTACGACGAGTACGCCGGCCAGGCCCCGTCGGGCGGCGGCTCCGAGGAGCAGCTGATCCAGGGTTTGACCCGGCTGCACGACTTCTCCAAGGCGTTGATGGGCAAGGCCGACGTCGACGAGCTGCTCCCCGCCCTGCTCGACTCGGTGGTGGCGCTGACCCAGGCCGACAAGGGCTTCCTGTTGATGTTCGAGGACGGCAAGCCCGTGGTCCGCGCTTCCCGCAACCTCGGGGCCGAGGCGCAGACCCATGCCGAGCGGGACCCGGCCAAGCTCGTCTCGGACTCGATCCTCCGGCAGGTGGTCGAGCGTCGGGAGCCGGTGCTGGTCGCCGACGCGCTGCACGACGCGGCGTTCTCGACGGCCCAGAGCGTGA
>Ga0068707_1000353_pt1 | contig 28992 bp, 25 predicted proteins | sample YNPNPMetaG_FD_66600 | JGI IMG/M metagenome (GOLD analysis project Ga0068707, IMG submission 66600) | Anoxygenic and chlorotrophic microbial mat microbial communities from Yellowstone National Park, USA - YNP NP MetaG | ecosystem: Environmental > Aquatic > Thermal springs > Hot (42-90C) >... | reverse complement strand
GGTGGCGGCGTTTCTCGGAGCGGCTTGGCGGAGGCGCTTCGATCTTCCAGGATTTGGACCTGGGGGAAGCCCTCTCGGCCGAAGCCGAGCTGAGGCCGACCGAGGGAGGGGGCCAAGCATCCCTCGGAGGCCAAATCCTTCGGAAAATCGAGCGCCGAAGACTCGAAGCGGGGAGAAAAGCCGCCCCCCCGTGAGCATTTGCGACAGACCAGCCGGACGGAACAGACGGAACAGACGAGGCAGACCAATGCGGCCACCCCCCGGTGACCAGTTGCCCTGGCCCGACGCGCCGTCCAGAGGATCACCCTTTGTCCGTGAGGTCGGGGGCCGGGCGAGGCAGATGCGCTGAACGGATGGGTGGCCTTTGGTGGGAGGGCGGATTTTCCCTTGACATGGAGCGCCCCTTGCACAAAAATACTTGAAATTGGCTGGATGCCAAATGACAAGGAGGTCCTGGGATGCCCAACAAGAGGAGTATGTCTTGCCTGGTTGTGCTGGTTCTTTGTGCTTTTTCCTTCCTGGCATCTTCTTGCTCGAAGGAGGTAGTGAAGAAGGAGGAGGCGGTAACACCTCAAGAGACCAGGCCCATGGAAAGGCCTTCTCAGCTAGGGCCCTCAGGTGGAAGGCCCAGTGAGGAGTCCTTGACGGCTGAGGAGAGGCTGAGGAGAGAGGCTGAGGCGGCCTTCGTGAACCAGGACATCTATTTCGATTTCGACAAGTACGATCTGACCCCCAGGGCCAGGGAGATCCTTGCGGACAAGGCGCATTTCATGAAGAGGTTCCCGACGGTCAAGGTCCTCATCGAGGGACATTGCGACGAGCGAGGGACCAGCGAATACAACCTTGCCCTGGGTGAACGACGTGCCAATGCGGCGAAACAATACCTGATACATCTTGGCATCGCGGAGAACCGGATCTCCACGATCTCCTACGGCAAGGAGCGGCCTGTGGACCCTGGTCACAACGAGGCGGCTTGGGCCAAGAATCGAAGGGCCCATTTCGTCATTACCTCCAGGTAGGAGCGGGGATATGGGGCGAGTGTGTGTCGATGGGCACAAGCTAGGGGCCTGCCTCGCCGGGGGAAGGATCGTCCGGGTGGGGACGGAGCCATGAAGGGCAGATCCCTGTTCGCCTTCCTGGGGGTCCTCTCATTGGGAATCCTGGCATCGTGCGTCACCGAGGGGGACCTTCGGCAGTTCCAGGGAGAGGTTCGCAGGGACCTGTCCGTGCACGACCAGCAGATACGCGAACTGCGCCAGCAGTTGGCCGACCTTCAGGCTGACCGGGACAAGAGAGGCAGACAGTTCGCCGACTACTTGAACGACATCACAGTCCTCCAGAGAGAAGTGTCCAACCTCCGAGGCCAGGTGGATTCGCTATCAATGAAAGGGGTGGAGGACCTCAGAAAGGCCCAGGTTCAGCTCCGTCAGGAAATGGAAGCGCTAAAGGCGAGACTTGAACAGCTTCCTGCGCCACCCTCCCCCACACCCCCCGCCCAGCCGGCGCCGCCGGGAATGACCGTCCCGCCGACTCCTCCTCCGGCGGAGCGCGTTGAGGAGATATACAAGGCCGCCATGTTCCGCTTCGAGGAGGGCGACTTCACCAAGGCAAGAGAGGGCTTTCAGGGAATATTGAGTCGTCATCCGGACTCGGCCTTGGCTGACAACGCCCAGTTCTGGTTAGGGGAATGCTACTTCAGAGAAGGGAACTTCAAACAGGCCATCTTGGAATACGAGAAGGTGATTTCCCAGTTTCCAAAGTCAGCGAAGGTGCCCTCGGCCCTTCTGAAACAGGGTATGGCCTTCGAGAAGCTGGGAGATCTCGAAAGCGCGCGTTACCTCTACAGCAAGGTAACGAAGGATCACCCTGACAGCGAACAGGCACGAATGGCCGAACATCGCCTGAAGAACATCCCCTAGCGTCCTTCCTGAGCGCATCCTCGAGTCCTACGTCGCAGCTGGTCACACGGGGCGGCGGCATTGTTCTGTTCCGTCTGTTCCGTGAGTTCGGTCTGAACAAAGCAGGGGATTGTCAGGTGTTGGGGGGGCGCGAGTTCCAGAGGGATTCGACCTCTGGGGGACCTCTCTGCGTGCGACGCACAGGCAGGTCCTTGCCCCCTCTCTCGGTCGGCTCAGCTCGGCTTCGGCCGAGAGGGCTTACCCAGGTTTCAAATCCTGGAAGATCAAAGCGCCTCCGCCCTGCCTGCGCCGGGCGGGGCGCGGCAGGCAGGCAAGCCGCTCCGAGAAACGCCGCAGCCCCGTGTTCACTTACCGCAAGAGAACTCGGGCGCAAGGGCTTCCCGGGCCACGTCTCGGGAGGGTGTGTGCTGGGCCGAATTGGGGGTGAGGCATCGGGTCCGGCGATGGCCCGAACATGCCTTTTGTTGTCCCGCGTTCCCCCCGCGTGCCGCGTCACGCCTTGGATCGAACGAATATGTTGAGGGTGAGTTCCTTGTCCATTGCGATAGTGCTTTCGCCCACTTGGATCACATATGATGGATGCTTCTGCCGGAGACGGATCGTCGTACCAGGGATGACCCCCAGGGAGCTCAGTTGATGGAGCCGGGAACGGTAACGAGGGGTGATGAACGTGATGATCGCCTGTTCCCCGACCCCCAGATCCGACAAGGGGCGGACCAAGGGGGTCACCTCCTTTGCAAAACGTTGGCAGCACGCCCCTGGGGGGATCGGTCGGCCATGGGGACAGGTCGGCGGATGGCCCAGGAAGGTGCAGATGCTCTCCGTGACGTCGGGGCTCAAGATGTGTTCGAACTCACAGGCGTCCTTCTCGATCTGTTCACCCCTCATATCCAACACATCGTGCAACAACCTCTCCGCCAAACGGTGGCGCCTGATGATCTCGCTGGCCCTCGACTCCCCTTCAGGTTCGAAGGAAAAGGTGTCCCTTTCCACTCGGATCCATCGGTTCTCCATGAGGGCCAACAAGGCGCGAGACCCTTCAGTCTCGCCGATCTCGTCGTAGAGGTCCCTCACCTTGTTGCGGCCTCGTTCCCTCAACGTCCAGAGGGTCTCGAGGTCCTCTTCCAGACTCTGCTGATCCTCGATGGAACGGCCAGCACGGGGAATCTCATCGTGCCCTCTCCGATGCCGGTGCCTCATGCCCCTTTTTCCTCCCCAGCCACCTGCTCATCAACTTCAGGAGCCTTGACTCTTCCACGAATCCGTACCCGCAGCGGGGACAACAGAGAAGCTTGCAACCCCCCCGGACGGGACAGGCGGAGCACTTTTTTGCCTCGTCGCGGGCGAACCGCTGTCCGCAAAGAGGACATCGGAGTGTCCTCTCCGGTTCTCCTGGCACGCTTACGGGACCCATCCTATCCATTTGATCGCTTGGTTGAGTAAGCCACCCACTCCAAATGCCGTTGCAAAGACGACCGTGACCATCCAAAGTGCCGTGCCCCATCCCCTTTCTTTTATTATCATGAGGAGATTGGCTATGCACGGGACGAACAGCGTGATCGCCACCAGGCTGACGAGAATCTGTCTGGAGTCCATGGAGCCACCCCGAGCAAGGGCATAAAGTCCAGCGGCACCGTAATCCCTCCTCAGGAACCCGATGAGAAAGGCCTCGGTGGCCTCCGATGGAAGACCGAGCCACCCTTTTACTACCGGCTCCGCCACATCCTGGATCTTTTCCAGCAACCGGGCCTTGTCCAAGAGAAAGAGGATCAGGGTCCCGATTATGAACAAGGGGACTGCCTCTTTCAGGTACCATTCTATCCTGGCCAGCGTCTTCACGAGGATGTTCGTCAGGTGGGGGACCCTCAGTGGGGGGATCTCCAGGATGAATGCCCCCTCCTCTCCGGGGACCATCCTGGAAGCGAGATAGCCCACGGCCAGCATGGTCAAAGCGATGACAAGGACCCACACGGACACCGCGACAACGGAAAGCCCTCCCAACATCCCAAGGATCACCCCCAATTGGGCCGAACAGGGTACCCCCAAGGCGAGCATCAAAGTCACCAGGATACGTTCCTTGCGGGTGTCTAAGATCCTGGTAGTCAGGGTGGCCATGGTGTCGCAGCCGAGTCCCAGAATCATGGGCAGTACTGCCTTCCCACTGAGTCCGACGACGTGGAAGAGACGATTGGCCATCACCGCCAACCTCGGCATGTAGCCCGAGTCCTCCAGGATCCCGAAGGCCACGAAGAAGGTCGCCACTATGGGAAGGACAATCGCCAGGGCATAAGTGACGGCCATGGTCAAGAGCCCATATTGACCTACCATCAGATCCTTCACGAAAGGGACCGGTACCAGGGCCTCCAGCCAGCTGGCCAACCGCGGCAGGACCAATCCCCCGAAAACGTCCTCTTCCAGCAGGTCCACCAGGAATCCGGCCCCGAACCGGCCAACGAATAGATACAGCATGCCCAGCACCGCCCCCAAGACAGGGATCCCCAGTATAGGATGCATCGATAGGTCTCCCAGCTTTTGGAGCCAATCCCCACCCCTTCCGTCTCGGTAGCGCACCACCTGAGCGACGATCTCATCGGCCTTCTTGAGGTGCTCCCGATTGACGATGAAGGAGACCGGCTCGGAGAAACCAGTGTGGACCTTACGACATATGTCGGCTATGGTCCGGACCGCCTTTTCGGAGACCCTGGCGTTGAGCCACTTCGTCAAGGTCCCATCCTCGGCAAGGAGCATGATGGCCAGGGACCTCTTGCTCAAGTTGGATTCGGGGAGCATCGGCTCTATGGCTTCGATGGCCTCCTCGATCTCCCGCGGCAATTCTTGACGGAAGTGGCTGCGCCTCACCGCGCTCAAGGCCTGAATGACCCGGTCGATCCCCTTCCTGCGTGTGGCCACGGTAGTGACCACCGGTATCCCGAGGATCTCCGAGAGCCTGTCCTGATCCACCTCCAGCCCGAGCCCTCGAGCCTCGTCCTCCATGTTGAGGGCAAGAACCATTGGCACCCCCATCTCCATGAGCTGCAACGTGATCAGGAGGCCCCTCCTGAGGTTCTTGCAGTCAGCCACCTGGACGACGCAGGCCCCCGTCTCCTCGAGGAGCATGTCCCGGGTGACCTGCTCGTCCTCGGAATGCGGTATGAGGTTGTTGACTCCCGGAGTATCCACGATTTGAAAGCGTCTGCCACGCAAGGTGGCGTTGCCACGTGTGATCTCCACCGTAGTGCCAGGGTAATTGGAGACGATTGCATACCGTCCGGTGAGGGCCCCAAAGAGGACGCTTTTCCCGACGTTGGGGTTGCCGACCAGCAGTATCTTGTGGAGCGGCGAGTCTTCCGAGCCCCCAATGCTCACTCTCTCTTTCAAGGCGCCTCCCTTACGTTCCCTCCCCAGGACGATCCGTCCACCCCTTCAAAGCCGAAGGGTCTTTTCTCAGATAGGACAAGAATGCCTCGAGCCTTCGCAAGGAGTCGAGGCTGAGACCATGTTCGATCCGGCACGCCTCTCGCCGGGCCTTTGCGTGAGGGATTCCCAGGACCTCTCTGAAAAAGGCGACCAGAACCTCTTCCCTTCGGAGGACACCCCTGGCCACACGCTTTCCTTTGGGCGTCAGATGGATGGGGCCGTAGCGTTCGTAGACGACCAGCCCCATCTTCTCCAACTTGGGGACGACACTGGAGACGCTGGCATTGGTGACCCCGAGCCGGCGAGCGAGATCCTTGCCCCTGGCCAGACCCCGTTCCCGCTCCAGCCGCAGAATCGCCTCCAGGTAGTCCTCCAAACTCGCTGTAAGACCGGAGTCGAGCATGTCGGTTAAGGAAAGCCTAAAAAAGTCAATTTCGATTAAATTTTATCCGCTCCATGCGGAGATGTCAAGCCGACGCCTGCTGGGGGTGGCGTAACCCGTCACATGGTGTTCTACGGGCGGCCCATCTCCATTGGCTCAGGCCTTCGCGATGAGAGGCTCGTGGTTTGCAACCGGGGACCTCTCTGCATGCGGCGCACAGGCGGCCCCTTGCCCCCTCCTCGGTCCCCCTCGCGGAAAGGCCCGGGCGAAAGGGTTTCCCCGAGGTCCGAGAAAATCGAAGCGCCTCCGCCGAGCCGCTCCCAGAAACGCCGTCACCATGCGATCACTCACACGGACCACGGATGCCTGGCCCTTCGGGCAGGTTGGAAGATCCACCGTGCTCCTTCGGGGAGCGGGTTTCCCCGCGAGTCTCCCTCGAAGAAGCGCTACCGCTCTCGCTGATGGGGGGCCGGCCGCGCGCAGTGCCGCGGAAGGGGGGGGTGACTCCCCGGGGACACATAGGACCGCGCTCAAGCTGGCACATAGCGAGCTGTCAGCCCCGTTGACGGGGGCGGGCATGAGATCATGGGAGCGGGGAGGCCTCCGTCCCTGGGGGGAGGGGCGGTCGAAAGGCGCTCTCCTGCACCGAGACATTCACTTCGACCTCTTCCAGTGCGACGGACAGCGTGTCTCCTGTAGCCAGCATCTCCACGCGTATCCGGGTCGGCACATGGGTATCTCCCACCTGCTGAAACTCGCCCCATGCGACCTCAAGGATCCGCTGCCCGGAGGGGTCGGAAAAGGATAGGGCCGTGGGGAGCAACATGCGAGGATCGAGCCGGACCCTCTGTGCCCATCCAGATGGACAGTTTACTTCCATCAAGATCGAGTCGTCCTCTCTCCCGACAGAGGCATCCTCATGGGGACAGAGGGGGACCCTTCCGCACAGCACGCTTATGGCCTCTGCCGGGCCAAGGGGGATCGAGAGGTAACGGGTCAAGGTCTGCGGGGTGGCCGGGCCTCGATAGACCCTCGCCTCCGAAGGGATGAAGACCTCCATCTCCCCGTCGTGGATGGTCAGGCTGTAGGCGGATGTGCCAAGGGGGGTGAACCCTTCCAACCTGAGCATCCCTGGCCTCTTCAGCACCATCGCGTGGTCGGCCCTTCCGGTCTTGCCTTCGCGCTTCCACCTCAAAACGCCCGTAGCCCGTAGGGTGGCGAGCTTGCCATCTTCCTGCTGCAGTCTCCCGGCAATTTCCCTGAAAGAGGGGATGGCCTCAGGCGTGGGGAGGATCCTGGGGGCACAGCCCAACGGGAGCGCCGCCAATGCCGTCGCCACCGGCACGGCCCATTTGATGGAGATATGGAAAGGCATTCAAACTTCAGCCTTCGACACGGCGGTCCGCCTTTTCGCCTCGCACCCCTGACTCAACGAAGCTCCTCCTTGAGCCTCTTGATCTTCTCGATGAGGGCCTGTTTCTGGAGTTCCGTGCGCTCTTCAGACTCCAAGCCCACCGCCCTTTCAAAGAGCTCCAAGGCCCTCTCGCGCTGCCCCTTCTTCAGCAGGGCGTCTCCCAGGTGCTCCAGTATGATCGGGTCGTTGGGGACGAGTTGGACAGCCTTCTCCAGCTCTCTGATGGCGCCTTCCAAATCGTTTTTTTGAAAATAGACCCAACCAAGGCTGTCAGTGATGTAACCGTCTCCCGGCCGCACCTCCAGAGCCCTGAGGATGAGTCGTTCGGCCTCATCCAGACGGATCCCATGGACGGCGAAGGTGTAACCCAGGTAATTCAGGGCGTCGGCGTTGTCGGGCTCCAAGCGAATGACGTGCTCCATCTCCTTTATCGTGAGGTCGGTCTGTCCCGCCTTGTCATAGACCATGCCGAGGGCGAAGCGAAGCTTGGCGTTGTCAGGATCCCCTTGCAGGGCCGTCTTCAGGATATCAACGGCGTTATCGAAGCGCTTCGCCTTGGCGTAAAGCCTTGCCAGATACCGCAAGAGAAGATCTTCCTTGGGAAGCCGAGAGCGGGCCTCTTCCAGCATCCCGATGGCAGCCAGGAGCTCCCCTTTCTTTTCCATTATCCCGGCGCGATGGATCATGGCTTCACTATAAAGCTCGGATTCCGGCGGAATCCTTTGAAATTCATCCAGCGCTTTTTCCGTCTCCCCTGCCTCTTCCAAGGCCGTGGCCAGATAGAAACGGCTCTGATCCACACGGATACCTTGGCTCAAGGTGCCCCTGAACTCCCGGATTGCCTCAGGATAACGTTTCAACTCCAGGTAAAGGAGTCCCACCTTGAGCCTGATATCCGCGTTGTTTGGATTCATGGCCTTCAGTCTTTCGAACAGACCGACGGCCTCCTCAAACCTCTCCTGGGTGATGTAGATCTGTCCCAGTCTGACCAAGGCACGCTGATTCCCGGGATCCCACTGAAGTATCCGCCCGTAGGTGGATACGGCCTCGTCCCACTGCTTGGCCATCTCGTAGAGGGCGGCCAGCTCCATGAGGGCGGGCTGCATGTTCGGCTGGATGGAGATGGCCGCGTTGAGATGATCGATGGCCTTGGGAAAGTCCTTCATCTCCGCAAAGATGCGGGCCAGGTAATAGTGCCCCAAGGCCCCTCCGGAGCCAGACTTGATGAGCCCCTCGAGCACAGCGATCGCCTCCTGCGGCCTCCTGTCTTCTCTGAAGAGGTTGGCCAGACGAAGGCTTGCCTCGACTTGGCCCGGCTCTATCTCCAGGGCCCTGCGGTAATGGACTATGGCCTCCTCCCTTTGCCCTGACGAAGAAAGGAGTTCTGCCAAGGCCAGATGGATCCTCGCGTCTTCGGCGTTCAGATCTGCTGCGATCCTTGCCTCTCGAATGGCATCGTCCAAATGGCCCGCCTGTGCGAGCTGCTGGGCGAGAAAGAGGCGAAGATATGCCGAGTCGGGTGACGCGGCAACGGCCTTCCTCGCCTCCTCGACGGCAGCCTCTCTCGACCCCTCGCGGGCCCTGAGAAGACTCAGCAATGTGTGGTAAGAGGCCTGCGACGCCGATTCGATTTCAGGGTCTTGCGTTCTGCCCCCTTGGCTCATCGCCTCGGGGCCGAGAACCGGTGAGAGGGTGCTGCATCCCAATGCGGTGAGCAAGACCCAGGCCAGCCACAGGACGGCAACGATCAATCCCTTCACTTGCATGTGGGCTCCCGAGAGGGGATACGGAGACGGTAGGGCACACGGACCGTGTCCAGTCGAGTTCTCCTCTCAAGCGTCGTCTCACTCCTCAAGGACGAAGATCACCTCCATCCTCACCCTGTACTCTTTGATCTGGTCGTTTTCCACGGCCACCCGTTGCTCCACGATCTTGATCCCGGTGATCCCGCGCAGGGTCTTTGTGGCCCTCTTGAAACCGGCCTTGATGGCGTCGTCGAAGCTCTTCGGCGAGGCGGCTATGATATCGGTTACCCGTGCTACCCGGTTCTCCGCCATGGAATCACCTCCTTCTGTACCCAAGCCCTCGGGGTCCGTGATACCCTACGTTGCGAATATAACACATCAGCTGCGGCCGTGACAACGCGCCCCACGCGCGTTCGTCGACTTTCGGAAAAGGGGTTTAAGGCAGCGACAAGGATGGCTTGCGACGACTGCCCCGACCAGGAGCGTTGCAGAAGAGGGATGCGGCTTTGACCACCGGCCAAGGAGCGCACGCATCCCGCTGGCTGCGTTGCGGCCAACGGTACGCCCCAGCTGGGTCGCGTCCCCCTGGAACTGGCAGGGACCGCTTGCCGAGAGCGGGGGAGCAGCTTGCCCCTGCGGCCGGATAGAAGTCCTCCTTTCCCGGCCGTCTAATCGGGTTGGTGGGGGCAAGGGTCTTCAGGTACAGCGTCTCAACTCTTTCGAGACGTCTTGGTCATGAAAGGAGTTATGAGCTGTTCCACGCTCTTACCCTTGCACTCGGGGCATTGGACCTTCTTGTTATCCCTCTCCGATATGGCCATGACCACGGAGAACTCTTTCTTGCACTTCTTGCAGCGATAATCGTACTGGGGCATGAATGATCCTCCTGAAAGGTCTGCTCATCCTGCCTTGTCTCGAGGTCGATCCCACTCAAAAAAATTAGGAATCGGAGCCCCGCTTGTCAAGATCCCCCTTTGAGCCTCCTCCTGAATTGTTCGAGGGCCGCCGGGATCTGTCTGCGCAAGAACGCCTCCTTTTCTAGATCCAATAGCGACTGAAAGCGGTGAAAGTGGGGATGCCCCTCTTTGAGACCAGGGCTCACCCGCAGCCGTCTCAGGGCCTCCCCTTCAGAGCGGATCAGATCCTCCAACGGGATGTCGCGGGCCGGCAGGGGATCGATCCATCCAAGTCTCACCATGATCTCGAATCGGAGCTGATCGATGAGAAACAGGTAAACGTCCAGAAACCTCATTATGGTTGCACGGGGCAATTCCCTGAGGGGAGTTGCCCCTATGCCGTCAACTGCCAATACGAATTCCTCCAAGGTGGCCTTCCCCTCAATCCCACCCTCGGCCATCCTCAGCAGCAACTCGTCCGGGAGGTCCCGGATCCTGCTCAGGCTCAGATCGCCTAGACGGGATCCAAGGCTCCTGAGCAACCTGTGGAGGGCCTGCCCTTCCCTGCGCCTCCCCACGTAATTGGCGAAATCGATGATATCAGCCATCTCTGCGAAGATCGTCTCCCTGGGGTGAGAGATCATCCGGCGGGGAAAACCGGCCTTGCCCCGCCATATCTCTTGACGACCCCCATTCAAAATTGTACCACGGGACCCTGGACTTGACAAAGAAGGGTCCGTGTGGTTTCATATGAAACAAATGTCTCGTAGGAGGGGACTTCGAACGATGGGCGCTATCTTCGGAACCTGGTTCGGCTATTGCTACTTCTGGGGTTCCGCCCGCCCGTCGCTTGGGAGGTCTGTCGGATAACAGGGAGTAGATAGTCGAGACCAAGCCATGGGCGGACTCGAGGAGACCCCCATGGCTTTCTTGTTTCCTGCGGGCCATGGGGGAGGGAGAACTCCGCCATGGCCCATTTTCGTCAAGGAGGCGGTGAGAAATGGTCATCGTTATGACGGCCAACGCTACCGAGGCGCAGATCGAATATGTCTCCCAATGGGTCGAGTCAGTGGGATACAAAGCCCATCTCTCTCGGGGCGTCGAGCGGACCATCATAGGGGTGGTGGGCGATGACAGGGGCAAGGCCCTCCTGAAGTCCGCCGCGCACCTTCCGGGTGTGGAAAGGGTCCTACCGATCCTCAAGCCGTACAAACTGGCTAGCCGCGAGGTCAAGGAGGGCGACACAGTCATCCAGGTGGGCAGCCTTCGCATCGGTGGCGATGACCTGGTTGTGATGGCCGGCCCCTGTTCTGTGGAGAGCGAGGAACAACTCTTGGAAAGCGCATACGTGGTGAAGAAGGCCGGGGCCCAAGTCCTGAGGGGGGGTGCCTTCAAACCCAGGACATCACCTTACAGTTTTCAAGGCATGGCAGAAGAGGGACTCAAGCTCCTGAGCAAGGCCCGGGAGAGGACAGGTCTTCCGGTGGTCACGGAGGTCATGGACACAGCGCACGTGGACTTGGTGGAAAGCCATGCCGACATCCTCCAGATCGGCGCCAGGAACGTCCAGAACTTCGCCTTGCTCAAAGAGGTCGGTCGTTCCAGGAAACCGGTCCTCCTGAAAAGGGGGATGATGACCACCATAGAGGAACTCCTCATGTCCGCCGAGTACATCCTATCGTCCGGCAACGACAGCGTGATTCTTTGCGAAAGGGGCATCCGCACCTTTGAGACGGCTACTCGCAACACCCTGGATATCAGCGCTGTGCCAGTCCTGAAGAGATTGACCCATCTGCCCGTTGTCGTTGATCCGAGTCACGCGGCCGGGGACTGGAGATACGTCACCTCGCTGGCGAGGGCCGCGGTGGCGGTGGGGGCCGACGGCTTGCTCATAGAGGTGCATCCCGATCCGGAAAAGGCCTTGTCCGACGGGGGCCAATCGCTCAAGCCGGACAAGTTCTATCAGCTCATGGAGGAAGTGCGGGTTCTCAAGGATGTGATGCGAAGGCACGGGGGAATGGTTCCATGAAGGTGATACGGGTGAACTTGGACAAGAAGGTCTGCGCCTCTCATCAGATCCATGTGGGTGAGGGCATACTGGGGCGCATGGGTCTCATCCTAGCCAAGAACAACTGGGCTTCACGCTACTTGGTCGTGACGGATTCCAATGTCTCTTCCATTTACGGAGAGAAGGTCCTCGCCATCATGAGGGAGGCAAGCCTGCCAGCGGACATCGTGGTAGTGCCGGCGGGCGAGACCTCCAAGGCTATGCCGACTTGTCTTCATTTGGTGGACACCATGACCAGGCTCGGTGCGGACAGGGGCTCGGCACTCATTGCCCTGGGCGGGGGGGTGGTGGGTGACATGACCGGGTTCGTCGCCTCCGTTTATATGAGGGGGATCCCCTACGTGCAGGTTCCCACGACCTTTTTGGCCCAGGTGGACAGCGCCATCGGGGGGAAGACAGGGATAGATCTGCCTCAAGGAAAGAACCTCCTGGGGACCTTTCTTCAGCCCAAAGGTGTCTTCATAGATCTGGGCTTCTTGAGGACCCTGAGCTACCGGGAGTTCGCCAATGGGCTAGCAGAGGTGATCAAATACGGTCTCATCGATGACCCTGCACTACTGGACCTGCTCGAGTCCAAGGCGGAGGCCATCATGAGCTATGAGTTGGGTGTATTGGAGGAGGTGGTCTGGAAATCATGTACGATCAAGAAGGCGGTTGTCGAGGTGGACGAAACGGAAAAGGGCCTCCGCCGTATCCTCAACTTCGGGCACACGGTCGGGCATGCCATCGAGGCTGAATCCGGATATACCATCTCCCACGGGGAGGCTGTCTCGATGGGGATGGTGGCAGAGGCGTTCATCTCGGAGAAACTGAGACACCTATCCACGGAAGAGCGCAGACGTATAGAGGCGCTGTTGAGGTCCTTTGGCCTGCCGCAGCGGATCCCCGGGAGTCTGGAGACCGATGGGATAGTGTCCCGGATCTGGGTGGACAAGAAAAAGACGGGGCGCACGGTCCCATTTGTCCTGCTCAAGAAGATCGGGTTTCCCTTTGTCAACGGCGATGTCCCGGAGAGGCTTCTGAGGGAGACCATAGAGGAGCTTAAGGAATGACACACTCGTCTCTCGAAGAGCTCAGGGAGCGGCTCCTGGAAAAGGACCGAGAGATAGTGAGGCTCCTGAGCGAACGGGCCAGCCTTTCCATCCAAGTGGGGCGGATGAAAGGGCTCCAAGGGGCAGAGCTCTATGATCCTTGCCAGGAGAGCAAGGTTTACGCCCGCCTTGCCCAATTCAATCAAGGGCCTTTGCCGAATGAGGCCTTGCACGAGATATTCAGGGAGATCGTCTCCGCATCGAGGGCGCTGCAAGGCCCCACCGAGGTCGCCTGCCTGGGGCCCATTGGCTCCTTCACCCATCTGGCCGCCCTATCGCATTTCGGCAAGGCCGCCCGGTACATCCAGCACGACAGCATCTGTGGTGTCTTCGACGAGGTGGAGAAAGGGGCGGCCCAGTGGGGTGTCGTGCCGGTGGAGAATTCGTCCGAGGGCTCCGTGAAGCCGACGCTGGAGAGGCTCATCTCCACCCCACTGAAGATCCGTGCGGAGGTCTTCTCGAGGATCTCGCACCACCTCCTCTCCAGATCCGAAACCGTTGGGGAGATACGGAGGGTCTACTCCCACCCACTGGCACTGGCCCAGTGCCGTCATTGGCTGAGGGAGAACTTGCCGGGGCGCCTCCTGGTGGAGGTGGGCAGCACAGCAGCTGCCGCCGAGCAGGTCCTGAAGGACGACAGGGGTGCAGCGATAGGAAGCACCCTGGCAGCACGGACCTATGGGCTGAAGGTCCTGGCCGAGGGGATCGAGGACAATCCTTCCAACAGCACGAGGTTCATCGTGGTGGGGCGGGGCCAGACCGACCCCACCGGACAGGACAAGACATCCATCATGTTCGGGACTAGACACGTGCCGGGCGCCCTGTGTCGGAGCCTCCAGCCGTTGGCGAGAGAGGAGGTGAACATGCTGCGAATCGAGTCCTACCCTATGAGAGACCGGGTCTGGGAGTACCTCTTCTTCGTGGACTTCGAGGGTCACGCGAGGGACAAAAGGATCGAACGATGTCTCGAGGAGATGGAAAAGGAGACGACCTTCCTCAAGCTGCTCGGTTCCTACCCGAGGGGGGAGGCGGGCAGGTGATCTGCATACCAGTCGTGGCCAGCACCATGGAGGAAGCCTTGAGCCAGATGGAAAGGTGTTTTTCTCTGGCCGACGTGGTGGAACTGAGGATGGATCATATGACGGATCCGGACTTGGGGACGCTGATGAGAAACAAGAAGGGGAAGATCTTGGTGACCAACAGGAGCGGGGCCGAAGGGGGGAACTTCGTCGGAGGCGAGAGGGAAAGGATAGAGATGCTCAAAGAGGCAGTCCGTCTGGGGGCCGATTACGTCGACGTAGAGCTCTCCACAGATGTCTCCCTCATCGAGGAGGTAATAGCGGAGGTGAGGGGCAGCGAGGGCCGCACCAAGTTGATCATCTCTCATCATGACTTGAGGGGGACGCCGTCGGTCAGGGAACTGAGGGCGCGGCTTTCCCGGTGCTGGAGGCTGCATGCGGAGATCGCCAAGATCGTCACCAAGGCGAACTCCTTCCAGGACAATCTCAGGACCCTGGGTCTCCTGCCGTATGCCAGAAGCAGTGGGCGAGCGGTCATAGCGTTTTGCATGGGCGAGATGGGAAGGGCTGGGAGGGTCCTGGCCGCGCTGCTCGGCTCGTACATGAGCTTCGCGTCGTTGGAAAAGGGTCGGGAGTCCGCCCCAGGACAGCTCACGGTGGCGGAGATGAGGAAGATCTTGAGGGTCCTTCACCCCGGGGGATCCGAGGCTGGGTCACGGTGGTGACAGGATCAGGACGAGGCGACCAGGTGTTCTCGGTAAGCACCACGGGAAGGGCCAAGGGTCGGTGATACCGGAATCTCCGTGGAGGAACCCGTGTTGAGAGGATCCAAGGAGCTGGAGGTCTTCGCCCTTTTCGGCGACCCCGTGGCGCACAGCCTCTCTCCCCTCATGCACAACGCGGCGTTCAATCAAATGGGGCTCGATGCCGTGTATGTCGCGTTTCGTGTGACCGATCTGAGAAAGGCGATCCTGGGGATCAAGGGGCTCAACATGAAGGGCGTGAGCGTCACCATCCCGTTCAAGACCGAGGTCATGGGCTATCTCGACGGGCTGGACGAGTCTGCCAGGCGCATCGGGGCTGTCAACACCATCGTCAACAGAGGGGGTCGGCTCTATGGGTACAACACCGACTGGATCGGGCTTGTGACCGAGCTCCAGGATTCCATGGAGATGAAAGGAAAGAGGTTCGCGATACTGGGGGCGGGGGGGGCGGCGCGGGCGGCCATCTTCGCTGTGTTGAGTCAAGGCGGTATCCCTTTGATCTTGAATCGGACCGTGGAAAAAGGGCGATCGCTGGCCTCGGAGTTCGGCTGCGATTTCCGCCCCCTTTGGGATATCCAGGTGGTGGAAGCGGATTGCCTCATCAACACGACGCCGGTGGGGATGATGCCCGATTCGGGGCGGAGCCCCCTGCCGGGGGTCCCTCTGGCCCGTTTCAAGTGGGTCATGGACGTCATCTACAATCCGTTCAAGACCAAGCTCTTGAGGGACGCGGAGGAGGCTGGATGCTCCGTCTTGCCTGGGGTCGGGATGTTCGTTCACCAGGGGGCCGAACAGATAAGGCTGTGGACCGGAATGGAGCCCCCCCGGGCCCTCATGAAGGAAATCGTGCGCGAGAGGCTTGAGGGATCCCATGATGGAGATTGATTGCGCAAGGGGCGTTGACGCAACGGTGACCGTGCCAGGCTCGAAGAGCTACACCCAGAGGGCATTGGTGGTGGCGGCCCTGGCGGAGGGGGAGTCCGTTGTCGAGGGAGCCCTGCTGTGCGAGGACTCGGCCCATCTCATCCGTGCCCTGCAGGCCCTCGGGGCGGGGGTTTACCAGCGCGGGAAGGACTTGCTGGTGAGGGGCACGGGGGGGCGCGTCCGCAACCCTCACGCCCCCATATATCTGGGGGACAACGGGACCGCCATGAGGATCCTCACCAGCGTGGTCTGTCTGGGGGAGGGCGTCTTCGAGCTCACCGGGAGCGCGCGTCTCTGTCAGCGGCCCATGGAGCCTCTTCTTCGAGCCCTGAGGGAGCTGGGGGTGGACGCATGGAGCAAGAGGGGGGATGGGGCCCCCCCCGTAATAGTCCGCGCCCAGGGATTTCCAGGAGGCGGGGCCGTCTTCGGAGAGTTGCAGAGCAGTCAGTTCGTCTCTTCCCTCCTGATCGCGGCGCCTCTCGCCAAAAGGGACACAAGGATCGACCTCATGGGCCGCGTTCCCTCGTTTCCTTACACCGACATGACCGTAAGGGTGATGGAGGAGTTCGGCGTAAAGGTGACCAGGTCGGGCCAGAGTACCTATTGGATTGCAGGCGGTCAGCGCTATATCGGGAGGGCATACCGTGTGGAAGGGGATCTCTCGAGCGCGTCTTACTTCTTCGCGGCCGCGGCGGTCTGCAAAGGTCGCGTTCGCGTGGAAAACGTGAATCCCGATTCCGCCCAAGGGGATGTCAAATTTCTGGGCATTCTCGAGAGCCTGGGCTGCAGGGTCACGAGAGGAGAGCATTGGATAGAGGCCGTCAGGGAGGGGCCGTTGACCCAGGGAGACATGACACTGGACATGGGGGAGATGCCGGATGTGGTCCCCACGCTCTCCGTAATAGCAGCGGTCAGGTCAGGTCGGACCGTGATCAAGGGGGTGGGGCATCTCAGGGTGAAGGAGAGCGACAGGCTGGCCGCCCTGGTAACAGAACTGCGCAAGACAGGGGTCGTAGCGGAGGAAATTCGAGACGGGTTGGCGATATGTGGAGGGCGACCCCATGGCGCACAGATCGACACTTACAACGATCACCGCATGGCCATGAGCTTCGCTGTCTTGGGACTGGCCGTGCCGGGCATCCGACTCGTTGGGACGGGATGCGTGAAAAAGTCCTTCCCTAACTTTTGGACGGAGCTGAAAAGACTTTCTGTCGGGTCATGAACGTGGTGCTCATCGGATACCGTTGTGCCGGCAAGACCTCGGTGGGGAAGGAGATATCCAAGCGGCTGGGGATCCCTTTCCTGGATACGGACCAGCTCGTCGAACAGAGGTGCGGCAAGAGTGTGAGAGAGATAGTGTCAGAGGGCGGTTGGGGGTGGTTTCGGAGGATGGAAAAGGAGGTCATAAGGGGGCTTGCTTCGCGCGAAGGTGCGGTGATCTCAGTGGGCGGCGGAGCCGTCGAGGAGCAAGAGAACAGGGATATGATCAGACGGCTGGGCGTGGTCATCTGGCTCTCAGTCCATTCCTCTGCCGTCTTGCAGAGGATGAAAGAGGACGAGATCACCTTTCGCAACAGGCCCCCACTTTCCGACCGTGGCACCGAAGAGGAGACCATCGACAAGCTCCGCGAACGGATACCGATATACCGCGGGCTGGCACAGCTCACTGTGGATACCACCGCAAAGGGCATCGAGGCCGTGGCCGGGGAGATCTGCAGGCTGCTCGCGGCCCGGGGTCCTGGCTTCAGGCCGGACGTGTCGCAGGAGGGATGATCCGTGTCGGGCAACTCCTTTGGTTCGTGTTTCAGGGTCACCACATGGGGGGAATCGCATGGAAGGGCGGTGGGCGCCGTAGTGGATGGCTGCCCCCCGAACTTGGATCTGACCGAATCCGACATCCAGAAGGAACTGCGCAGGAGGAGGCCCGGGCTGCTGCCTTGGTCGTCGCCCAGGGAGGAGGAGGATATCGTGGAGATCCTCTCCGGGACCTTCGAGGGCCGGACCACCGGGACCCCCATCTCCCTCATGATCAGGAACAGGGATGTAGACAGCGCCCCTTACGAGGGTCTGAGGGAGATATTCAGGCCTGGTCAAGGGGACTTCACCTATTACAGGAAATACGGTATCCGCGACCACATGGGTGGGGGGCGTGCCTCGGCACGGGAGACAGCAGCCCGCGTGGCCGCGGGCGCGGTGGCGAAAAAGGTCCTCGCCTCCGAGGGGATCCGGGTGATCGGCTACACGAGGGAGCTGGGCGGCGTTCGGGCGCACAGCGTGTCACTGGAGGAGGCCGAGGCCAATGATTTGCGATGTCCTGACCGGACGGCACTGGAGCCTATGGTGGAAAGGCTCCAGCGAGCCAAGGAGACGGGCGATTCAGTGGGTGGGATCGTGGAGATCCTGGTGAGGGGTTGTCCTGCCGGGCTCGGTGAGCCGGTCTTCGACAAGATGGACGCTGATATCGCCAAGGCCCTCATGAGCATCGGGACGGTCAAAGGGGTCGAAATCGGGGCCGGATTCGGGGCCGCCAGGATGGCCGGATCCCAATGCAATGACCCCTTGACCCCGGACGGCTTTGCCACGAACAACGCTGGCGGGATACTGGCCGGGATCACCACCGGTGAAGAGATCGTCGTGAGGGTGGCCTCCAAACCGATCCCGAGCATCGTGAGGGCTCAGGATACGATCAACATCAAGGGGGAGCCTGTGAGGCTGTGCCTGACGGGCAGACACGATGTCTCGGCCCTTCCAAGGATCATAGTGGTATGCGAGGCCATGGTCAGCATCGTGCTGGCGGATCATCTCTTGAGGCAGAGGTCGATCGAGTCATGGCGGGGATTCGAATAGCGATAATCGGCGGCACAGGCGGGATGGGGAGGTGGTTCGCCGAGTTCTTCGAGAGGCAAGGGTTCATCGTCCATGCATGCGGCAGCCGCGAAGAGATGGACCTTCCAAAGATGGTGAAGATGTGCCGAGTGGTGGTGGTGAGCGTGCCCATAGGCGCTACCTGCAAGGTCATCGAGCATGTCGGACCATCGGTCAGTAGGGGATCGCTCTTCATGGATCTCACCTCCTTGAAGGCCAAACCCGTGGAGTGGATGCTGAGATCGTCCGTCTCGGAAGTGATCGGGGTCCATCCCCTCTTCGGACCGGATGCCGAGTCCATGGATGGGAAAAAAGTGGTGATCTGCCCGGCAAGGGGAGACAAATGGGTCGCATGGTTGAGAGGACTCCTGAAAGACAATGGCGCCGAGGTGGTCGAGACGAGCCCGGAAAGGCATGATCGGATCATGGCCTTGGTGCAGGGACTGACCCATTTGACCACTGTGGCCATGGGGCTGACCGTGAGGTCCGTTGGTGTCGATATGTCCGAGCTGAGGAAGTTCTTCACCCCGACCTTTGAGAAAAAGATGGCCATGATGGAGAAAGTCTTCGGAGAGAACCCGAGGCTCTACGCGGAGATCATCGCTCACAATCCTGACACCAAGTGGATGCTTCGTTCTTACGAGGCGGTCCTGCGGGAATTGAAGAGGCTCGTCCTAAAGGGGGACTCCGAGGCCCTGTTACGACTCATGAGAGGGGCCCAGCACCGCGGAGGCCCACTTGCCTTGCGTGGAGAATGATAGTACGATGACCGCGGTCGAGTTCAGGTGCGTACCCTGCAAGCTCGCAAAGGCATTGCCCCTTGTTACCCGAGGAGAAAGAGATGGCTTACCTGCAACAAGGGCAAACCCCCCAGAGGCTGGCCGAGCTCGAGAGGAAACTGGCTTATCAGGAGAGACTGCAGTCCATCACCAACCGGATCCACGTGGCCAGGAACCTCAACGAGATCTTCCTCCAGGTGAAGGACGAGATACTGGAGCTCTTCGACGCCGATCGCATAACCATTTACGGGGTAGACGCCAAGAACAACCAGATTTACTCGAAATACAAAGAGGGAAAAGAGGTCATGGAGATCCGGCTCCCCATCGATGGTCACAGCCTAGCCGGGTTCGTGGCCTTGAACAAGCGCCCCGTGAACATAGCTGACGCTTACGACGAAAAGGAGCTCTCCGCCAAGCTGCCTGTGCTGCAGTTCGACAAGACCTGGGACGAGAAGACGGGTTACCGCACTCGGCAAGTGCTTGCCGTGCCCATCGTTTTCAAACGGGCCGGGAGGTCTGTGTTCGGGGGCGTGGTGCAGCTCATCAATAAACGCTCCGGGGGGGCCTTCACCGCGGAGGACCAGGCGAATCTGGAGAAGGTGGCGGAGGCCTTGGGCATCGCCTTTATGAACCAGCAACGGATGGTGCAGCGGAGCCCCACCAAGTTCGACTACTTGCTGGACCATGGGCTCATCACAGAGGAGGAGTTGCACGAGGCGGTCGGCAAGGCCAAGGCGCAAAAGGTCGACCCCGAGACGATCCTGATGACCGAGCACCATATCTCCCGGGAGGACATCGCCCGAAGCCTCGGCAATTTCTACAGTTGCGGTCACCTGGTCTTCGACGAGAAGATCCCGGTTGACGCGGCCCTTGTCAGAGGGATTCGGATGGATTACTTGCTCAAGAGGCTCTGGGTCCCTGTTGCCAGGGTCGGCAACAGGCCGGTTGTCCTCGTTGACGACCCCAGGGATCTGGCCAAGATCGACGAGATTCGGGCCCATCAGCATCTGAGGAATTGCGAGATTCGCGTGGGGCTCAAGGAGGATATCATCCGCTTCATCCATGCCCAGACCGGGCCCAGGGACTCGGCGGGGGAGCAGGCCCTCGCCCAGCAGCGTGCGACTCAGCCGGCCGCTGCGGCTCAACCCTCTGTGGTATCCATCGACGAGATACTGAGCACCCTCAAAGAGGACGAAGGTGGTGTGGTCGACGAGGCGGAGTCCCTGCCGGGGGAGGTCAATGAGAGCGACTCCAACGTCGTGCGCCTTGCCAATCAGATCATAAGGGACGCGGTTCGAATGCGGGCTTCGGACATCCATGTCGAGCCTTATGGCAAGAAGGATCTGGTGATCCGCCTGAGGGTGGACGGGAATTGCATGAACTACCTAGCCATACCCGCGGCTTACAGCCGGGCCCTCGTCTCCCGCTACAAGATCATGTCTTCACTGGACATCGCCGAGAGGCGGAAGCCACAGGACGGGAAGATCAAGTTCCGTCTGGAGGACCGGGAGATAGAGCTTCGTGTGGCTACCATCCCGACGGCGGGTGGCAACGAGGATGTGGTCATGCGTATCCTGGCGGCAAGCGAACCCATACCGCTGGCAAAGATCGGGATGAGTCCCAGAAATTTCAAGGAGTTCGTGGAGTTGATCAGCAAGCCTTACGGCATTGTCCTCGTGGTGGGGCCCACGGGGAGCGGAAAGACCACAACCTTGCATTCCGCCTTGGGCTACATCAACACACCAGAGCGAAAGATCTGGACGGCTGAGGACCCGGTGGAGATAACGCAGTACGGACTGCGCCAGGTGCAAGTCCAGCCAAAGATCGGGTTTACCTTCGCCGCGGCGATGCGTGCGTTTTTGCGGGCGGACCCAGACGTCATCATGGTCGGCGAGATGCGGGACCAGGAGACGGCGGAGACGGGCATCGAGGCATCCCTCACCGGGCACCTTGTATTCAGCACCCTTCATACCAACAGCGCCCCTGAGACGGTCACGCGGTTGCTGGAGATGGGGATGGATCCCTTCAACTTCGCCGATTCGCTATTGGGCGTCTTGGCGCAGCGCTTGGTCAGGACATTGTGTCCTCACTGCAAAGAACCTTATCTGCCCGAGCGCGCAGAGTTCGACGAACTGGTGCGGGCCTATGGCGAGGAGGCCTTTGAGGCAGTCGGGATAAGATATTCCAACGATCTGAGGCTCTATAGGCCTGTGGGTTGCGACCAGTGCAACAAGACGGGATATCGTGGAAGGATGGGCATTCACGAGCTCTTGGTGGGGACGGATAGGATCAAGGAGGCCATTCAAAGGAAGGCCCGTGTGGAAGAGATCCGCCAGCTCGCCATTGCGGATGGTATGACCACTTTGCTACAGGACGGCATAGTCAAGGTCTTCCAGGGTCACACTGATTTCAAACAGGTCAAGGCCGTCTGCATCAAGTGACCGGCCGCGCCGCTGCTCGGAGGGATGAGCGAGGCGCGAAGGGCTTCATTTCATAGTAACTGCTCACGGGGGGTGCGGCATTTCTGTCCGCTTCAAGTGCTTCGGCGCTTGACTTTCCGAAGGATTAAGCCTTTGGGGGATGCTTGCCCCCTCCCTCGGTCGGCCTCGGCTTCGCTTCGGCCGAGAGGGCTTCCCCCAGGTCCGAATCCTGGAAGATCGAAGCGCCTCCGCCAAGCCGCTCCGAGAAACGCCGCCACCCTGTGATCACTTGCATTTCATACTCATTGACCTTACTGCCCAGTTACTGGTCCTGCCGGGTTATCCAGACCCACCTGGGCTTGGCCTCATCCGCCCGAGGGGGGGTGCTGTCCTTGGCGTTGACCGTATACGTGATCCAGGATCCCATACGCCCCCCCCCGAGACACTCCGGATGAAGTTTAGCCCCGTAACAATACAGATTCGGATCTGCCGCCTCCTCAGGGCATGTGTAAAGCACAACGGCAGGCCCCCAAGGGCCCTGGGGATGTGAGGCGCGCCTCAGGTGGACTTCCGGAGAGATCCCGCGGGGGGTATAAACGCACACCCACCCACCATCATTCGGGTCGTGGGCCACGGTGAACTCTGTCCCGACGCCTCGAAAGAGCCCCTTGGCCCTCCCAGGCAGTGGACTCCAGGCCGTGTCCGTGCCGTCTCCTGAGAAGTATTCCCAACGGTCCATCTCCAGCCCCAGGAAGTCCTCGATCCGGATCCTGGCAAGAACCATCTCCCGCGCGGGGCCCGCTGGCCTGGAGCCATAAGCCAGCACATAGTTCCCCGCTGCTATGGGGGCCGAGCCCAAAAGGAACTCCTCCCCCTTCCAAGGCAGGACGACCCGATCCATTTCCCACGCCTCAGGGGGACCGCGGCAACCCTTGATCCTGATCAATTCTGTCCCGCGGGGGAAAAAGTCCCAAGCCCCCCCCGATTCTCCCCGATCCATTTGATGGAAGAAGAGGTGAAGATGACCCTCCAAACAAGACCCACCCGCAGGCCACAACCACCCACGCCCATCGGCCGGAACGAAAGCGGCTGCAGGCCTTCCGCCCTCTTCACGCCAGAAGGCGGCGATCGGTCCTTCGCAAGGCCCGTTCTGGATCCCCACGGTATTGGAGACCAAAGCGACGCCGTCACTGGAAAGGGCCAGCCAGGTGTCGCCGAAAAGCCACAGGCGCATTCCCCCTTCCATTGGGGAAGAAAAGGCGCCGTCGCCCCCCAACCATCTCTGGTCGGTGGCGACGAGCAGGCCGGACTGGAAGGAGAGGTGTGGAAGCGAAGGGGTGGAGCACCCAGAGGCCAAGGTGCAAAGGCACGCTAACAGCAGCACCGGACCGATCCCGAGGCCTCCGGCTGTGTCGCGGCCCTCAGCTCCTTCGCAGGAAAGGGTCGATCCGGATGACCTTCTCCCCAGGGGGGTGAGGCCTGTCGGGGTCGGCCGTCCTTCGAGGGGCCAGGGCCCCCGAGGAGAACTCCCTTTCCAGGCCCTTGATGTAATCGCGCAGCTCAGGTTTCCCCTCGATGATACGGTCGATCTCCGAGTCCAGCAACTCCGCAGCCCTTCGAACGTCCCCCAAGTCCAAGTCGAATCCCGCCATCCGCTGGAGGCGCTCCAGGATGGCGAGGCAGGTCTTGGCATTGTTGGACTGGACATAGTACGGGACATGACCCCAAATGGAGATCGCCGGGATCCCTCTCTGCCCGGCGGCGACCAGGAGATAGGAGTGGATGCTCATGGGTCCTTCGTAATTGGTGAATTGGATGTCGTATGCGGACAACCGTTCAGTCCTCTGGGCCTGGTTGACCAGACCCGTGACGGGCGGCTGCACGGTGTGGGGGATGTTGTCGTAAACCCCACCGACGGTCAGTATCTCTACGACCCCCAAGCGCTGGGCGAGATTCAAAAAGGCCTCCGTAAACGCGGGCCACTGTAAGTGAGGCTCCTGGCCAAGGAAAAAGAGGAGATCCTTGGCCGCCAGGCCGGCGGCGCGGCAGGCGTAAAAGGCGTTGCAAGGGAAGGTGATGGACCGGACGAGGCCTTCCTCCACAGAGACCACAGGGCGTTGTTGGCAGAGATTGAAGAACGAGTCAGGCTTGATCTCGGCGCACTTTGTGGCGCCGAAGGTCCTGATGAGATGCGTCACGACCCAGGTGGAGACCTCACCGGCGTTGGGCCATCCCCCAAAGCCGACGATCATCAAGGGCTCCCTGAGGGAGGGCCGCTGAAGCATGATGACTGGGTCCTGCATGTTTTAATTATACCAGTGACCCTCCCCGATCGTAAAGCAAGGAAAGATGGCGAACAGGACGGTTCGGGAAGGATGCCCTTCGAGCTTTCCTCTGTCGGTGGAACAAGCTATACTTGAATTCCGGCGCTGGCCCGGCCGGCCGCGGTCAGGCGGGCTTCGGTGACATCCAGCCCCGTTTCATGGTCCCAGGAGGGAAACGAATGAACAGGCTCAAGTTAGGTATCCCCAAAGGGAGTCTTCAGGACGCCACGATAGAGATCTTCGGCAGGGCCGGATGGCATATCCGCTTGATGGATAGGAGCTATTTCCCAACTATCGACGATGACGAGATCTCTTGTTATTTGATCCGGGCCCAGGAGATCTCCAGATACGTGGAGAGCGGGGTATTGGATCTGGGACTGACGGGCAAGGACTGGATACTTGAGAACGACTCAGACGTGGTGGTGGTCGAGGAGCTGGTATACTCCAAGGTTAGCCGCAGGCCGGCCAGATGGGTCCTGGCAGTCCCGGAGGACTCTTCCATTCGGACCCTCCAGGACATGGGGGGAAAGCGCGTTGCCACCGAACTGGTGAATTTCACGCGGCGTCTGTTCTCGAAGTTGGGGATCCCGGTGGAGGTGGAGTTCAGTTGGGGGGCGACGGAGGCCAAGGTCCTCGAGGGGCTGGCGGATGCGGTGGTGGAGGTGACGGAGACAGGCAGCACGCTCAGGGCCAATGGATTGAGGGTCGTCGAGGAATTGATGACGAGCGTCCCGCAGCTCATAGCCAACAGGAGCGCTTGGGAGGACCCTTGGAAGAGGCGCAAGATAGAGCAGATCCATCTCCTCCTCAACGGGGCCATGGCTGCCTACAAGAAGGTCGGTCTGAAGATGAACGTGGCCCGGGAGGACATCCCGCGGGTGGTGGAGGTCCTGCCTAGCCTCAAGGCCCCGACCATATCCCAGCTCTACGGCCAGGATTGGTTCGCCATAGAGACCATAGTGGACGAGGATGTGGTCCGAGAGCTTGTGCCGAGGTTGCAGGAGGCAGGGGCACAGGGGATCATCGAATATTCGCTCAACAAGGTGATCTGAGCGCCTGGTGGATGAAAGCGGCGGGCCGCTCTGGGGCGGGATCTTGCGGTTTGGGATTCTCAACCTTGGCCATTTGGTAAGAGGTCGTGGCCCCGGTCGATTTCGGATCGGGCCCTGGGGGGAGAGGTGTTTTGTAACGATCTGAAGTCACTCGATGCCCGTCTGTGCCAGGGCCGGGGGGCCGGGGTACTGCGGAATGCGACGGAGTTTCTTGACTTTTTTCGAGATCTTCAACCCCGGGTTGGCCCGGGCCGGGGGGACGCCCATTGAGAGAAGACGGCGGTGATTCCCTTGCGGAAGGGATGGAGGCGGGCCAGCGCCTCAGGATAAACCTTCAGCAGGCCCGCTATTTCGACGGGGCTGTGGATGTCTTCGATCAGGAGCAGCCGCCCCACATCATGGAGCGGCTCGAGCTCATCGTGGAAGAGGCCCGTATCCAAGCCGGGGAGACGGTCTTGGATGTGGGGGCAGGGGTTGGGGTCCTGGTCCCCTTGATCAGAAGGCGCATGCCGGGACGGATCGTGGCTTGCGAGCTTTCGGAGGAGATGCTGGCGCGTCTAAGGTCCCATCACCCCGAAGTGGAGGCCTACCTAGGGGACGTCTCCGATCTTCCGTTGCCCGATGCATCGCTGGATGTGGTGTTCATGAATGCCGTTTTTCCGAACATCGTCGACAAGAGGGCGGCCCTGGGCAACTGCGCCCGGATGTTGCGCATGGGCGGAAGGCTTGTCATAAGTCATCCTGAGGGCCGCTCGTTTGTGCAAGGCATTCGCGAGGTCGTCCCGTTCCCTTTGGACCCGCTTCCCATCTTTCCGCAGCTCAGGCGCATGCTGCGGTCCTTTCCATTCAAGCTCCATCACTACCTGGATCTCCAGGGGTTGTATGTGGCGGTCGTCATGAGGCAGGAGAGGCGCGGCTGAAGGTCCATTGTCAATGGCACCGGCCATATGTATAGAGACGCCCCCGATGAGAGTCTTTTGGGGGGTTGTTCTGCTGTTGCAGGCCTCTGTACCCGGGGCAGTCGCATGGGCCGACTTGTCGCGGCCCAGGGCCCTGGTGGTGGATTACGAGATGAATCCGCCGGTGGTCCTCTCCCGCCTCCTGGACGACCTGAATCACGCAGGGTTCAAGCCGGTGTATCGTCCCTTCTATCCTCAGATCACCCAAAAGGACCTGCGGGAGTCGAGCCTCCTGGTCGTCCTGTCCGGCGACGGCCCTGGGTATCCCGGCCCTAGGATGAGTGGGCACGTCTTGAAGCCTTTGGAGGAGTTCGTGAGAAGGGGCGGTGCGCTGGTACTGGGACCGTTGGACGGCGGGGGCGCCGATGGGGCAGGTGACGGCGAACGGCAACTCTTCAACCTCCTTCTCTACCGATTGGGCCTGGGGATCAGGATCGAGGACGATGGAGTGACCGACCAAGGGGATTGCTTCGCCGGTCCGTTGTACAAGCTCCCGTTTGCCAGGGTCGCTGAGTGGCTGCCCGCAACTTTCCGCCCCGGGCAAAGGACCGTCACCGATCGCTCACCCCCGCTCACGGTCTCGGGGAAGAGGGCGAGGGCCCTGCTGAGCACGATCCCCAGCCCCCCTGCCGAAGGAGATCCGCCCGCTGCCGGAGGCATCCCCCTGGTCGCCGTGGGGAGCGTGGGGGAAGGGATCGTGGCGGTGGCCAGCCGTTACCTCCTGACCTGGGGCGGGGGAAACGGGAAGGAGCCGGCCACACCATTGGTGCCTCTGGTGGGAGAGGAAGGGGCGCTGAGGGCCTTCCTGCGGGGCCTCTTTGTCGCCATGCGTCATGCGCACGCCTTTGGCGGTCACTTTCCTCGGCCTCCTGGGGATGAGATGGCGCCCTCACCGGTGGAGCCGGGTCCCGAACGCGGGGGGGATCGATTGCCGGAGGCAGCGCCCCGGGGTGAACCGGAGGTGGAAGGTTGGCACCCGGCGACCGGTCCCGCAGCCCCGGCGCACGGCTCCCATTACCGTTGGATCGAGCAGGAGGGGGTGAGGGGCGGGTGGGCCTATGTGGACCGAGACCCGGAGGAGGTGGGCAGGCTCATGCGGGCGATGGACCGAAACGGGATGAACCTGCTTTGGGGGGTCGTTCACCCGCATTTGCTCTCCAACCCGAGGGGGACCACGGAGACGAAGGCCAGGGTCCTTTCCCTTTGGGAGGATGTGGCGTCGCGGATGAGGGGATCCAGAGTGCGCTGGTTGGTCGGGATGGAATTCCCCGGGCGATATGCATCGGAGGAGCAAATGACGAGGGCCGTGGGGGCGGAGGGTGCGTCGTGGGCCATCCCCTCCCCGTGGGACCTGGGGCTCTGGAGGCGGGAGGTGGTCAGGCCGGCCGCGCTCGTGGCACAGTGGGCCACCTCTCATCCGGAGGTGGCGGGGATCGTCCTTGACCTGGAGATGTACGGTCGAAAACCTCTCTTCTTCAGTCAGGGCGTAGATTACGGCGACGGACCTTTTCTGGCCTTCCTGGAGGGGCTTCAGGGGAGTATGCCAGATCAGGGAAAGGGGCTTCCACCGGCAGAAAGGTTCTCCTGGCTCAGGGAGCGGGGCCTCTTGAGGGAGTATCTCCTCTTCCTGGAGGGGCGCTCCGAGGAGATGGGCCGCGAATTGAGACATGCGGTCCACTCCGTTCATCCACAGCTCATCCTCGGCTGTTACAGCGCCGGCATCCTCCATCGCTGGTTCTACCGGGGGCTGTGGCGCGGGATGAGCGACCCGGAGAGGCCTGTGCTGCTGTTCACCTTCCAGAGGGATGTGGACGTGGACCTGGCAGAGCTCAGGGCCCAGGGTATCCATGCACTTCATGTGCGCGGTCTTTTGATGGGCATGATGAGCCGGGAGGATTACGTCCCGTTGTTCCAGGATGCCCTGAAACGGCATGCCGGTTATTGGCTCAACCGGTTGACATCACTGGTGGCCAGGACAGGGTTCTACCCCGTAGAATCGCCACAGGGGATGAACGCGGGCGAGGCATGGGAAGTCATCGGCCAAGCCAACCGGGTAACCCTTGTTGCACCGAAGGGGCCCTGAGCCTCCGGAAGGATACGATCCACCTGGATGGGGGGAGACGGCCACCCCCAAGAGGCCGCTCGGAACCTTTGCGCTCCAAAGATTGGCTGAGGAAACAACGATGAAAATCAACTACTTGACTGGCCCTGTCACTTGCAGCGCTGTCTCCCGGCAGAGGGATCGTCTCCTCGATCTTTGCTCCTCTGCAACGATATCCCCCTGCTGTGAGGAACGCCAGGATGTAAGGAGTGCCCGGCATGGACGATGAGGCGGTGCGAGCCAGCTTGGTCGCGCTTCTGGAGGAACTCTCCGAGGCCTTCGGGGTCTCCGGGTTCGAGGGAGAGGTGCGGGGGAAGATCCGGCGTCTGGTGGAACCCCTGGCGGACGAGGTGGAGGAGGACCCCGTGGGCAACCTCCACGCGGTCATCGACGGTGGCGGGTCTTTCGTGGTGATGCTGGATGCCCATATGGACGAGGTCGGTTTCGTGATAAAGGGGATCGAGGAGAACGGGTTCCTGCGGCTTGCCCCCATCGGTGGGTGGGACGTGAAGGTGTTGCCTGGTCAGGCGATCTTGGTGAGGGGCAGGGACGGGCAGGGCCACTGGGGGGTGGTGGGCTCCGTGCCCCCCCATGTGCAAGAGGGGAAAGAAAAGGAGAGGGTCCTGGGATGGAACGACCTCTTCGCTGACGTCGGGGCCAAGGGCGCAAGTGATGTCCGCAAGATGGGGATCAGGGTGGGCTCGCCAGCCGTCCTGCACGAGCCGTTTCGGGCGCTGGGAGGGGGGACGGTCCTGGGCAAGGCCTTGGACGACCGGGCGGGGTGTGCCCTACTGGTCGCCCTTCTGGAGTCGCTGGCCAGGCAAAGGCCGGCGTGCCGGGTCGTAGCCACCTT
>Ga0068707_1000352_pt1 | contig 29076 bp, 27 predicted proteins | sample YNPNPMetaG_FD_66600 | JGI IMG/M metagenome (GOLD analysis project Ga0068707, IMG submission 66600) | Anoxygenic and chlorotrophic microbial mat microbial communities from Yellowstone National Park, USA - YNP NP MetaG | ecosystem: Environmental > Aquatic > Thermal springs > Hot (42-90C) >... | reverse complement strand
GTGGTAACTCGAGCCAGAAGGTGGTGTCGGATGGATGGAGTAATATGCCTTTCAGCTAACAACACACGTGAACAACTAAAGGAACTTTTTTCTGTGCTGGATTTGAAATACGATCCCGAGCTTTTTCTGGCTAGATGTTCTTACTGTAATAGAGAACTTGAAGAATGCCAAAGAGAACAGGCATATGGGAAAGTTCCGGACTATGTTTGGAATACAGCACAAGAATTTTTCAAGTGCCCAGCATGTGGAAAGATTTACTGGCAGGGAACTCACGTGTCCAGAATGTATGAACACATCAAAGATTGGTTAAACATAAATGTAACTACAAAAAGGAGGAATTAGCCATGATAGATAAGGTTCCCGATTCTTTTCAGAGGCTTGCAAGAAAGTTCACCATTTACGCAAAGGAATATGCTCAGATATTTTTAAAATGGGCTTGGAAAATAATAAAAAGTCGCCGCTATGCCATTCAAAAATTCCTTGTCATGCGAAAACTGGATAAAATGCTGAAGGAATTTGGAGGTGAGGTGTACAATACTTCAATCAAGGAAGGAAAAACCGACTGGATGGAATTACCTTCGATTAAAGAAAAAATCGAAATGCTTCGCCTTACTGAAGCCAACGTGAATCATTTTGATAGATTGCGGCAGGATCTGGAAAAACATTTTGAACTTCAGAAACTCCAGATTAAAAGGCAAGCTGAGGCTCTTATAAAAGCCTTGCCGGATAAGTCTCAGGAGGAAACATCTTAAAAACCCACGTAATCATCAAACATGAATGCAAAGTGTAATTGCTAGAAAGTTGCTGAAAGGTGGGAGAACTGGTGGCTAGTCGCACCCACCTTTCCTAATGATTTTTTAGTAGGTCATTCTGTAGCTATGTCAGAAGCACATTCCGATGGATCGCCATGAATTTTTTCTAAAGCATGAGGAATAGCGGCTTTAATGGCCATAAAGTTCTCCAATGCACCTTTTGGACTTCCAGGTAGATTAACGATAAGGCTAGATCCTCTTATGCCTACAACTGCGCGAGAAAGCATAGCATGAGAGGTTTTCTTGAGACTTTCGTATCTCATAGCCTCTGCCATGCCAGGAACTTCACGATCGACAACTTGCTTCGTCGCTTCGGGGGTAACATCTCTAGGACTTACGCCGGTTCCTCCATTGGTTACCACAAGGTCGCAATGTAAAACATCACAGAAAAACCTCAGAGATTCAGTAATCTCATCTATCTCATCCGGCACAACTCTTACATCAACCACATCATACCCTTCTTGAACTAAAACTTCGCGGAGCTTAGATCCTGTAACATCCTCCCTAGTTCCAGCAGAACATCGATCACTTACCGTTACAATAGCCGCCTTCCACACCCCGTAATTCTCCACTAAATAAGCAATAAACTATAATGAAGCCACGACTGCTAATGGAGTTTTCATTTGGGAAGAACGAAATGCTTCGCCCTTCCCTTGTATCAGTTTACTTGCTTTCCTTTTCTTTTTCCTTTTCAGCCTTTGCCTGTTCTATAATCTTGTCCTGAAGCTGAGATGGAACTTCTTCGTAATGATCAAACTTCATTATAAACATACCTCGTCCAGCAGTCATAGAGCGGAGATCGGGCGCATATCGAAGCACTTCAACCATGGGCACCAGAGCCTTAATGATTTGCTTTTTGCCCTTAGACTCCATGCCCAAGACCTTTCCTCTACGTCCATTCAAGTCTCCGATAATATCACCCATGCAGTCATCTGGCACTGTTATTTCCATATACATGATTGGTTCCAAAAGCACCGGCTTGGCATCCATTGCAGCTTTCTTGAAAGCCATTGAGCCGGCTATTTTAAAGGCAAGTTCCGAGGAATCAACTGGGTGGTATGATCCATCTACAAGATCCACCTTAAAATCAATGGTCGGATAGCCAGCAAGCACACCCTCTCTGGCAGCTTCGACAATACCTTTCTCCACTGCGGGAATAAACTGCTTAGGGATTACACCTCCGACAATCTTATCCACAAACTTGAATCCCTCACCTCTGGGTAGAGGTTCAATTTCAACCCAACAATCACCGTATTGACCGCGACCTCCTGTTTGTTTTTTGTATTTACCCTGCACTCTTGCCTTGCCGCGAATCGTCTCTTTGTAAGGAACTTTAGGAAGTCGCAGATTGACTTCAACGCCAAACTTGCGCTGAAGTTTATCAACGGTGGCTTCAATATGAATCTCTCCCATGCCGGAAAGAATCACTTCTTTGGTTTCATCGTTGCGATCAAGTTTTAGAGCCACATCTTCTTCCATAATGCGAGCCAGAGAGGAGAATATTTTCTCCTCATCACCTCGACTCTTCGGTTCCACAGCAAGTGAATAAACCACAGGAGGAAGTGGAAGAATTTCATACAGGATAGGCTGCTTCTCGTCGCAAAGCGAATCCCCTGTCATGGTGTCTTTAAGCTTGGCTACGGCAACAATTGAACCAGGACCTGCTTCAGAAATCTGTTTTTGAGTCTTTCCCTGGAGGAGCAAAAGACTTCCAAAACGCTCCTTTGATTTCTTGGTTGCGTTATAAACCGTAGAATCAGAACTCACCGTTCCTGAAAATACTCGCATTATGGTGAGACGTCCCGCATAGGGATCATTAAGGGTCTTAATAACAAGAGCGCTGAAGGGTTCTTCCGGTAAAGGCTTTCGTGATGCAGGTTGTCCATCGGTTGTTTTTCCAGTTCTCTCTCCTCTGTCTATCGGACTTGGAAAATATCGCGTCATGAAGTCCATAAACTGAGCAACACCTATACCGGTCACTCCAGATCCGCAGAGAATAGGTATAACCTTACGAGTAGCAATGGCCAGTCTTAAACCTTTTTCTATCTCTTCAGGGTCAAGCTCACCCTGGTCTAGATATTTTTCCAAAAGTTCATCATCGGCCTCAGCTATACGTTCCACAAGCTGGTCCCGGTAAGTTTCAACATCCGAAGCGAATTCGGACGGAACATCTTGAGTGTTAAACTGCTTAGATTCGGGTTCTGGATAGACAAAGGCTTTCCCATGCAGAACATCCACAACGCCTTTGAATTGTTCTCCCAGACCAATAGGCATTGTGACCGGGACACACCTATCTCCAAAGTTATTGCGGATATCTTCTACAACCCGCTTAAAATCGGCACGATCTTTGTCCACCTTGCTTATGAAAATCACTCTCGGATGTTCTAGAGTCTCTGAAAGCTCCCAGACCTTTTCAGTCTGAACTTTGACCCCGTCTACAGCATCCACCACAACCACAACGCCATCAGCTCCGTGAAGAACCGTCTGAGTTTCCGCTATAAAGTTGAAATCACCTGGTGTATCTATAAGGTGAAAGGTGTATTTGTTCCAATCAAATGTGTAAAAAGCAGCACTGATAGTGATTTTTCGTTTTACTTCCTCAGGTTCAAAGTCAAGTATGGAATTGCCTTGATCGACTTTGTTAAGTCTTGTGGTAGCTCCAGCTATAAAGAGCATAGCTTCTCCGAGCGATGTTTTTCCTGCTCCTGTGTGAGCTCCAAGCGCAAAATTTCTCACTTTTGCCAGCTCTTCCTTCATTGCACTCCCCGCCTTAGTTCACAGTTCGACTTTTTCACCAACCCTCTGGTTTCCTCCACCACGACAAAAATACAACCTTAATTCCTATCACTTCCTATCTTTTTCTCCGCTGGTTGTAAAAACCTGTGGGTTTATATTTCCAGATTCAGGCCCACCGCATTCCGGTATATAACAGGTTACATCTATGAACTCGCACTTTTCGTTGCATGACGGACACACCTCAGGCGGTTGCACCGCCTGCACAACATGACCACACTTGTTGCATTTCCAGTTAGTCATTATAGTCCTCCTACAAGTTTTATTTAAAAACTACTCAATCACATTCGTCCTTTTAAGGTATTCCCGAAGCTGGGCATGAAATCCCTTTGGTGCGACCAGCAAGAAATCCTTTACACGTCGTCCATCGGAATATTCATTGATGTAGAATTTTCCACCTTCAAAATACTCTACGCCTCCACCGGCCGATTCGAGAATAAGCAACGGGGCCACCATATCTTTGAAAGCTACATTATGGATCACAGCTCCATCGGCTCTCCCCTGAGCCACATAGCATATATGAGCTCCAGCGCAACCGAGATTTCGGATTTTTCCAGGAAACGTGGTCTGAAAGTGGTCGTGAAAACGCGAATAGGTAAAAAGAAGACTCTCATTGTTAGTGGGTTCTGTTTCTATAATTTTTCTTGCTTTTCCATTAAAATACATCGCACCACCACCAACAGCAAGCCACATATCGTTCGTGGATGGCATTAAGTATGCTCCTACTACAGGCCAGAAATTTTCAAGCAAGGCGAAGGACATGCCCCACATGGGAATACCCGCCTGGTAATTGGCAACTCCATCAAGAGCATCAAAAACCCATAAGTGCTTTCCTGCATCGTGGCGGTAACCGTTGTTCGAAGCGTTATCACCGAAAAGTAGATGTCCTGGAAAGGCTTTTTCAACTTTGGACTTCACAAAAGATTCGAGCTTCATTTCGAAAGAGGTTACCATTTCAGCATCGAATTTCTTATCTAATCTTCCCTTGCCGTAACCTTCAAGGGCTATACGTCCTGCTTCATGAAGTACTTCAACAATAAAATCCCTTACCTTTTCAACATTAATATCTTCTCCCACTATCTAGTTCCTCCCTTAACTAAATCTCAGCTCTTCTAAGATACTGTTCCCACTTCTCATCCACGGTCTTCTGGAATGATTCGATTTGTTCAGGGGTCATTTTTTTAAATCGTCCTTGAAGCTTTAGATATTCATCTACAGGTCTCTTACGTCCAGAACGAGCCATTGTAAGGCTTCGCCCTGTGAGACGTAATTTTCCATCTTCTATCTCAAACAAAACAACAACGGCTGTTTCTACCGCCATCCGACCTAGTTCTACAGTTTTATTGGTTGGAAATCCCCAGCCAGGCGGGCAAGGAACATATAAGTGGATAAAACGCGTACCTTTAATATGTTTTGCTTTGGAAAGTTTCTCATAAATATCCCGTGGATAAGCCGAACAACAGGTAGCAAGATAAGCTAATTTGTGAGCCTCCATAATGGCCAGGAAATCTTTTTTTGGTTGTTGCTTAGGGCTCACAGGTGTTGTCGTAGTGAGAGCTCCCTCAGGTGTTGCGCTGGATCTTTGGACACCAGTATTCATGTAAGCTTCGTTGTCATAGCAGATGTAAATGAAATCGGTCTGACGCTCTGCAGCTCCACTCAGAGCTTGAATCCCCATGTCGAAGGTGCCTCCATCGCCAGCCATACCAACAACCACGTAATCATCTTGGCCTGTTGCTTTAAGACCTGCAACAAGTCCCGAAGCCGAAGCGGCAGTACTTGCAAAGGCTGTATTCAACGCATTTACCGCTACGGGAGTTTTAGGGTAAATTCCGTGAAGTATCGTGAGGCAGCAGGCTGGAAGAGTTACTATAGTTTTGGGGCCAAGAGCTTTCAGGATATAACGGTAAGCAAGGGTAAGCCCACATCCTGCACATGTTCTTGTGCCTGGAAGGATATACTCTCGATCAGGAATCTCAACAAACGGCATGCTCATAGGTGTATTCCTCCTCATGCCACCACAGCGGATGCTCCCGAGGAACATTGCGTGATACGGCATGATAAATCCCAACAAGATCTCTAGGTTTAACGTCCTTTCCTCCGAGTCCAACAACCCAGGACCATACTAACGGATAAGGGGCGCTGCTAAAACTGCATATTGCTGCTTTGGTTTCAGTAGCAAGCGGGGTTTCATATCCATAGCTTATAGCCTTTTCTACAACAATGATCTTTTCTAACGACGAAAGCATTTCAGAAAGTTCCCTGGCGGGAAAAGGCCTGAACACTCGAAGCCCCACAACCCCAACCTTAACGCCTTCTTTTCTAAGAATGTCCACAGCTTCCATAGCTTCACTGGTAAGAGATCCCATAGTAAGGAAAACCGTCGAAGCATCATCGACTTTGTACTGCATAACAGGAGAATCATAGGTTCTTCCAAAAACCTGCCCAAAAGATTTCCCAGCCTGGATAATGGCTTCGAGAGCTTCCTCATGGGCCTTTTGCATCCTCCGTCGGATGCCCATATAATCAGGCCAAAGCTTACCATCTACGCCGGGTATTAGTTCTCCCATGACGACGGGGTTAATGTTAACAGGATTTTCTGGATCAAGCGAAAAAGAAGGTTTCCTAGGAGGCAGATACTGATCTACAAGTTCTTGAGATGGAACATTTACGGGCATTACTGTATGGGAAAGCCTAAAGCCGTCAAAACATACCATAACGGGAAGGAGCACTTCCTCGGCGATTCGGTAACCCATAATAACATTATCCAGCACTTCCTGGTTATTCATGCAATAGAGTTGAATCCAGCCTGTATCGCGCTGGCTCAAGGAGTCTTGCATATCATTAAGGATAGTCCATGGAGCGCCAAGCCCTCGGTTAGCCACCGGCATTACGATGGGAACTCGAGCGCCAGCCGCCCAGTGAAGTTGCTCATGCATGTAAGCAAGTCCGTTAGCCGCAGTAGCAGTAAAGGCACGCGCTCCAACAATTGAAGCTGAAATGCAAACCGTCAAAGCTGAGTGTTCGCTCTCAACTCTTACAAACTCTGCCTTTAATTCTCCCCGCTCAACATATTCTGCAAGTATCTCTGGTATCTTAGACTGGGGAGTGATGGGATAAGCGGCAATTACCTGGACCCGGCAAAGTTTCGCTCCAAGGGCTGCAGCCTGATTGCCTGTAATAATTTGATACTGTTCCACTTTATCCCCTCTCGCTGTTAAGATAATCCGTACATTGCCAGGGTTATCCTTATAACCCAAGACAAAAATCTTTACAACATCTTTAGGAGGGTGTTCGAAAAAACTAAGCGAAGGCCTATAATTCGCCCAGGATTGATGTAACGAGGTAGTGGCAACGGAACGTCCCGATTCAGAGACTTTGTCGCAAAGCGATGCGTGTTTATGTAGGGAAGACTGGCCCGGTCGGTCGCCCCTATAATTATGACAGTTGCGTGAATGTGATTATGACACAGCTTGATAGGGGCAGGGGTGAGGGTCTACAATAATAACGATTCCCTGAACGTAATTATAACACAGTCTGTCAGCTGAATAGCCCTTAGTGCAGGGAATTTTCGAACATCCCCACATTTTTAGTGCCTAGTAATAGCAAATTGTAACTTCAACTTTGTCCACTTGAACAGGTTATGAACAAAAAAGCGAGATAGTCCTAAAGATCTAGGAACAAAAAGGCACCCTTTTTTACCTTTGGGTGCCCTACACGCAAATTTGTTCACTTGGCAATACTTATTTCTTGCCTTTTGCAGACCTTTTGGATGCCTTAAGCGGATTAATTTTTTCTTGCTGTTGTTTAGAAGTTTCAACCTTTACATGAGTGGCCATGTTACATGGACCAGTTTTCCACTTGATTGATGGGTTAGGATACACTGTGCAGAACCTTCCTCCAGACACTTCCACAATTCGCTGGCATCCTTCGCATTGTTCAACGACGGGATAACAAGTTCCCCCATTGTATCCACATCCATTTGGGGTCATAAAAGCGCATTCTGACCCAGCTTTAATTGTTTGGCAGATCATCTTTGTAAAACCTCCTACTAACTTTTTAGCTTTTCTTCCCTTTGGGGCCAGCCGAATAATAAGAATGACAATAATGATGTCAAGTATTTTTTGCTTGAAATAAAGATTAAAATAAAATAACATCTTGGAAAGTAACGGATAATGTAGGAGAGAGGATAATGAGCCATATAGGTACAGCCAAAAGATTAGGGCAGCTTTTGCTTGAGGAAGGAGTTATTTCTAAGGAGCAGTTACAGGAAGCTCTCAACGATCAGATGCGCTCTCGTGAGCGTCTTGGTACAATCCTTATCAAAAAGGGGTTCATAACTGACATAGATCTAGCCAATGCTCTAGCGAGGCAACTAAAGTTACCCTTAGTAAACCCTTTGAAAATCAATATACCTGATGAAATTCAAAACTTAATCATGCAGGAAACGGCTGAAAAGTACCAGGCCATTCCTTTCGGACTAGCCGGCAATGTGCTTCATGTGGCAACTTCAGATCCAACGAATCGCCTAATGACAGATGATTTACGTTTCCTTACCCAGAAAGCAATCAAAATTCATGTTGCCCCAGAAAACGCCATCAAACAGATATTAGAACACAGGAAGGCGCAATCGAATGACTCGCTGGACGAAGCACTTAAATTACTTAGCGAAGACATCGAAGTCACATCTGAGACACAAGAAGATTTAGATCTAGCAGAATTGCAAGGAGACGCCGCTAATGCCCCTGTGGTTAGACTGCTTAATTCTCTTCTCACAGACGCCATACGCAAGAAAGCCAGTGATATCCACATTGAACCATACGAAAAAACTCTCCGTATTCGATACCGCATTGATGGTATTCTCTACGAAATCATGAGACCCCCAGTGAAATATAAAAATGCCATAGCTTCTCGCGTGAAGATCATGAGCAATCTGGACATCGCAGAACGCAGACTTCCTCAAGATGGCCGAATCAAAGCCAAAATTCTGGGAAAAGAAATTGATTTTCGAGTTTCTTGCCTTCCTACAATATTCGGCGAGAAGGTAGTGCTCAGAATTCTTGATAAATCCAATCTACAACTGGATATGACTCAATTAGGGTTTGAACCTGACCAACTTGATGCGTTTAGAAAAGCGATCTATCAACCCTACGGGATGGTGTTGGTCACGGGACCTACAGGAAGTGGAAAAACGACAACTCTTTACAGTGCACTTACGGAATTAAACAAAACGGAACGAAACATATCAACGGTCGAAGATCCCGTTGAATACAATCTCCCTGGCATAAACCAAGTTCAGGTGCATGAAGCCATAGGATTAACATTTGCGGCGGCTTTGCGATCGTTTCTCCGGCAAGATCCTGACATTATAATGGTTGGCGAAATTCGAGATTACGAAACAGCGGAAATAGCCATAAAAGCGGCTCTCACAGGACATCTCGTATTGAGCACGCTGCACACAAACGACGCACCCAGCACGGTTACCCGCCTTATAAACATGGGCGTGGAACCATTTTTAGTTGCATCGGCGTTAAATCTAGCCTTGGCTCAGCGTTTGGTAAGGAAGCTCTGCGATCAGTGTAAAGTAATTGACGATACTATAACCCCAGATTTACTTTTAGATATAGGTGTGCCAGAACACTGGATAGAGGCAGGGTTTACATGTTTCAAAGCCAGAGGTTGTTCTGCCTGTAACAATACTGGCTATAGAGGAAGAATTGCTCTATATGAAGTTATGCCCATTTACGATGAGTTACAGGAGTTGATACTAGCAAATGCGCCGGCAGCAGAAATAAAAAAAGAAGCTATAAGGCTCGGAATGAAAACTTTAAGATTGAGCGGGCTTAATAAGGTTAGAGAAGGGTTAACATCCGTTGATGAAGTCATGCGAGTAACAGCAAAAGATTAAAACAGGAGGAATAGCCCTTGCCTGAATACGTATGGACTGGTATTAACAAGCGAGGTGATAAAGTAAGCGGTCTTCTTGAAGGAGTCAATGAAGCATCAATAGAGCAAATTCTTACCAGACAGGGCATAAAAGTCCTAAAAGTAAAACCCCGTCCCAAACATATTTCAGAATATCTTCCTTTTCTTAGTCCAAGAGTAAAGCTGCCCGAGATTGTAATATTTACACGACAACTTGCAACTATGATCAATGCCGGTGTTCCAATTGTCCAATCTCTAGATATATTGAGAGACCAGACGGGTAATATAACTTTCAAGAAAACGTTGAGAGAAGTAAGGGAAGATGTAAAGGGCGGGCGCACACTTTCAGAATCTCTTTCAAAGCATCCCAAGATTTTTGATGAACTGGTGGTAAGTCTTACTCGCGCTGGTGAGAGTAGTGGTGCCATAGACGTCATCATGAACCGATTAGCCGACTATTTAGAAAAGGTAATGGCTCTTAAACGTAAAATCAAAGGAGCAATGGTTTATCCAATTGCCGTAATTTCTTTTGCTGTTATCGTGGTCATGGTCATGCTTGTGTACGTTATACCTATATTTGCAAATATGTTTAAAGATGCTGGTCTAAAATTGCCTCTTCCCACGCTGATTGTTATAAACCTTAGTACAGCATTAAGAAGTTATATCCACTGGATTATCATAGGATTTATACTTCTGGCTTTTATCATTGTGAGGATAAGGAAAACTGAACGAGGACGGCTTTTAACGGATAGATTCCTTCTGAGAGTCCCTGTCATAGGAGAACTAATAAAAAAAGCTTCTATCGCTCGTATGTGCCGGACTCTTGGAACTCTCCTAGGAAACGGTGTTCCTATACTGGATAGTATCCAGATCGTAGCACGAGTTGCAGGAAATAGAGTTATCGAGAGAGCCATATTGTATGCTCGAGAAGAAGTTTCAAGAGGGCGTGGGCTAGCGGACCCCGTTGAAGAAACTCGTGTCTTTCCTCTGATAGTTCCCAGAATGATAGCCGTAGGTGAAACAACAGGGGCTCTCGATCAGATGCTTGGAAAAATAGCAGACTTTTTCGAAGATGAAGTTGATAGAACCGTAGAAGCGCTTACATCACTTTTGGAGCCATTGTTTATCATAGTGCTTGGTGTAATAATAGGTGGTCTTTTGGTAGCTATGTACATGCCAATTTTCCAGATTGGACAGGTTGTCGGAGGTCAGGGAGGGTAACAATTAAAACACTTCCATGAATATTGCTGCTGGCGACTTCGTACGCCGTCTTGCTATTCTAATTACTATACGATTCTTTTTGGGAATCGTGTTCCTTCTTGTGGTATTCATATTTTCAATGCGAGGGAAATATGATCTTTCCTCGCCTCTTCTGCTTCCTCTTTATATTTACGGCGTCGCCCTCCTCTTCTTTACCATTGTTGGTGGTATCATATTCATCTATTTCAGAAAGCAGCCAGAAAATGCCAAAAAGCCCGTATTATATGGCTACCTACAGCTCGCATTAGATATATTCTCGGTTTCCCTGTTCGTTTATCTTTCAGGGGGGGTCATAAGTCCCTTCGTCGCCTTTTATATACCTCTAATTATCATGGGAGCTATGCTATTCGGACTAAGAGGAGGAATACTTACCGGGGCATTGTGTTTTGCATCATACGGTTTTATCCTGATCTGCCAATTTTATGGGGTCTTCCAGATTTATCATTATCACCATACACGGGTAGAACGAGCTTTACTAAACAATCTCTTTATCCCTAACCTTGTGGTTAACATTGTAAGTTTTACTATAACCGCACTTCTATCTGGCCTTTTTGTAGAAAAATGGCATATTGCTGAAGAACATTTTAAAAATAGTCTTACTCAACTAAGATTCTTACGATCTCTGCATGAGAATATACTCGACAATATCCCATCAGGAGTAATGGTTATAAACCAGGATCGAGATATTATCTATGCAAATCGAATGGCTGAGCAAATTCTTGGTATGCCTGTTAGCAAACTGCTAAAAAGTTCTATAGACGACCACATCAAGTTTCCATTTAAACTGGAAGAGGTGACATCTCTCACCAGAAAAGAAATGAACTACACCGATCCCACAGGAGAAACCAAAATTCTAGGCTATACTATTCACTCGCTTAAGCTGTCTCAAAAGGCGTGGATGCTGATTTTTCTTTTTCAAGATTTGACAGAAGTAAAGCGCCTACAAAAAAACGTAGAAGAAACCGAAAGAATGAGCCTTATTGGGAGGATTGCCGCTAATATAGCCCACAATATAAAAAACCCTCTTGGCGCAATTCACGGCGCCGCTCAATTGATAAAGGAAGAAGATCCACTTTTATCGCCCGTACTGAAAAAGGCTGGAGATATTATAATCCGAGAAGCAAAGAAGATAGACGTCATTGTGCAGGATTTTCTAAAACTTAGCCTTGCCAGCTTTCCTGTGTCGTCTAAAGAGCCCATCAACGTTTCTCATGAAATTGAAAAGATATGCCATAAATTTTATGTACACAGTAGCCACTCAGATTATTATCGCATAAATATCAAAAACGAATTGCCGGATTACTTCCAAATCGATGTCAACTCATCGGATTTCGAAGTTGTTATATGGAACCTTCTACTAAACGCAGCCGATGCTATGCCAGATGGCGGTAATATAGAAGTAAAGATTTCTCTTACTGGTGAATCACCACCACGATACGTAGAAATTGCTATACAGGATCATGGAATAGGCATTGCTCCGGAAGCTGAAGAAAAAATCTTTCAACCGTTTTTTACTACAAAAGCGAAGGGAACCGGTTTGGGACTTAGCATTGTCAACCAGATTGTGAGAAAATACAATGGTTCAGTCCATCTAACATCTAAACCGGGTGAAGGATCAACCTTTTTCGTTAGATTTCCGCTCGGCAAACCGCCTGAGCATCATGTAACATCAGCTTGATCAAAATTATTCGGCAAATGCCCTTGCATGCCTCGAAGACAGTGATTATATTAGCACTCGGTTAAGTCGAGTGCTAACCAAAAATCAAGTCTATCTTGTCAAAAGGAGGGTGAGGAGAGTATGAAGCTGAGACCGCTCAATGATCGCATTGTGGTTAAGCGAATCGAAGAGGAACAGAAAACCGCTGGTGGAATTATCATTCCCGATACTGCTAAAGAAAAGCCCATTCAGGGAGAGGTTATAGCAGTCGGCACCGGAAAACTTCTGGAAGATGGTTCGAGAAAACCTCTTGATGTCAAAGTTGGTGATCGAGTCCTTTTCAGCAAGTACGCTGGAACAGAGGTTAAGGTCGGAACAGAGGAATTACTCATCATGCGAGAAGATGACGTGCTCGCTATTATCGAAAAATAATCATTCCATCATGAAAGGAGGATTCATTACATGCCGGCAAAACAAATCATATATGATGTGAAGGCTCGAGATGCTCTTCTAAAAGGAGTTAACGCTCTTGCCGAAGCCGTTAAAGTAACCTTAGGACCTAAGGGACGTAATGTAATCATTGAAAGAACCTTCGGAAGCCCGCTTGTCACCAAAGACGGTGTTACCGTTGCCAAAGAGATAGAACTGGAAAACAAGTTCGAAAATATGGGCGCTCAGATGGTAAGAGAGGTGGCAAGCAAAACAAGTGATGTAGCCGGAGACGGAACCACCACGGCTACCATACTGGCTCAGTGCATCTACTACGAAGGATCTAAACTTGTAGCAGCCGGTGCTAACCCCATGTCTCTAAAGCGAGGCATAGACAAAGCCGTAAAAATCGTGGTTGAAGAGCTTAAAAAGCTCAGCAGCCCCGTTAAAGACGAAAAAGAAATCGCTCAGGTGGGCACTATCTCTGCCAACAACGATCCTACCATCGGAAATATTATAGCCGAGGCCATGAGCAAAGTCGGTAAAGAAGGGGTTATCACCGTTGAAGAAGCTAAGGGAATGGAAACAACTCTTGATATAGTCGAGGGAATGCAGTTTGACCGCGGCTATATCTCACCCTACTTCATCACAGACCCAGAAAAAATGGAGGTCGTTCTAAACGATCCTCTCATTCTCATTCACGACAAGAAAATTAGCAGCATGAAGGATCTCCTGCCCATTCTGGAGCAAGTTGCTAAGATGGGACGAGCTCTCCTGATCATAGCCGAAGATGTGGAAGGTGAAGCCCTTGCAACGCTTGTTGTCAACAAGCTTCGAGGCACCTTGCAGGTTTGTGCTGTGAAGGCTCCCGGCTTCGGTGACCGCCGCAAAGCCATGCTGGAAGACATTGCAATTCTAACGGGTGGTCAGGTTATCAGCGAAGAAAAGGGTATTAAGCTCGAAGGCGCTAAGTTGACCGATCTCGGCCGTGCCAAGACCATAAGAGTTGATAAGGACAATACCACAATAATAGATGGAGCAGGTGATCGTAAGGCTATAGAAGCTCGAGTAAAACAGATTCGAGCTCAGATCGAAGAAACCACAAGCGACTATGACCGCGAAAAACTCCAGGAAAGACTTGCTAAACTCGTAGGCGGTGTTGCGGTTATTAGTGTTGGAGCGGCAACAGAAACCGAAATGAAGGAAAAGAAAGCTCGAGTTGAAGACGCCTTGAATGCTACTCGAGCCGCTGTTGAAGAAGGCATTGTGCCAGGTGGTGGCGTGGCATACATTCGCTGCATACCCGCTCTCGAAAAAGTTACTTTCGACGGCGATGAGCAAATGGGACTAAACATTATCAAACGAGCTCTGGAAGAACCAGCTCGCCAAATTGCTAACAACGCAGGAGAAGAAGGCTCTGTCATAGTTCAGAAGATAAAATCTGGCAACGGATCCTTCGGATATAATGCCGAAACAGGTGAATTCTGCGACATGATTCAAGCTGGCATTATCGATCCTACCAAGGTTACAAGGTCAGCTCTCCAGAATGCCGCAAGCGTTGCAGGTCTGATGCTTACAACCGAATGTATGGTAGCAGAGATTCCTAAGAAAGAAGAAAAACAGCCGGCAATGGGCGGCATGCCTGAAATGTATTAATCACATGTAGGGGCGACATTTCCCGCCGTAAAGACTGTGTCGCAATTAGATGCGCGTTTATGTAGGGGCGTACGGCCGTACGCCCCTACAATTATGGCAATTCCATTAATGTAATTATGAAACAGCCTGATAGGCTGGATAGAATCGTCCCTATCGTATTTTTGAACATCCTACCTTTTTTATTGACCAATTCCCCAATTGATGATTCAAAAATTGCTCTCCTGCTAAAAAAATCGTGATGGAGGTGCAATGAAAAAAAATGGAGAAAGATCTTTATTTTTACGAACCGCTCACTATGACAATGCGACGTGGAGTAAAAATCAACACCATTCTGCACGCCAGACAATCACCGTATCAACTCATAGAAGTCGTAGAAACCAGTGACTACGGCAGAGTGTTATTCCTCGACAGACGTTTTCAAACATCAGAGCGGGAAGAATTCTTTTACCACGAAAGCCTTGTTCATCCCGCTATGATGACCCATGAACATCCTCAATCGGTGCTCATAATAGGAGGAGGAGACGGTGGTGCCTTGGAAGAAGTTCTTAAATATCCAAGTGTAACCAGAGTGACCATGGTGGAATTGGACGGTGAGGTAGTGGATGTTTCTCGCCGTTATTTAACATCTGTATGTGGTAAAGCCTTCGACGATGAGCGAGTAAAACTTACCATAGGCGACGGCAGAGCCTTTCTCGAACATGAATCAGAACACTATGACGTTATCATCCTTGATCTTACCGACCCCATGGAACCGTCAAAATACGTCTATACCAGGGAATTCTACGAACTATGCCGAGATCGCTTAAATCCTGGTGGTATCCTTTCTTTACACAACGATTCACCTTTCTTTTACTCTGAAGCTTTTAATGTCATAACTAAAACCGTAAAATCCGTTTTTCCACATCAACGTCAGTTTATCACTTTCATTCCGGGCTATCTTTTCGACTTCGCCTTTTCCATCTGTTCTTCAACCCCCTTCCCTGCTTTAACAAATGAGGAACTGAAACGACGCTTTAAGGATCGCGCAATTGGAGATCTCCTCTGGTATTCTCCAGAACGCCATGTATCTCTTTTCCAGCTTCCGGGATATGCCTTAAAAATACTCCAGACCCCCTGCCCTATTTCAACAGATTCTAACCCTTACACGATAGAAACACCATCCCTGGAAAGCTACGTAAAATGAGTTCACTCAAAATCGAAGACCTTATTGAACAGGCTCGCAAGACATACCTCATTTGCGAGCCCCACTTAAAAAAATCAGTAATGGAACTTGTGGAAGAAACCCGCAAAGCTGTGGAAAAGTCCAGGCTTATTTCCAAAAATCTTTGTATAAGCGAGATTTGCCGTAGATGTGATGAAGAAGAAGGAGGAAGTTGTTGTGGCGCCGGTATAGAATATCGCTACACGGAACCTCTTTTGATAGCAAATCTTCTCGCCGGTGTCACTCTTCCTTCTTCAAGGTTTGATGAAAAAAGCTGTTATTTCCTTGGCCCCAAAGGATGCGAACTTCTCTTCAGGCACACTCTTTGTGTAAATTTCCTCTGTAAAAAACTTTACGATACGTTGGGCACAGAACAAATAGTCTTGATCCAGACAACCATAGGCGATGAAATAGACCTTACTTTCAAACTTTGCGAAGCCATATCAAGAATCATCCGGAACGATCCAAGACTATGATCGACAAAGATACGGAAAGAACTCTTAAGGCCGTTGCCGAATTTTTCAATACCATAAAAATTGGCTATACCGGCCATAGCGGTTACAGGAAAACAACCGACCTTTACGTCCTACTTGAAGCCTGTCGGGATCTCCTTAAAGAAGGCATTCTTAATCCGCAAAAAACCGCATTCCTTGACCTTGGCTGCGGAGATGGGCGAGTAAATCTTTTCATGAGCTACCTCACCTACTGGTCTATCGGCATTGAACTTGAAGATTTTATTTACGACGAATGCCCATTGCGCAAAGCAGAACTTGAAAACTTTCTCAAAGAACAAAATTGCTTGCCTCTCAGATCAAACATCTTAATTCTAAACGGTGATTCCCTAAATCCCGAAACTTACAACATAGTTTTCAAAAACACATCGATCACGCTAAAAGACATTGACATTTTCTACACTTACATAACTCTTCACGACGCCTTTGCAGAATTCATAGCAAGAGAAGCCCGATGGGGTTCTTTCTATATGGTTTACGGCTTCAATGCTATTATTCCACGTTACGAAGGTCTAACACTTGTAAACCCCGACGTTGGTAATCAGGGGTTGATAGCTCTCTACAGGAAGGAAAAGCAGTGAGAATTTTATTTTACTGCCAGCACGTCCTGGGAATCGGGCATTTTTTCAGAAGCTTTGAAATTGCCAAAGCCTTTGCTCCACATGAAGTGCTATTTGTAGAAGGTGGGCAGCCCTTTCACGACATTCCTTCACCACCTCATATTCACAGACTATTCCTGCCGCCTCTCATGATGGATGAAAACTTTGAAAGATTTAACCTTGAAGGAGAAGAACTTCTAAAAGTTCAACAGGAGCGGAAGGAAAAACTGCTCAAAGCTTACGAAGAATTTTCCCCCGACTCGGTCATCATAGAACTTTTTCCCTTTGGGCGAAAAAAGTTTTCTTTTGAACTAATGCCACTCCTTCACGCGGTTAAACAAAAGGTTCAAAAACCCCTTGTCGTATGCAGTCTTAGAGACATTCTTGTAGAAAAGGAAAACCGTGAAAGCTACGAAACATGGGTTCTAAAGCACCTAAACGACCTATTCGATCTGCTTCTGATACACGCCGATGAGCGCATTATGAAGCTCGAGGAAAGCTTTGAAAGAGTTGATGACATTTCCGTGCCCATTTTTTACACAGGCTTTGTGGCAAGACATTCGGCTAACAAATTAGCACTTCCCAGAAAAGATCCTAAAACGAAGAAAATAGTCGTCAGCAACGGAGGAGGCAAAGTAGGAAGCGAGCTTATAGAAGCGGCAATGATTGCTCTGGAAGATATTAAAACTCCTCCCGTAATTATGGAGGTCTATTTAGGTCCGTTTTTAGACCCACAGAAAAGACAAAGGCTAGAAGCCATTGCAAGCCGTGATGCTCGCATTCAGCTCAAACCTTTCGCGGTGGATTTCCTTGAAGTTTTACTACAGGCTGACGTTTCCGTAAGTATGGCCGGATACAACACGCTGATGGATCTCCTGAGCACTGGCACTTATGGTATTCTCTACCCCTTTAAGCAAAACCGTGAACAAAGGCTTAGAGCCGAACGGCTTTCCAGATTTGGAAACTTTGCCGTCATAGAAGAACCAAAACCGGATGTTCTAAGTCAGGAAATAAAAAAAGCTCTGGCAGAAGAGCGGGCACCAAAGCATCAAAGAGAAAACCCACCCATCAACTTACTTGGCGCAGAAAGAACAAGAGAGATCATTGAGGCTGAACTAGACCGAAGGAATTTTCCTATCCATTGACCGATACTGAATAGCTTCAAAAAGGTGATGATCCTGTATCTCGTCTTTACCTTCCAGATCGGCAATAGTTCTGGCAACTTTCAGAATGCGGTGGTAGGCTCTAGCACTTAGCCCAAGTTGTTTTAGTGCTTCTTTCATAAGTTTTTTTGAAGACGGTGAGAGATTACAGAAAGCGTCAATGTGGGAAGCTGTAAGGGCTGCATTACAAAAGATTCCTGTGCCTTTTAGTCGCCGAAGCTGAATTTCTCTTGCCCTTATAACTCTTTCTCTGATGGATTCTGAAGATTCTTCGGCTCCTCGCCCATCCACAAGATCATCATACTCAACAGCGGGCACATCTATATGAATATCAATCCTGTCTATGATAGGCCCGGAAATCCTACTTCTGTATTTTGCAACCTGGTTAGCGGAACAAGTGCAGGCTTTATGTGAGTAACCGAAATACCCGCAGGGACAGGGGTTCATAGCAGCAACCAGCATGAACCGAGCCGGATATGTAATGGTGGTTGTGGCTCTAGCTATGGTAACCTTACCATCCTCCATAGGTTGGCGTAGAAGTTCAAGAACATTACGGCTAAATTCGGGAAACTCGTCCAGGAATAGAACTCCATTATGAGCAAGGCTCACTTCACCTGGTTTAGGCACCGATCCCCCACCGATTAGCCCGGCATAGGAAATGCTATGGTGCGGCGAACGGTATGGCCTCGTAACCACCATGGGAGAGTCACCAAGGAGTCCCGCAACGCTGTAAATGCGAGTTGTCTCAAGAGATTCTTCGAAAGTAAGTGGCGGAAGGATTCCAGGAAGTCGTTGAGCGAGCATTGTTTTTCCTGCCCCAGGAGGTCCAACCATAAGCACATTGTGCCCTCCTGCCGCTGCTATTTCGAGTCCTCGTTTGGCATGATGTTGCCCCCTTACATCAGAAAAGTCCAGATATGTCATGAGAGTATGATCAAAAACTTTGGCTTTATCTACTCGATGAGGAGCTATATCTCGCTTGCCAGCAAGAAACATCACTGCATCCCTAAGATGTTTTACGGGATACACTGCCAGATGATCGTCCACAAGCGCAGATTCCGATGCGTTGCCTTCAGGCACCATGATGGCCTGAACTTTATCCTGAGCAGCTCTAACCGCCATGGAAAGTGCGCCGTATATGGATTTGACATATCCGTCCAGAGATAGTTCGCCGGCAACAAAAAGGGAATTTATAGAAGGTGGAGGAATAACTTCAGCGGCCGTGAGGATGCCTATAGCAATGGGAAGATCAAAACCGGCTCCTTCTTTCTTGAGTTGAGCAGGTGCAAGGTTTACTGTGATGCGTTCCATAGGGAAATCATAGCCACTGTTTCTTATGGCGGACCTAATCCGTTCTTTACTTTCTTTGACCACGTTATCCGGAAGACCCACAATGTTAAACTGTGGCATTCCTGGAGAAATATCCACTTCTACCTCAACAGCATAGGCATCAATTCCAACAATGGTAAAAGTAAAAACCTTTGCAAGCATGGTAGCTTCTCTCGCTCCAATATTCTAATGAAAGAGTTGAAAAGCCGTTTCGATCTTTGATAAACTTCTATTGCCAAATACCACAATTATTCTCATGGCAAAAGAGAGAAAAAACCGCTCTTTTAAATGCTAACTCGGTAATAAAGACGGCACGTATAGATGCCCACTTATTTCCAAACAATCGTTGCAGGAGAGCAAAACCATGGACTGTTACTACAAGTTGCTGGGTTTATCCATCGAGGCATCTGAAGAGGAAATTCGGAGATCCTTTCGCCGGCTAGCTCTTAAATGGCATCCCGACCACTGCAAAAACCAAGAGGCCAATGAACGCTTTCAAAAACTGAGAAAGGCTTATGAAATTCTTATAAATCCATCAACAAGGGAACTTTACAACCGCTCCATGGGTTATCCCTCGCCAAAAGATTCAAACGGCAAAGGAAGGCGGAAGAATGTTATAAGATCAACTTCATCTGCTGTAGCAGAACAATACAAGCCAGCTTTACAGGAAATAATGAAAGAATACTTCGGTATTTGCTATGCAACGTCGAAGAAATGCTGGTGGCGAGATCTTCGGTTTGACATATATCTGACACCAGAACAAATCAAGGAAGAACGAGTCGAGTCGATATCTTACACAAGACTTGTTTATTGCCAGACCTGCATGGCTAAGCCGGGCACATTCAGAGACTGCTCAGCCTGTGTAGGACGTGGATTTGTTGAAGAACCCTTTACATTGGAAGTGCCTATTCCGGCGGGATGTCCCGCTGAGTATAGCATTTATTATCCAGGAGCGGGAGACCACCCATCCCCTGATATGCCCCCGGGAGGATTAGTGGTAAAGATCCACGTAGTTTTATAGCTTCATGCATCACGCACTTGCACACCTTTTCAAAGTTTGCTAATCTCAAAAAGTCTTTGGCAAAATCATCGAACCTTCCACAAGAAAATCGAGGAAAGGGGGATCTATGGGTGCAGACAATGACTTAACAATGGCCGTTAAAGCGCTTAAACTAGGTGCCAAAGTAAGAGAGCTAAGAATTAAGAATCACTACACACTTCAAGATCTTGCCAATAAAACAGGGCTTTCCAAGCCTTTTCTTTCTCAGATAGAAAACGATCATGTTGTGCCTCCTATAGCAACCCTTCTTAAGCTGGCAAGAGCTCTCAATGTTAGTCTTAGCTACTTTTTCCAGGACGAAACTACAACGCAGAAAATATCTATTACCAGACGTAATGAACGGATACGGATTGAAAGAAGACCTCACCATGACCGTGAAGGAACCGTTTCCTACGTCTACGAGTCCCTCGAAGCTAAAAAACGCGACAAACACATGGAGCCCTTCTTCGTGGAATTTCCTCCTATAAGTGTGGAAGAAATGAATTTTGCCAGTCACGAAGGGGAAGAGTTTCTTTACATTTTAGAGGGAACGGTGGAATTTAGAAGTGTTGATCGAGTTGAAATCCTTGAAGCAGGAGACAGTATTTATCTTGATTCATCAATAAGTCATGCCTTTCGCTGTGTTGGGGACAAGCCATCCAAGGCCGTAGCAGTTATATGGAGCAAACCTTGAGAAAGAACCTGGCTAAGTTCATGATCGCTTAGGAACTTTCAGGAATAAGAAACACAAAGACGAATGTTTCATCGTTAATGCTTGCTATGAAATTTCCTCCACGGGATTTTGCATAAACGAGCCATCCCGGCATTTCTTCGCTACAACATTCGACATTCGGGGAAAAGGTGTCTCGCAAGCTGTCGTACCATGCGATCATCATGGCTTCCTCGTGTTTACTTTTTGCGACATCATTGGCCACTTTGAACGCTGTAGAAAAATCGGGATTTTCTATTTTAACATCCATAACGGGAATCCAGAACATTGAACGATTCGGTTTAGATGAACACTTCATAGTTATCTCCTAGTTTAGCTGTTTTTCTCCGTTTCTTCGATCCATCGTCTAATTCGCTCCTTGCCGTAGGCTTTTTCCCATGCGGCAAGAATTTCGTCTATCGGCACATCAGCCCTTGTGCCGTGAAATGCTACATATTCCATAAAACGGCGAGGCTCGTGATCAGGCAACACCACACCTTCATCATCAACAGGCGGAACATAAGCCTGAAAAACTGCATCGTGGACTCCGTCGAACTCCAGAGGAGGTACACCAAATCGAGCACAAAGCTCTTTGTTAAAGGTTGGAGATGCCTTAACCCATCGTCCGTTAAGAAAAAGCTCCACATAGCCGTGATACACAAAAAGATCCGAGCCCAACCTTTCTAAAAAACGTTTCGTAGCGAGATGGTTTCTCACGTCGGCAAAGGCGAGTCGGCAGGGAATGGATTGAGCTCTAGCGAGGGCACAACAGAGGGATGCTTTGGGAACACAAAAGGCTCTACCTCGCTTCAAAACTTCGCTTGCTCGATAGTGCTCCGGTTTGTGGAAAGGGCTGTAAGGATCATACACAATTTCATCCCTCACCCAGTTGTATAACCTCACAGCCTTTTCAGAAGGAGATGTAATATGCCCCGCAATATTATGGGCAAGCTCTTTAACTGAAGGGTGATTGCTATCAATTAAAGAAGTAGGAAGCAAGTATTGAGTCAAATCTTCGTTAGCCATTTTCGCTCTCCAAGTGTTAATCAAAATTAAAATAATGAAACATTCAGAATAAGCAATAGCTCACCAATTTGTATCTTGCAATACCAGCGGTATTAAGTAAAAGTTTTACTGATACAAACAATCTGCCTGATACCATCAGTTGAGAATTTAACATGAGCCACATGATCAGAAAAGCTGGGCAGATCTTGAAGCTCGCTAGAGACTTTCTAGCACCTCGGCGATGCCCTCTATGCGGGGAAATTGTCTGGTCTGAAACGTCTAACTTCTGGTGTCCTACATGTCGGGGAAAATTGCCCTGGCTTGAGCCGCCCTTTTGTTCAGTTTGTGGAGTTCCCTTTAATGTGTTTTACAGAGAAAAATTTTCAGAAGAGTTTTCCCTATGTGGCGATTGTCTCACGATGTCACCAGCCTACGATATGATACGATCAGCCTGTCTCTACGATGGCATTGTGGCCGACCTTATAACGGGGCTAAAGTACGGAAAACGTCTTGCCAACGTTCCCATTCTGGGAGAGCTCCTGGAAGAGGCCTTTCTGAGGTGGCTCAGGGAAGAAAAAACCGATCTTATAATTCCGATTCCTATGCACATAGACAGGTTAAAGAAGCGGGGTTTTAACCAGTCAGTCCTGTTGGCAAAAGAGCTTGCAGAGCGAATCAGGATTCCATGGAACCACTCAGTGCTTGTAAAGATCAGAAACACACCACCTCAGGTGAGCCTTCACAAAAAGGCAAGAAAGGAAAATCTTAAAAAAGCTTTTGTTGTTAGTGAGTCCTGGAAACCATTTTTAAACCATGCGTCGGTGCTCCTTATAGATGATGTTATAACGACTGGCACAACCATTATGGAATGTGCGAAAATATTGAAAAGAGCCGGCGCAAGGAAGGTTATTGGACTATCTGTAGCAAGAACACCTATGTAAAAACAGGATCAGGAACATGGAGACACTTACTGCTGTGGCCTTACAGTTTTCGGTAGTAGAAGGTGACGTAGAAGCAAATGTCCAGAAAGTGAACTCTTTAGGTAACTCCCTTAAATCGCCAGATCCAAAGGTTGTTGTGCTCCCGGAAATGTGGGCATACGGATTCGATTATCAGAAACTTTCGGAAGCCGCTTCCAATGCATCTTACGTGCTTGATTGGATGGCTAGATGGTCTAACGAATGGAATGCGGTAGTTGTGGGATCTATAGCTCAAACATCGGAAAAAGGTGTAGTTAACCGAGCTTATGTCATTGATCCTAAATTTGGAATAGTCGGAAGCTACGACAAAGTTCACCTTTTTTCACCCCATGGAGAACATCTATACTTTGCTCGAGGATCCTCAGTGCTGGTTGCTCAAACGTCTATGTGCCGAATTGGGGTAGTGATTTGCTATGATATTAGGTTTCCGGAAATATGTCGTCCAACAGCTTTACAAGGAGCGGAGATACTATGTATTCCGGCGCTATGGCCTCAATTGCGAGTATCCCACTGGCGTGTTCTTTTACGAGCCAGAGCTATAGAAAATCAACTATTTGTTGTGGGATGCAACGGCTGTGGCAAAATCGGCAATATGATTTATCCTGGGGCATCGGCTATTATTGACCCATGGGGGGAGGTGGTTTCGGAAGGAGATAATCAGGAACGGATTGTTATGGCTAGCGTTAACCTAGGAACGATTGGCGAAGTCAGATCTAAAATCCCATGTTTTACCGACCGAGTGGATTCTGTAATTTAAGACATATTATGTTTGACTTTGGTTCGCTCTTTGTAACCAAGTATAGCAAGCATGGAAATTTTTACCTAGTTACGGAGTCCTAATGGTTAAATCTTGACATCCAAACAGGTTAGTATTAAGATTCACATGACAAAAGGTGTAAACGGGCGATGAAGTCCGCCCTTAACTGCTTCCTTCCAGAACAAGGAAGCTGATGACTTCTACTTCGACTCAGTCGAAGTAGAAGTCTTTTTTTTTTAGAAACAACACTAGGGAGGAAAGCCAATGGTTAGATACGAAGAGATGCTCAAAAATCTGGAAACCATGGCTCAAAGGCTTGAAAATCTGGTAAAGAACAATAACGTTGAGAACGTGAGAGAACAACAGCAGAAAATCCTTTCACAGAGTTTTAACCTTGTTGTTCTAGGACAGTTCAAGAGAGGAAAATCCACCTTCATTAACGCCCTTCTGGGAGCTCCCATTCTACCGACAGCCGTGGTTCCCTTAACATCTGTGGTAACCATTCTCAGCTACGGAGAATCTCCAAAAGCGGTAGTAAGATTCCTTTCTGGCGGAGAGAAGGTGATCGATGTTGGAGAAATTGCTAGTTACATAACAGAAAAGGAAAACCCAAAAAATGAAAAAGGAGTGAAGGAAGTTGAAGTTTTCTATCCTTCCGAATACCTCAAAAATGGCGTTCGTATTATTGATACCCCAGGGGTCGGGTCAGTGTATAATCACAATACCGAAGTTGCTTACAATTACCTTCCACACGTAGATGCAGGTATTTTCATCGTATCTGCCGATCCGCCTTTATCTCAAAGCGAACACTCCTTCCTTCAAGATATAAAATCATCTGCCGACAAGATCTTCTTTGTGCTTAACAAGATAGATCAAGTTAACGAGGAAGAAAGACGGGAATCTCTGGAATTTACTAAAACAGTCATAGAAGATGATTTCGGCAAAGGTAAAGTTAAAATATTTCCTCTTTCTGCCCGATGGGCACTAGAGGGAAAGCTTAACAAAGATGAAGCAACACTAAAGAAAAGTTTGCTTCCAGAGTTTGAAGCCAGACTGCGGAATTTTCTCATTCAAGAAAAGGGATTGGTGCTCCTTAGATCAATTACCAACAATTTGCTAAGGATTGTCTCAAACGAGATGATCTCCTCTAAACTGGAAGAAGAATCTCTCAAGCTTCCTTTGGAAGAACTTAAGCGCAAAATAGAGCAATTCGAAAATGAAGTAAAACTTATTGAAAAAGAACGGGAAGCTAATGTTTTCTTACTACAGGGACACACAAAAAAGATCATCCAAGAATTGGATGAAGCCATAGGGGAATTCAAAAAATCAAGGCTACCCAAACTTCTGGCGGATCTGGAGCAAGAATACATGAGAAGAACAGCGCTGGGGGGTGGAAATTTAAGGGAAGAGCTGGAAAAATTCGTTTTCTCAGCCATCCAAAACACGTTTTCCGAATGGCGTCAGGCGATTACCGAATCGATTTCATCTCAACTGGAAGCTATCCATCTGGATTTTGCCAGAAAAGTAAACAGCACAATTGAGCGTATCACAGATCTCGCAGGAAGCATCTTTTCATTGAAACTCGAACCATTTACCAGCGTGCCCACTCTTAGTCGAAAAAGTGAATTCTACTTTCTCCTAAAGGATGACCCCGTAGGATTAGAACTTCTCCAGATGGCTCTGACATCGGCTCTACCCGGCTTCCTGACGAAAAAGATGATTCTTAAGAAAATGAAGGAATCCGTTACTGAGCTTTTAGATAGGCACTGTGGAAGGGTCCGTTATGACCTGGTAAATCGTATTCAAGACACGGTAAAGGGTTTTCAAAAGGAACTTCTTCAGAAAATTGATGAAACTCTGGAAGCCATTCGACTTTCTTTCCAAAAAGCTATAACACTTCACAATTCCAGCAGAGAAGAAGTAAACAAAAGTCTGGGACTCCTTTCCGAAAGAATTATTGCTCTTAAGGAATGTCGGGATAAACTGGAAGGTTATCTTAAACTGCTTGACGAAAAGGAGCCGCTTGCTATGGCATCGTAAGCCTAATTCATAAGGGGTAAAAATTTGCATTATTGTTCCCACTAAAACCCACAAGTAGTGATTTCAGGTGGAATAATTGTGCTTTGCTGATATTCTTTGTGCTTGCATTATCAAGCTGTGCATGATAAATGATGCTGGGAACAGGATCTGGTCAGAATGGCGATTGTTATTGTATGACGACACGAACATAGAGGAGGAAAAACGATGAAAGTGTTTGTTGGAGGGCTGGCTTCGGCGTTTTTAGGTATTATCGGTATTTTGATGTTTTTCAAAGATTTTCTTCACCTTCTTGCTGGTGCCTTGCCACTAGCACTGCTAATCGGCGGAGCAATGGCAGCCTACCTTGGATATGACGAAGTTAAAGATCAGGTTAATGTCCCATTTCTAAAAAAGAAATGTTCAGGATCCCCTGCTGAAGCTTCATCGGCAGGAAGTGAAGACGTAGGAAGATACAAAGAAGAGCTTCAAAAATACAAAGAAGAAGTAGAAAAGCTCAAGGCAGAACTTCAGAAAAAGTAAAACAAATCCCTTAAAATATTCGCCTATAAGCCGCCCTTCTATTTGAGGGCGGTTTCGTTTTTAAGAATGAGCTTCCGCCCAGTTTGATCCATACCCAACATCTACTTGAAGAGGCACACGCAAAGAACACACCTGTTCCATTAGCTTTTTAACCATTTCGCCCACATCCTGGCATATACCTTCTGGAACTTCAAAGACCAGCTCGTCATGAACCTGAAGAATAAGCATAGCTTCTGGATAGTTTCTCTTGAGCTCCCGATGTATATCAACCATAGACTTTTTGATGATATCAGCCGCTGTGCCCTGAATAACAGTATTTACTGCCAGTCTCTCACCCTGTTGCCGCACCGTTTTGTTCTGGCTGCTTACTTCAGGAATCCAGCGCTTTCTGCCAAAAAGCGTTTGGACAAAGCCTTTTTCTCGAGCCAGCGCTGTAGTTTCTTCAATAAAACGCCTCACCCCCGCATACCTTCCAAAATATCTCTCTATCATCTGCTTGGCTTCAGATTGACTTATGCCGAGAGATCTCGACAGCTTATAAGGTCCCATGCCGTAGATGATGCCGAAATTGATCGTCTTAGCCTGCCGCCTCATTTCTGAAGTTACTTCTTCAATCGGAACGTGGAATATCTCCGAAGCCGTTCTACTGTGAATGTCATCCCCTACTCTGAAGGCTTCCATAAGTCCTTCATCACCACTGTAGTGAGCCAAAATGCGAAGTTCTATCTGAGAATAATCTGCAGCAATTAACTTATAGCCTTTCTGAGGTATGAAAGCTTCTCGAATCCGACGTCCTTCTTCTGTTCTTATCGGAATGTTCTGAAGGTTCGGGTTAGAACTGCTAAGACGCCCCGTAGCTGTAACCGTTTGATTATAAGATGTATGGATTCTACCTGTAAGCGGATTAACGAGTTCGGGTAGCTTATCCACATAGGTGTTCTTAAGTTTTGCAAATGTTCGATAGGCAAGAATTTCCTGAGCTACTGGATGCTGAAGAGCCAGTTCCTCAAGGACGCTCATATCAGTGGATGGTCCCGTTTTGGTCTTTTTGATGATCGGAAGTTTCAGCTTGTCAAAAAGCACGGCAGCTAACTGCTTCGGGGACTGAATATTAAAGCGTTCTCCCACCATGCTGTAAATTCGCTCTTCCTGTTCTTGAAGCTTTATTTCAAACTCTTTGGCCAAATCCCGAAGCTTATCTGCGTTTACCATAACACCGTTCAATTCCATCTGAGCAAGCACTTCAATAAGAGGAAGCTCAAGGTTGGTATAAAGATCCCATAGTTCTTCCTCCTCAAGCCGTTTTCTTAGCACCGGTATCAAACGTTGAACAACTTCAGCATCCGCTCCAGCATATTCTGCCGCCAGTTCCACAGGCACCTCTTCAAAAGGTATCTGCCTTTGCTTTCTTTTGCCAGTATCGGTGGAATCTTCAAAGTTATCGTCTTCTTCATCACCAATGCGAGCAGTAGTAACTTCACGATAGGTTTTCATGGTCTCGCCGAGATAGCGTTCAGCCATCCACTTTAGACCGTGAGATCGCTGACCGGGATCCAGAAGATAGCTCGCTAACATAGTATCAAAGCTAATCCCTCTCATTTCAATTCCATGTCGCATGAAAACCACCAGCTCATATTTGAGATTCTGCCCGTATTTGGCGATTCCTTCATTTTCCAGGACGTAACGAATGGTATTTATAAAATCATCGAGCATTAAACATTCATTTTGTTTGCTCCCTCTATTAACAGGCACATAGAATGCTTCCCAGGGTTTAACCGAAAAAGCGCAGCCGACAATTTCTGCTTGCATAGGATCTTCTGAAGACGTTTCCAGATCAACCGAGACAGCTTGATATTTTTGAATCTCCCCAATAAGCTGTTCGAGCTCTTCTTTCGACTTCACAATTGTAACCTGTCTGATAGGTTGCTGGAGTTCGGTTTGTGGGAGAGTGGCTGTTTCTAGGCTTTTTCGTCCTGTCATTTCGAGGCGCGAAGTGCCGAGAAATCTCCCCCGAGGAGACCCTTCGCTATCGCTCGGGGTGACAGGGGTGACAGATGGGGCAATTTCAACACTCTTTGCCAAAGCAGAAAGTTCCCTAAGAAAGCTTTTAAAGCCGAGCTCTTCATAAAACTCTTTCAAGGCTTCAATATCAGGATTTCGCTTTGTGAATCGCTCCAAACTTATAGATTCGGAGAAATCTTCCTTAAGTAAGACAAGTTGCTTCGAAAGAAGAGCCTCTTCTTCATGTTCCAGAAGACGCTTTAGAAGCTGGGCTTCATCGGATAGTTCTCCTTTATGAGCCGCTTCGAGGATCTCTTCAAGACTAGAATATCGCTTAAGAAGCTTCACAGCACCTTTTTCTCCAATGCCTGCAACTCCTGGAACATCATCGCTTTTGTCGCCAACGATGGCCAGAAAATCAGCAATCTTTGATGGCGGGACTCCCAATTTTTCTTCTACAGCCTTCTCGTCATACCACTGATCTCGCTGTGGATCCCATTGAATAACCTGCGGAGAACTGATCAACTGGTGAAGATCCTTATCGCCTGAAACTATCACCACATTGTATCCTGCTTTTTTTGCCCATTTGACGGCTGAAGCTATAAGATCGTCCGCTTCATATTGGGGCTCTTCCCAACGAGGAATGCCCATAAGATCGATAAGCTTCTTAATGTAATCAACCTGGACGAT
>Ga0068707_1000351_pt1 | contig 29080 bp, 23 predicted proteins | sample YNPNPMetaG_FD_66600 | JGI IMG/M metagenome (GOLD analysis project Ga0068707, IMG submission 66600) | Anoxygenic and chlorotrophic microbial mat microbial communities from Yellowstone National Park, USA - YNP NP MetaG | ecosystem: Environmental > Aquatic > Thermal springs > Hot (42-90C) >... | reverse complement strand
GCTTCGGCCGAGAGGGCTTCCCCCAGGTCCAAATCCTGGAAGATCGAAGCGCCTCCGCCAAGCCGCTCCGAGAAACGCCGCCACCCTGTGATCACTTGCCACCGTCCGATCGCCGCCCATGGGGCCCGGATCGCCTGTAGTCGGGGCACGACGCCGTGCCCCCTACGCGAAAAAAAGCTGTCCCCCAAGACTGAGAATATCCGAATGAATCGACTCTCGACCGTCGCCCCGATGAAGAGCTGGGCCCACTGCCTTTGCAACCCAGTGAGAATTCTGGATTCCGGCTTTCGCCTGAACGGGACTGAATAGCGCCATGACGATTCTCTCACAGCTCCTTAGGGGCCGCTAGCAAATTGCGTTGAGAGATTGATCACATGGCATAGATTGTATACAATATTGCCTCTTATCATCGCGTGCGCGCTCCTGTCAATAGATCGAGCTCGCGGGGCCGGGGATTTCAGGACAAACGATGGCGTGGCCGCATGTCCTGAATGCAGAGGGGGAGAGACGGAGATGGACTTCGATCTGAACGAGGAGCAGAGGGCCTTGCAGGAGACGGTGCGGCGATTTGCGGAAAGGGAGATACTCCCCAGGATAAAAGATGAAGGGTTCAAGCGCGACCTCGTCTCCCGGATGGGCGAGTTGGGCTTCTTCGGATGCGCGTTTCCGGTGGGATTCGGGGGGTCGGACTTGGGCTTTCTGGCCCACGCTGTGGCCTGCGAGGAGGTCTCCAGGGCCGACTCGGGGCTGCGCCCCCTGTTCAACCTCCAGGCCATGACAGTTCCGTACACGATAATGGAATGGGCGGCGCGTGAGACCAGGCGCAGGTACGTACCGGATCTGGTTTCTGGAAAAAGTATAGGGTGTACCTGTTTCTCCGAGCCCAATGTGGGATCTGACATCGCATCGATGGAGACGCGCATTGAGGACATGGGCGACCACTTCTTGATCAACGGCACCAAGACTTGGATCTCCAACGGGGCCGCGGCCCAGGTGGCCATCGTTTACGGCTCCTACGACAGGGCTCTCAAACACAGGGGGCTATGCGCGGTGGTGGTCGAGACCGATCAGCGCGGCTGGAGCGCCCGTGAGATAGACAAACTCGGCGACAAGTCGACACCCATCGCCGAGATCCACATGGAGGACGTGCGTGCCCCCAAGGAGAACCTCTTGGGGGCGTGGGGCGGGGGATTCGTGGTGGCCATGACGGCATTGGACCGCGGACGCATCAGCGTGGCGAGCGGAGCGGTGGGCCTATCACAGGCATGCCTCGAGGCCTCGGTGAAGTACGCCAACGAGAGGGTCCAGTTCGGGAGGCCCATCGGCGAGTACCAGTTGGTAAAAGGGCTCGTGGCCGAGATGGTCACGCTGACCGAGGCGGCGAGGCTCCTTGTTCGCCAAGGCGCATGGCTCAACGATCAGGGCAGGCCGTTCACCAGGGAAATCGCCATCGCCAAGTACTTCGCGGGGGAGACCGTCGTGCGCGTAGCAGGAATGGCCATGGAGATACACGGAGGCATGGGCTATTCCCTGGAGATGCCGGTAGAACGCTACTACAGGGATGCCAAGCTCTATCAGATAGGCGAGGGCACCGCGAACATCATGAGGCTCATCATCGCGGATGACGCCCTAGGGATCAAGAAGGCGAACAGGCCCAGGCTTCATGTCCCTGCCGATTTCCGCGACCTTCAGTGACGCAGCTCCCCTCGGTGCCCCGCGGATCCCCGGGTGAAGCCCAGACCGATTACTGAGATGAGATAACACGCGGCTGAAACGGGGCAGGTGAGGCCGTAGGAGCCGGTGAGGTCCGCGATCCATCCGAAAAGGAATGCCCCAAGGCCCCCGAGGAGCCCGTGGCCAAAGGTGAGAATGCCCATGAGAGAGCCCACAGAGGCCCGGCCGAAGATGTCTCCCAAGAGCGGCGTGTACAGGGAGAACGGAGTCCCGTAGGCAAGGCCAAGGGCAACAGCGAATATCGACAGCGATAATGGATTCCCCACGAATGCCCAGCCCCCTAGCCAGATGAGGCCAGTCAGGCAGTTGAAGATCATCAGGACCTTCCTTTTCCCGAAGCGGTCCCCCAGCCACCCCCCCAGCACCCGGATCGGGATCGAGGGCAGGGTCAGCGCGGCCATGAAGATGCCGGCCCCTGCTGGTTCCGCCCCCAGATCCACCGCCCACATCACTATATGGGCCAGTATTCCTTGAAGGGCGACTCCTACGACGGAGTAAGACACGAACAGGGCCCAGAACTCCTGTGACCTGAGAACTGGAGACATGGATCCCCTGGGCTCAGGCGGCGTCCCAAGGAGCGAATCCGCCTCCTCGGGCATGGGGAGGGGGGCCCCCCCGTCAGGCCGGAGCCCCATCGACTCAGGGGTGCTTCTTATGACGAACAGGGCCATGGCCATCACCGCCGTCCCGAAGAGCAACCCGCACAGCAAAGTGGTGACTCGCCACCCGGTCAGGTCACATACGTAGCTGATGACGGGGGTCAGGATCCCGAACCCGAGGCTGGTGCCCACGATCACGAGGCCCGTTGCCAGGCCGGCCTTCCGGATGAACCACTTGCGCGCGATGGAGGTGTTGGGGACGAAGTGTGTCATCGAGATCCCGAACGCGAGGAACACACCGAAGATGAGGTAGACCTGCCATAGTTCCCTAGACAATGACAGGAAGGGAAGGCCCACCAGGAGGATGCACCCCCCGATGAAGATGGTCTTTCTGCCTCCTATCGAGTCCACCAGGTGTCCTGTCCAGAGGGAGATGAGGGCGTAGACCCAGAAGTGGATCGTGAATGCCGTGCCGATGGCCTCCCTGGACCAGCCCATCTCTCTCTCTATGAATGGAAAGAGGGGGGTCAAAAGGTACCTACCCATGGGCCCGAAGAAGGCTACCAGGGACAGGGCGAGGACCACCCACCATCCATAGAAGATCTCCCTGTTTTCCCTCGCCCCCATGGGGCCATCCCGTATGCCTTGACGCTGACTGAGTGAGGTGGTAATAACCAAGATCCTACACAAAAGTCCCGCATAATCAAACCCCTCGCCTCCCTGCGGAGAGCATGGGGAGAGGGGAGGCCGGCTCCCGGGGGAGGAGCGACGAGATGCCATTGCAGGCCGAAGACAAGCGCATGTCCATGAGGGAAGCGGTGGCACAGTTCGTCAAAGACGGAGACACCGTCTATCTAGGCGGTTTCCTCCACGGGGAGCCACACGCGGCGGTCCACGAGATCATCCGCCAGGGGAAACGGGACCTCACCATCTCCACGGGGGCTTCAACCATCTTTGTGGATCTATTGATCGGCGCAGGCTGCGTGGCGAGGCTCGTCACCTCGTATTGTTGGAACCCAGTGCCTGCCCCCACTTACGCCTTCAGGCGCGCGGTGGAAAAGGGCGTGCCGCGGGCCATCGAGATCGAGGAGTACTCCCTGCTCGGACTGAGCCTGGCCTATTTCGCCGGGGCCCTGAATCTCCCCTTCGTGGCTACCAAGACCATGCTCGGCTCCGGATTCCTCGAGCATAGGGGATTCCTGGGTCAATCCAAGTGCAAGGTGATCGCCTCTCCGTTCAATGGGGAAAAGGTCTGCCTGATCGGTCCGCTTCGCCACGACGTGGGGATCGCCCAGGTGCAGCGTGCGGACAAGAGAGGCAACGGACAGTGCTGGGGGATCCTGGGGCCCACGAGGTACGGGCTCAACTCGTGCAGCCGGGTCATCCTGTGCGCCGAGGAGGTGGTGGACGAGGAAGTCGTCTTGCACGATCCCAACCGGACCATCATCCCCGCCTATCGGGTTTGTGCGGTGGTCCAAGAGCCTTGGGGTAGTCACCCGAGCTACGTGCAGGGCTGTTACGACCGGGATTGGCGCTTCACCGCCGAATACGCCAGGCTCACGGAGAGCCTCGAGGGTTTTAAGGCCTTTCTGGAGGAGTGGGTTCTGGGCGTCTCGGATCGGGGCGAATATATCCGCAAGATCGGGAGGGATCGGCTCGAGGCCTTGAGGTGCAAGAGACGGGAATCCTCACCGGTTGACTACGGCTCGCACAGCGGGTTCTGAGCCATGTCTCCGGCAGTGGCCGGGCGAGATGCCAGAGCTCGCTGTGGTTTCTCTCGAAGGGGTCGAATGGAACGATGGAATACACCTCCACCGAGCTCCTGATCATCACAGCGGGCCGCGAGATCCACGATGGCGAGGTGGTCTTCGTGGGCACGTTCTGGCCGCTCCCGGCCAGTGTGTTCGCAAAAAGGGCCCATGCCAAGGGCTGCACCCTCATATTCGAGGGGGGCCTCGTCTGCGACAGGGCACCCCTCAGGATGCCGCTGGTGGCCTCGGATCCCTGCCTCGTGGCATCCGCTTGTATGGCAGGGGATGTCTTCGACACCCTGGGTGGTGCCCTGCATGCAGGGAGGGTGGATGTGGCCCTTCTCAGTTCCTCGAGCGTGGACAGGTTCGGCAATATCAACACCACCTGCGTGGGGCTCTACCAGCGCCCCCAGGTCAGGCTGGCCGGGAGCGGAGGGGCGTGCGATGTGGGGAGCCTGGCGCGAAGGCTCGTCATCGTGCTCAAGCACGACAGGAGAAGGTTCCCGCAGAGGGCTGGGTACATCACCACCCCGGGTTTCCTGGACGGTGGGTCATCCAGGGAGGAGGCTGGCCTGCCCTCCGGCACTGGCCCCAGTGCGGTGGTGACTACCCTCGGGGTCTTCGGCTTTGATTCGGACTCCAGGGAGATGGTCCTGGAGGGGATTCACAAGGGGGTCAGGGTCGAGGATGTCCGCAACAATGTCCAGTGGCCCCTGAAGGTCTCGGATAACCTCCGGGAAATCCCACCTCCCACGCAAGAGGAGCTTCGCATCCTGCGTGAGGAGGTGGACCCCCACGGGATGTTTCTGAGAGACGCGAGGCTGGGATAGGTCAGGGGCTCGCCCGGCCCCGGGCGCCTCCCGGACGGGTGGCCTGAGGACGGGCACGAGCCCCTCCTGGGGCCCGAATCCGGCGGACACACCCCTCGATCAAGAGATCCTCCCGGCTCCATGGCATCCATGCATATCGCCTGTGCCGGATGACATTGGGAGGAAACAGGTTGGACGCGTGCGTCACTTGACGACCCTCTGAGCCCTGAGCTCCTCTATCTCCCTCTCCGTATAACCTATCTCCCGCAGGACCTCGTCGGTATGTTCACCTATGGCCGGCGCGGGGGCCCTTTTCCTCACCTTCGCTGCGCTGAAGTGGATGGGATAGCCAGGCTCCCTGACCTCACCGAGAGAGGGATACTGGAAGGAGACCACGTAATCGTTGTTCAGGGCCTGGGGGTCCGTCAGGACCTCCGCGGGCCGCTGCACCGGGCTGAACATGAGCCCGTTGCGCTGGAGGATGTCGAGCCATTCGGGGCTGTCCTTGGTCGCGAAGACCTCATCGAAGAGGGCAAGCAACTCCGCGCAGTGGGCCTTGCGGCCAGGGCTGTCAGCGAAACGCGGGTCCTTCTCCAGGTGCGTCAGGCCCGTGGCCACCAGGAACCTGTGCCAGTACTTCTCCTCCGGGTGATGGACCCCGATGATCCACCTGCCGTCCCTGCAACGGAAGGTGTTTCGCAAAGGGGAGTGTTGGGATCGCACCCACGGCACGCTTGGATCCACCGAAAGCCATCCGATGGACATGATATTGGCGTACAGGAGCCACATGGCGGTGCTGTAAAGGGATACATGCACCTCCTGCCCTATCCCCTTGCGCTCCCTCACGAGGAGGGCCGTGATGATGGCGTGGCTGGCTGCGATGGCCGTGGCCTGATCGAGAACCCCCAGGTGGATGAGGGAGGGCTCTCGGGTGCCCGTCACGTACATCATCCCCGAGCGGGCCTGGCCCATGGGGTCGAAGGCCCCGAGGTCGTTCAAGGGCCCCTTGGGGCCATAGCCCGAGACGCTGGCATAGACGAGACGTGGATTGATCCTGGAGAGGGTCGCGTAGTCGATGCCCAGCCTCTTCTTGGTGCTCCTCCTCAGGTTCGTCAGAAAGACGTCTGCCCCCTCGATCAGGCGAACAAAGACATCGCGCCCCTTCTCCTTCCTCATGTCCAGCCAGATCCCCCTCTTGTTCCTGTTGGAGAACTCGAACATGAGGCTCTCCCCGTTGGGCAAAGAGAAGTTGACCTCACCCACGTTGATCCATTTGCGCTCAGGATCCCCCTGCCCCTCCTCGATCTTTATTACATCCGCCCCCAGGTCGCCGAGGATCGCATTGGCCCCCGGGCCCGCATGAAAGATACCGTATTCCACCACCCTGATCCCTTCCAACGGCGCGCTTCCATGCCCTGGAGCTCCGTCAAGCCTTCTCATCGCATCCCCCTTCCATGATTCCGCCCTCGGATCTCGTCCCCTCTTTACTTCTCTCCCCAGATCTTGCCGAAGACCCTCCACATGACGGATGTGTCTTTGTCGCCGAGACCTTGGGCCTGGGCCACCTCGTTGATGAACTGGATCGTCCGCGTCAGAAGAGGAGGTGCCCCCGCCTCCTGGGCCATCTCCAGCGCGAGGCGGACATCCTTGCACAGGAGGTTCACCGAGAAGGTGGGCTCCTCGTAGTCCTCGTCGCTTATCCTCTTGCCGAGCTCCAGGAAGAGATTGCTCACCGTCCCTGCATGGCTCGAGGTGATGGTGTCGAAGAGGAATTTGGGCGCTATGCCCAACCTGTCCGACACGGCCATCATTTCGGCCGTCATGGCGTTGATGGCCCCGAACATCATCTGATTGAGCAGCTTGATCTTGTTGCCGCATCCCGATTCGCCGACATAAATGACCCTCGCGGCCAAGAGCGACAGAACCGGCATGCAGCGCCCAAGGTCCTCCTCCGCGCCCCCGACGGGCAATGCCCAACGGCCCACGCTCACGGGACGTCCGAGCACCGGGGCGTCCAGGTAGCCGACCCCTCTCCCTTTGGCCAGCTGAGCCATTCGAACGGTGGTCCTCGGATCCACTGTGCTCATGTCCACGAGCACGGCCCCAGCCCTGCAGGAGCGGAGGAGCCCCCCTCGCCCGGCCACACAATGGGAGACCTGCTCCGGCCCGGGCAAAAACATGAGGATCACCTGGCAGCTCCGGGCCACCTCCCCTAAAGAAGATGCGACCTCCGCCCCCACCCGGCGCGCCCTCTCGCACGCCAAAGCGGAGCTGTCGTAGATCAGGACGGGCCTTCCTGCCTCAAGCAGCTTGCGGCCTGCTGTGAGCCCCATCACCCCTGCACCGATCACCCCTGTCTTTTCCAAGGACGGAACCCCCTGCGGCGATCTCACTTGCCCGGCCTTCCATACTGACCACGCGCCGAAGGCGCTGTCAAGGGGCACGCCAGCGGGAAGTTGCCGGATGCCGCAGGGCACGCGGGTGATGGCACGACTCGGTGACACCCGTGCATCCCATGACGCGCCGCCCCCGAAGCCGGAAGGCCGCTGCAGGAGCGCCGAGAATGTTACCGATTTCAAAAAGCTCCTTGATTCCAGTGCTTGTAATCCCGTCAGTTCTTTACAAATTTTTCTTGACAAGGAGGGACTCCGCTGATAAAAAGAAATCGGTTTCAGAAGGACCAGGCCTTTGTCGGATCCCATTTTTTCATCCAGCCCCGGTTTGTCCCGGGCGATCCCAAGGGAGGTGTGCGATGTCGGCAATGACGAGAAGGAGGTTCATGAAGACTACGGCCAAGATCGGCGGCGTCCTGGCCGCCTCGGGTGCCGCCCCAGCCTTTCTCAAACAGGCCCTGGCCCAGGACAAGCACGCCGACTTCCTCAAGGCCAAGATGAACTGGCGTCAGGCGGAAGGGGAGCAACTGAAGATCCTCGTGACCCCGGCGCACTACTTCAACAAGTTCAGGGCCATAACCCCCCAGTTCACGGAGCTCACCGGCATCAAGATCGATTTCGAGGTCATCCCCCCGCGTGAGATGAGGGAGAAGGCCCTCCTGGACCTGGGCGCCAAGACGGCCACCTATGCCAGTCACACCGCAGACCCTATGTTTCTTTCCCTGTACGAGGCGAACAAGTGGGTCGATCCGCTGGACAATTACCTCAACGATCCGACCCTCACCGACAAGGCCTGGTTTGACTTGGACGATATCATCCCCCTGTGGAGGGCCGCCAACGACGTGAAGGGGAAGCTCTACGGGATGCCAGTGGAAGGGGAGTGTACCATCCACATATACAGGCGGGATGTCTATGAACAGCTGGGCCTGACCCCGCCTGAGACCCTGGAGGCCTTCGCGGAGACGGCCAAGAAGTCCCACAAATTCGACGGCAAGATCGCCGGGGCGGCCTTGAGGGGCTTCAGGGGAGCCGGGCAGAACATCTACATCTGGCCCTCCCTGTTTCTGGCCTGGGGAGGCAAATGGTTCGACTCCGCCGGCAACCCTCAGGTCAACAGCGAGGCGGGGGTCAAGTCGCTGGAGTTCTATTGCAACCTCAACCAGAACTACGCCCCGCCCGGCGTGGAGAACTTCAACTGGCCCGAGATCATGGAGGCCTTCGCCGGGGGGAATCTGGTCCAGTACATCGACGCCAACTCCACCGCCTCGGTCATAGAGAATCCCAACAAGTCCAAGGTGGCCGGAAAGGTGGGATACCGTCGCTGGCCCAAAGGGCCATCCGGCCGGCGGGTGACCAGCATCTGGAACTGGGCCATGCCCATAAATGCGGCCCTCTCTCCCAAGAAGAAGAAGGCCACGTGGCTCTACATCCAGTGGCTCGCATCTCGTCCCACCCAGATGAGCTCGGCGATCTACATGGAAGGCCCCGATGCGGTCGTTCGCACCGGCGTGAACCGAATCTCCATATGGAGCGATCCCCAGTATCGGAAGGTCATCGGGTTCACCCCGGACTACGCCGATGTGGTCCTCACATCCCTGAAGGAGGACACAGATCCGGACTGGCGCCCGAGGGTCCCGCAATGGCCCAAGATCGGTGAGATCATGGCCGTGGCCGTTCAGGCAGCGCTGGTCAAGCAGCAGAGCCCCAAGGCCGCCCTGGACGATGCCAATGCCCAGATCGCCAAGGTGATGAAGGAATAGGGATGAGCGCTCGCGGTCGCCTTTACGCCCAGTGGGAGCGCTTCGGGTGGGCCATGAGCGCCCCCAGCATGATCTTTCTCTTGCTCATGGCCACCCTTCCCCTCGCGTCGCTCCTCGTCATGGGGACGTTCCGCATAGACATGACGAACCCCATGCGGAACCGCTGGATGGGCTTGGGAAACTATCTGGAGATGTGGAAGGACGCGCGCTTCTGGCACGCCCTCGGGGTCACCGCCATCTACACTGTCTCCACGGTCCTGCTCCAGGTCGCTCTGGGCTTGGCCCTCGCCCTGGCCCTCTTTCGGGACTTCAGGGGGCAGGGGCTGATGCGGCTGAGCGTGTTGCTGCCCATGATCCTGGCACCGGTAGTGGTGGGGCTTGCCTGGAGGACCATGATACTCACCCCAGAGTACGGGATCCTGGATTACATCGCGATAGTCCTGGGTTTTGGCTCCAAGCCCTGGCTGGTGGATCCCACCTGGGCCCTGGCCTCTGTCATAGTCATCCACACCTGGCAGTGGACCCCTTTCGCCTTTCTGGTATTTCTGGCGAGCCTCCACGCCCTGCCGCCCGAGCCGCTGGAGGCAGCCCTCATGGACACCAGGACGGCCTGGCAGAGGTTCAGGTACGTGATCCTCCCCATGATCAGGCCCGCCATAGTCATCGTGGTCATCTTCAGGACCATGATCGCGCTGAGGGCCTTCGCGGCCATCTTCTCGGCCACCGGGGGGGGGCCTGGCACGGCCACCGAGATATTGAACCTGTATGCCTACCGCGTCTCATTCAACACCCTCAACCTCGGCTACGGCGCCGCCCTGGGGACGGTGCTCCTCATCATAACGGTGACGGTCTCCTCGATATTCTTTCGGATGCGGAGGTCGGAGATCTCCTGAAGGAAGGAAGTCGCTTTCCATGCTCGGCCTTGGATTCAGATGGTTGAGGGTGCCATCCACGGGGGTGACATACCTCCTCGTGGTCCTGGTGCTTTTGGTGTGGGCCTTTCCGGTGATCTGGGTCATCATGACCTCCCTCAAGGGCAGGACCGAGATCTTCACCATACCTCCAACGATCTTGTTCAGGCCGACCCTGGAGCACTATGTGGAGGCGTTGAAGACACAGGACATCCTACAAGGCGTGATGAACAGCCTCCTGGTGGCATCCGGGACGACCATCGTGACCCTCCTGATCGCCGTGCCGGCCGGATACGCCTTCGCTCGGGTCCGATTCCGTTTCCGCAATCACATGTCCTTCTTTGCCCTGCTCACCCAGATGGCCCCGCCCATGGGGCTCGTCATCCCTTACTTCTTTCTGCTCAATCGCCTGAGGATGCTCGACACCTACACAGGGCTCATAGCGATCCACATGACCCTCACGGTGCCCTTCAGCATCTGGCTCATGATCACCTACTTTCAGGACCTGCCCGCGGCCTTGGAGGAGTCCGCCGCCATCGACGGGGCCTCCCCCTTCACCACCTTCTTCCGGGTGGTCCTTCCCACTGTCTGGGGAGGGGTTGGGGTCACGGCCATCTTCGCCTTCATAGAATCATGGAACGAGTTCCTTTACGCGGTGGTGCTCACCGGGAGCAGGACCAAGACGGCCACCGTGGCCATATTCGGCTTCCTCGCGGCAGAGGAGAGCCGCTGGGGGCCTTTTACGGCCACGGGAGTGATGATCATGGCCCCGGTCATCCTCGTGGCGCTCTTCGCGCAGCGCCACATCATCAAGGGGATGACCATGGGGACAACGAAGGGTTAGTCCCATGAAGAAACGATCCAAGAGGCTCTTGATGCTCGGGCTGGACGCCGCCCTGCCCGATCTGCTTTTGCGTTTTTCGGAAGAAGGCGCGATGCCCAATGTCGGGCGGCTCATGGAGAGGGGACTCTTCTCCCGGATGATCACCACCTTTCCTCCCCTGACCGCTGCGGCCTGGGGGGCCATAGTCTGTGGTGCCGGACCCGGCACCGCAGGGATCCCGAGCCTGATGGTGCACCTGCCGGGGGAGCCGTTGGACAGGTGGCACACCTCCTTCTCCCGGGAGATGCTCGAGGCCGAGACCCTCTGGGAGGCAGGGGCGCGCGTGGGTAAAAAGACGCTCCTGGTGAACTGGCCCGTCACCTGGCCCTTGGGGATGGAAAACGGGGTCCAGCTGGCCGCCTCCTTGAACCCTCCCTTCCGCTACTTCTACATGCCCCTGTGGGACATCGCGTCCTCCGCGGCATTCTCCAGCAGGACGGAGCGGTGCAATCAGGTGCCCGGGCGTGCGGTCCGTATCACGCCCGTGGCTGCCTCCGGATGGACCAACCTCCCGCCTCACCGAGGGACCCCGTGGGAGATGGAGATCGAGGTCCCACCGACATATGCCAAGGGCCCTAGGTACCATGTCGTCATGCTGGATTCGGGCGGACGGGGCCATGACAGGCTGATGGTGACGAGAGGGAAGGATGCCTGCCGTGCCGTGGCAGACCTCCGCGAAGGAGGGCGCAGCCCGTGGATCACCGAGCGCTTCTCCACGTCCCGTGGCGAGCGCCTAGGCCGATTCTATTTCCACCTGGTGCGACTCAAGGGGCCGGACGACTTCCGCCTCTACCAGAGCGCCATCAACACGGCCGAGCCCTTCACCCACCCTCCGGGCCTGACCGAGGAGTTGGTCACGGCCGCGGGGCCGTACATGGAGGTGGACGACCCGTGGGCCTACATGGACGGCTGGGTCGGCCTGGATTTCTATCTCGATCAGCTCACGGCCCACAACGATTGGTGGGAGAAGGCCACCCGCTACGGTCTGAAAAAGATAGACTGGGACATGGCCTTCAGTTGGGTGGGGACCATCGATCATGTACAGCACGTGCTCTACGGTGGCATCGACCCCAAGGCCAGCTACTACGACCCGGAGCAGGCCCCTGCCATCATGGCCCACATCCGAAGGGTCTACTCCGAGGTGGACGAGCGCATAGGGAGGATCCTGGGTGATGTGGACATGGAGGAGACCCTCGTATGCCTCGTGTCGGACCACGGCTTCTCCAGCATCGAGTGGAACCCTTATCTCAAGCATCACCTGGCCGAGGCGGGGCTCCTCCACTTCGAGCTGGATCGGGACACAGGCGATATGCGCATCGACTGGGCCAGGACAAAGGCCTTTCCCTTGGAGCCGTGTCACGCCCATATCTTCGTCAACCTCAAGGGCCGCGATCCCCACGGGATAGTGGAGCCCGAGGATTACGGTAGGGTCCAGGAGGAGATCATCGACGCCTTGTTGTCCATGCGAGACCCGGTCACCGGGACGCGGGTGGTCGCCTTGGCCGTGCGCAAGGAGGAGGCCGGCACCCTCGGCGTCTTCGAAGACCGGGGATTCGATCGTGTCGGGGACGTGCTCTTCGCGCTTAGGCCTCAGTACATGGCCAACCCGTTCGTATACCCGGCGGCGGTGAGGTACAGGGACGGCACCGAGAGGGTGATCCCCAATCCCGAGGGCTACGAGCCGGCCATGCTCCACAGGAACTTCACAGGGGTCCACCTGTGCCTTCCCGCCCTCCGAGAGATGCACGCCGCCGCGCTCCTGGCAGGGGAAGGGGTCCCTGTCCTGCGGCGCAGGTATCCCATGAACGTTGTGGACTTGGCGCCTACCCTGGCCCATCTGCTGGGTGTCCCCGTGCCAAGGGACGCAGAGGGAAATGTCCTGAAGGAGATCCTGGGCAGCTCGTGAAGGGGGGATGGGGTGGTCAAGAAACTCACGATGCAGGATATCGCCAAGCTGGCTGGCGTATCGAAGGCTACAGTCTCCAGGAGCATCCACTCCCCCCATCTGGTCCGCCCCGAGAAGCGGGAGCGCATAAGGAAGATCATCGAATCCCACCACTACGTTTACGACGCCATCGCCGGTGACCTCTCGCGCAAGCGCTCCTCCGTCATAGGCCTGATCATACCCACCATAAAGAGCTCCATCTTCGCCAGCTCCACCCACGGCATACAGGAGCACGCCAGGCAAAACGGCTTCTCCATCCTGATAGGAAACAGCAACTACGATTCCGACTCGGAGGCGGCCCTCGTCAAGCTCTTCCAGCAGCGTCGCGTGGCCGGCCTCATCCTGACGGGAGTGACCACCGGGGTCAAGGATCTCCTCGATGAACTGGGCCGCAGCGGGATCCCATGTGTGGTGACTTGGGAGAGCGTGGAAAACGATTCCATAAGTTATGTGGGATTCGACAACTTCAAGGCCGCCTTCACCATGACCGAGTACCTGATCCGTCTCAAACACAGGCGCATAGGACTGATCATCGGCCCCTACCACCGGGTCGGAAGGGTGAGGCTCAGGCTCGAGGGGTACCGCGCCGCCTTGGAGTCCCATGGCATTCCCTTCGACCCTTCCCTGGTGATGGAACGCGGCTACACCTTGATGGAAGGCAAGGAGGCGATGGGGAGGCTGCTTTCGAACCCGGAGAGGCCCACCGCGGTGTTTGCCGCCAGCGATGTCCTGGCCATGGGGGCGCTGGCCGCGGCGAGGGAGCGGGGCGTAAAGGTGCCCCAAGAGGTGTCGGTGGCGGGTTTCGACGACATCGATTTCGCCGCTTATTGCGTGCCGCCGCTGACTACCATAAGGGTACCGGCCTACGAGATGGGGCAGTTGGCCGTAAAGGTCCTCCTCGACCTCATAAGGGGGGACCCAGGGCAGGTTCGGCAATATTGCCTGGACACGGACCTGATCATCAGGGGCTCGTGTGACGAGCCCAAGCAGGGTTGAGAGGATCGATAGGGCATGGGAGCGCGGGGTCGACCATGGCAGGTGTGAGGCTGGAAGGGGTCAGGAAGTCCTTCGGAAAGGTGGTGGCTGTCAAGGATTTCACCCTCGATATCGCCGATGGGGAATTCCTGGTGCTCGTAGGTCCCTCAGGATGCGGCAAGAGCACGGTGCTCCGCCTCATAGCAGGGCTAGAGGAGGTCACCTCAGGGGAGATCTACATCGACGGGAGACCCGTGACCATGCTCCCCCCGAGGCAGCGCGATGTCGCCATGGTCTTTCAGAACTACGCGCTCTATCCACACATGGACGTGTTCAGGAACATGGCCTTCTGCCTGGAGATGAGGGGGGTCCCCAAGGAGGAGATCAGACGCATGGTCCATTCGACCGCCGAGTTGCTGGGTATCGCCGCGCTGCTGGAGCGCAAACCCAGGGAGCTCTCGGGCGGCCAGCGACAGAGGGTGGCCTTGGGCAGGGCCATAGTGAGGGATCCCAAGGTCTTTTTGTTCGACGAGCCCCTCTCCAACCTGGACGCCAAGCTGAGGATCGCCATGAGGGCGGAGCTGTTGGATCTCCACCAGAGGCTCCGGACGACGACCATCTACGTCACACACGATCAGCTCGAGGCCATGACCATGGGTGACAGGATCGTGGTCATGAACGAGGGACTCATTCAGCAGGTGGACACCCCCCAGAACGTCTACGACCACCCGGTGAACCTGTACGTGGCGGGCTTCGTGGGCTCCCCAGCCATGAACTTCATCGAGTGCAGGATCGTGAGCAGGGATGGAGGACTCTGGGCCACCTCCCCTCACATGGCCCTTCGGATCCCCGAGGAGAAGGGATCGCTTCTGATCCCGTACATAGACAGAGAGGTGCTCCTGGGATTGAGACCCGAGCACATAGATGATCTGGGCTCCGTGAAGGCCCCTGAGCCGGGGGCCACCTTCAAGGCCGAGGTCTGGGTCGTGGAGCCGCTCGGCTCTGACAAGCTCGTGCACATCCGGATGGGCCAGACGACCATGGTTGCGCGGCTCGACCCCCGTGTGGACCTCAAGGCAGGAGAGACGGCGGAATTCGTGGCCGCCATGGGCTCCTCCCATGTGTTCGACAAGGAGACGGGGAAGACCATCTACTGAACATTGGGTGAGGCCTCTTAAGGATCCGATGAGCTGGTGGAGGGCGGCTCGGGGAGCATGGGGCGGATCGGCAATGGTCTTGGATCGAACGATCGAAGGACAAGGAGGAGAGTCATGAGGAAGCGGGGAAGATGGTTGGCGGCGGGTGCTGTCGCTGCGGTCCTTTGCCTTTGGGCTTGGGGCCCGGCCTGTGCACAGGAGAAGATCAACCTGGGCTATCTTCACACCTTGGCCGTGGACGGGCAGTTCTGGATCGCCATGGAGAAGGGCTATTTCAAGGAGCAGGGCCTGGAGATGAACCCCATAGTCTTCACCTCGGGGGTGCCGCTGATGCAGGCGCTGAGTGGGGGGAGCGTGGACGTGGCCATCATGGGGGCCGTCATCTCCAATTTCCCTTCGAGGGGGGTGGGCAAGATCTTTCTCATAAACGACATAGAGTACGACACTGCCATGCTCTTCGCCCGGCCCGAGACCAAGGCCAAGGGGGTCAAGGACGTCAAGGGGCAGAAGATAGCGACCGTCAAGGGGACGACGGCCCACGTCTTTCTCCACACGGCCCTGAAGGCCAACAACATAGACTCCACCAAGGATGTGGAGATCGTCAGCATGGACATGGCAGGTGCGGTGTCGGCCTTCATCTCAGGCGCAGTGCCCTTTGTCTGTACCTGGGCCCCCTTCCATGTGCAGATCAGGGAGAAGGTCCCAGGGGCGGTGCTCTTGAGCTCGGCCAAGGAGTTCTATCCTGATGCGGCCATCATCGGGGGATGGGTGGCGGCCAACAAGTACTACGAGACCAAGAAGGAGGTCCTCAAGAAGATAGTTGCCGCCTGGGTGAAGGCCAACGACTATCTGGTGGCAAATCCGGACGAGGCCCTCAAACTCATCCATGCCAAGGCCTACTCCAACATCCCGTTCAGCGACATCATGGCGAGCTGGAACGCGCAGAAATGCGAGACCTCCAGGGACTGGGTCAAGCTCTATGAGGACGGGACCGTGGCCAAGTGGATCGGCCAGGTGGAAAAGGTCTTCGTGGAGATAGGCTCCATAGGGAACTGGGTGGACCCCAAGGAATTCTTCGACCCGAGCATCTACCTGTCGGTCGTCAAATGAGGCCCCCGGTGCCCTTCCATCTCCTCGTGCCGCCCCCACCGAGGCCCCCCAGTCAACCGATCACAGGGTGGCGGCGTTTCTCGGAGCGGCTTGGAGGAGGCGCTTGGATTCTCCAGGATTTGGACCTGGGGGAAGCCCTCTCAGCCGAAGCTTAGCTGAGGCGGACCGAGGGAGGGGGCGAGCATCCCCCCGGAGGCCAATTCCCTCGGGAATCGGGCACAGACGGAACAGACGGAACGGACGAGATAGAGCGGATAGACGAAACAGACCGGTGCCATCATCCGCCGCGAGCAGTTGCGCTCCCCAGTGGAGGGACGAGGAGACGATCTTGATGGCGAGACGAGAAAAAGGTGCCACGACTCAGGCCGAGTCTGAGTTGCGCAACAGGGAGAAACGGAGGAGGGAGCGCCTTCAGAGGCTGGGCTATTTCTGCGCCTCCTTCGGGATCATCTTGGCTGTGTGGGAGCTGTCCAGGGCCGTCCATGTGGTGAATCCCAAGCTCTTTCCACCGATCCTCGAGGTCCTCCAGTCGGGGGTCAGGATGTTGGGAGACGGGAGCCTTCAGGCCCACATGTCGGCCAGCTTCATGAGGGTGCTGGTGGGTTTCTTTCAGGGCATCGTCATGGCCGTAGTGCTGGGCTTTCTCATAGGTTGGTTTCGCGTGGCGCGGATGCTCCTAGACCCGGTGATCAATTTCTTCAGGGCCCTCCCACCCATCGCCCTCATCCCGTTGATGATCATCTTCTTCGGGATCGGCGAGACCTCCAAGGTCGTGGTGCTGACCTATGCCTCCTTCTTTCCGGCCCTGGTGGTGATCTACCAGGCCCTGGTAGGTTTGGATCCGCTCTATATCCGCGCCGCCAGGGCGCTCGGGGCTAACAACCTGGAGATCTTCAGAAAGGTCATCCTGCCGCAGCTCGTCCCCCATATCATAACGGCGTGCCGTGTGTCCCTAGGGGTGTGCTGGGCGACCCTGGTGGCCGCGGAGCTCATCGCTGCCCAGAAGGGGATCGGTGCCATGATGGTCGACGCCCAGAATTTCTTTCAGATGGCCCCGCTGGTCTTGGGGATCATCCTCATCGGGGCGATCTCGTTGGCAATGGACGGTTTCGTGCGATGGATCGAGCGGAGGGTCACGGGCTGGCAGGAGAAGTTGGCCTAGTGCTCCCTGCGGCGCTAGGGAGGGGCGTGGGGAGGTTCTTGGGGGTCCGGATGCAGAAGGGGATCGTAGTCGATGACGTGAGCATGACCTACGAGGGGGTCGCAGGGAGGGTGGAGGCGCTCAGGGATATCAGCCTGTGTGTTGCCCCAGGCGAGTTCATATCCTTCATCGGCCCTTCGGGATGCGGCAAGACCACTCTCATGAACATCATCGCCGGGTTCCTGGAGCCGACCTCCGGTCAGGTCCTCATCGACGATCGCAGGGTGATGGGGCCAGGGCCGGACCGGGGGGTGGTCTTTCAGCAGTACGCCGTCTTTCCATGGCTCACGGTGAGGGAGAACGTGGAGTTCGGGCTCACGCTCTCGGCCAACCGCAAGTCGGCCTCCGAGCGCAAGGAGATCGTGGATCGTTTGATCGACCTCGTTGGGCTGCGCGACTTCCAGAATGCCTATCCCAAGGAGCTCTCTGGGGGGATGAAGCAGCGCGTGGCCATTGCCAGGGCATATGCCGTCGACCCCGAGGTCCTGTTGATGGACGAGCCATTCGGGGCGTTGGACGCCCAGACACGCCAGTTCATGCAAGAGGCCTTGCTCCAGATCCTCGAGCGGGAGAGAAAGACCGTCGTCTTCATCACCCACGGGGTCGAAGAGGCCGCCTTCCTCTCCTCCAGGGTGGTTGTCATGGCCACGCGGCCAGGGCGGATCCGCAAAGAAATCCCCATACCACTGGACTATCCCAGGGATCCGGCCATCAGGAGGAGCCCCCATTTCATAGAGATAAGGGCAGAGATAGAGAGACACGTGAGGGAGGAGTTCGAGAAGCAGAGGGAAGGGGCGCTCTAGGGGAAAAAGGCGAGGATGTCGACACGGGAAAGGCGATTGGGATGACCCACCGAGGAGAGAGACCCGAACACGAAGGCCCTGCTCCGAGGGCACTGGTGACCGGCGGGTGCGGATTCCTGGGCTCTTATCTGATCCCGGCCCTGGTGGAAAGAGGAGCGGAGGTGGTCGCCTTGGATCTGGGCGGGCCAACCTCGGCCCTGGGCGAGCTGGGGGATCGAGTGCGGTACGTCCGAGGCGATCTGGCCTCCGAGGCGGACATCTACCGGGTGATGACGCGGTACAGCTTCACCGACGTGTTTCATCTCGGCGCCCTCTTGGCCGGCCCGTGCGAGGAGGATCCGGTCAGGGGCTTCAAGGTTAACTTCTTCTCCACGTTGACGCTGCTGGATGCCTCCCTGGCCTCAGGGGTCAGGCGGTTCGTTATGGCGAGCTCCATCTCGGTCTTCGGCAAGGATGCTGAGGAGCCGGTGAAGGACGACGCCCCCAAGAATCCGGCGACCATATACGGTCAGACCAAGCTCGCCAGCGAGCATCTCCTCTTGTGGTACGCCCGCAGGCACGGGCTGGACACCCGGGCGGTTCGCTTCACCTGGGTCTTCGGGCCCGGGCGGACCACAGGGATAACGGCCCTGTGGTCTTCATTGCTCCTGGACGCACTGGCGAGGGGGGAGCCCGTGGAGGTCACGAATCCGGACGAGAGGGGTGATTGGCTTTACGTGAAGGACGCCGTCAGGGCCCTGCTTGCAGTATGGGAGGCCGAGAGACCCGTGCGGAGGATATACAACATCGCTGGGGGCGTGCACTCGGTCCGGGAGGTGGTGGAGATCGCAAAGAGGTACAGACCGGAGGCCAGGATCTCGTGGAAGGCCGAGAGGTCAACCCTCTCGCCTTATCCGGCTGCCTACGACGACGGGCCGGCCCGCGCGGAACTCGGCTGGCGGCCCGGCTATAGCATCGAGGAGGCGGTGAGGGAACATCTGGAGATCGCCTCCAGGGGTGGGGACCTTCGGGGATGAGGAGGATCATCATGCGCGAGCTCCTCTTGGACTACGGTGATTCGCACATGCGGGTCGAGCTTCCGGATACGGCGGTGGTGGTGCGCTATGGTGAGACTTACGAGGATCCTCCCAAGGTGGACCCGGCAGAGGCCACCTTGCGGGCTTTGGAGAACCCCCTTGGGTTTCCACCTCTCAGGGAACTCGGAGGCGCGGGCAAGAAGGTCGTCATCGGCTTCCCGGACAGGGTCAAAGGCGGGTTTCAGGCGCACAGCCACCGTCGCACTGCCATCCCACTGATCATAGAGGAGCTCCTGAAGGGCGGCACCAGGCTCGAGGATATAACCCTCCTTTGCGCCGTCGGGCTTCACCGCAAGAACACCCTGGAAGAGTGGTATGCCTACCTGGGCAGGGAGATAGTGGACCGGTTTTGGCCCGATCGCATAGCCAACCACGATGCCGAAGCCCCCGATCTTTGCGACTTCGGCACCGACGAGATGGGAAACCCCGTGCAGTGCAACCGCCTCATGGCGGAGGCCGACCTCCCCATAGTCCTCGGCCACTGCTCTGGGAATCCCTACGGGGGATACAGCGGTGGATACAAGATGGTCGTCACCGGGCTTTCGGGCTGGCGCTCCATAGCGAGCCATCACTGCCCGGCCACCATGCACAGGGACGACTGGCTGGGGGCCTCCACATCCTCCCATCAGAGGAGGCAGTTCGCCTCCATTGGCCGTGCCATGGAAAAGGGCATGGGCAAGAGGTTCTTCGCGGTGGACGCGGTCCTTGGGCAGAGATCCCAAGTGCTCGGGGTGGCGGCCGGCGCCCTGGACCAGGTGGAGGAGGCCACATGGCCCCTTGCCGACAGGCGGACGAACATCAGTCTGGGGATGAAGGAGCCAGCCGACATCCTGGTAATGGGACTGCCCAGGAACTTCCATTACGGCCCTGGCATGGGGACCAACCCCATACTCATGGCCCTGGCCATCGCCGGGCAGCTGTGCCGGGCGTGGAACGCCTTCCGGGAGGGCGGGGTGATAATCGCGGCCTCGGTGTGCGACGGTTGGTTCAACGATATCTGGTTCCCGTCCTACAGGCCCACCTACGAGGCCCTTCAGCGGCACTGTTCCGCCGCCGAGTTCCTGGCCTCTGAGGACGCCTCGGCCATAACGACGGACCCGGACTACCGCTTCCGGTACTCGCACCACTATGCCTACCATCCCTTCCACGCCATGTCCATGATCAGCGGCGGGTCGGTCCTCGCCCAGCGCACGACGGCCGTGTTCATCGTCGGGGCCAAGGCGCCCCAGTACGCGAGGGGGATGGGCTTCATCCCCACCTCCACGTTTCAGGAGGCCATGGATCGGGCGAGGAAGATCGTCGGGCCCAACCCCAGGGTCCTCTGCACGCCCGAGGCCTTCTCGGGGGGTGTCGCCGTGCACCTGCACCTGTAGAGGCCGAAAATTGCGTCACTCGGTAAGTCCCGTTTCCCGCCATTCCGTTCACCGAAAACGGGTCGGCATTGACCAGCCTCTTGCGGTCTCTTCTCGGGGAGATGCCATGGGAGGGCCGAGGACTCAAAGGCCCAGGTAGCTCTTGCGAACGACCTCGTCCTGCAGGAGCTCTTGCCCGGTGCCGCGGGCGACTACCCGGCCGGGGGATAGGACATAGTTGCGGGTGGCCATCTGAAAGACGGAGCTCACCTCCTGCTCCACCAGGAGTATCGTTATGCCAAGGGCGCTGATCTCCATGGTCTTCCGAAAGACCTCGGTGCGCAGCCTGGGGGCCAGTCCGGTAGAAGGCTCATCGATGCACAGGAGCTTGGGTCTGAACATGAGGGCGCGCCCTATGGCCAGCATCTGCTGCTCACCGCCCGAGAGGGTCCCGGAGATCTGACGGGATCTCTCCCTGAGGACGGGGAAAAGTTCGTAAACCTTGGTCAGGTTTTCCTGGATCTCTTTCTTGTCCTTGAGGAGATAAGCCCCTGCATAGAGGTTTTCCAGGACGGTCATCTCCCGAAACGGCCGCCTCCTCTCAGGACAGTGGATGAGGCCCCTTTTCACTATCTCGTGGGGAGGACTCCGGTCGATCCTCTCCCCATCGAAGGTGACGCTCCCCTCCAAGGTGATGTCGCCCGCCGTCGTGCCGCGCTTGGTCTCCCTCTCTCTGGCCACCAGGCCCGTTATGGACCTGAGAAGGGTGGTCTTGCCCGCCCCGTTGGGCCCCACCAGGCTCACGAGTTCCCCCCTGTCCACCTCCATGCTCAGGTCGTTGAGGATCATGGCCTTCTGGAAGCATACTGTCAGATGAGAGACCTCCAGCAGCAATTCAGAGCCCCCCTTCTCCGAGGTAGGCCTCGACGACCTTTGGGTCCTTGACCACTTCCTCGGGCCTGCCGTCGGCGATGATGGTCCCGAAATTGAGCACAACGATCCGGTCCACCAGCCTCATCAACTGCTGGAGCTTGTGTTCTATGACGATGAGGGCGGGGCCTTCGCTGTGGAGCCGGCCGAAGCGGCCGCCTTTGTGCAGCCTCTTGAGGGACTTGGCCATGAGCTCGGTCTCGGCGGGACTCAGACCACCGAAGGGCTCGTCCAGGAGCAAGAGCTCCGGCTCCGTGGCGATGGCCCTGGCGACCTCCAGCCTCTTGAGATCCCCCTGGGAGAGTGTCGAGGCCTTTTCCAGCGCCATGTCCGAGATACCCGCGAACTCCAGCGCATCCATGGCCTTCGCCTCTATCCTCTTCACCCATTCGCCCCGCTTCATGGCCCTGGGGCAGAGGCAGGAGACCATGACATTGGCGATGATGGGGATCCGGCGGAAGGGGCGCATGTTCTGAAAGGTGCTCGCTATCCCCAGGTTGACTATGTCCCAGGTCCTGAGGCCTATGAGATCCCGGCCCTTGAACCGGATCCTTCCCGCATCCGGCCTCAGGATCCCCATGATGAGCCGGAGCAAAGTGGTCTTGCCGGCCCCGTTGGGGCCTATCAATCCGACCACTTCATCCCTCCCCACCTGGAGGTTGATCCCGTCGATGGCCCGCAGCCCCCCGAAGTCCTTGCAGAGACCTTCGATCTCCAGGAAGGCCTGACCCATCTCAAGCCTCCTCCGCCTCTTCCCTGAGCTCCCGCCGGGAGACCTTGCCCACATCCGTCTTGGGGAGCTCCCCCCTGAACTCGATGATCTTGGGGACCTTGTAGTGGGTCAGATTCTGCTTGCAGTACTCTATGATTTCCTCCTCCGAGACCTTGCCGCGCGCCTCGGACTGGAGGACCACGTAGGCCTTGATTATCTGGCCGACCTTCGGGTCAGGGAGGCCCACCACGCCCGCTGCCTTGATCTGGGGATGTTTGTAGAGGACCTCTTCCACATGCCGGGCGAAGACCGAGTATCCCTTGTACTTTATCAGGTCCCTCTTTCTGTCGAAGAAGTGAAAATATCCCTCTTCGTCCATGGTGACCAGGTCTCCCGTGCGCAGCCATCTCATGCCGTCGATCTCCACCAGGGCCTCTTTGGTCTCCTGTGGTCTCATCCAGTAGCCCTGCATGATGTTGGGCCCGCTCACGATGAGCTCTCCCACCTCTCCGGGGGGAACGAAGTCCACCCCCTCTGGGTCTATGATGGCGGCCCTGACATTGGGAATGGGGACCCCGAAGGAGCCTGTCTTTGGCCTCTGGTACGGGCTGCCATGGGAGACGGCCGTGGTCTCGGTCATGCCGTAGCCCTCCATGATCCTCGTGCCGGTCCGTCTCTCCCATCCCTCGATAGTGGACCTGTGAAGGGTGTCCGCACCACAGGCGATTAGCTTGAAACGCTTCCAGTTCACCCGGTCGGTCTTCTCGTACTCCTTGAGGTACTCGAGTAGGGTCGGCACCCCGTAGAAGGCCGAGGCCTGATAGCGTTCGGCTGCGTCCAAGATGTCTTCCATGTCCGGTGTCGTGAAGAGGACCATCGTGAGGCCCTGCACCAGACTTCCCAGCATGACCACCACCTGCCCGTAGATGTGAAATAGGGGGAGGAAGGCCAGGGTCACCTCGCGCCCCTCCCCGTCGTGAAGATGCCTGCCCTCTGCGTCCTTCAGGTAACCCACCTTCCCCGAAGGCACATCGTACTCCCTCGTCTCCATGATGGAGACCAGCTTGTCCGCATCCAGGGTCCCGGCCTGTTCGATGGCCGGGGCCAGACCGTAGATGATGGCCGCATAAGTGTCGGCTGTGTAAGTGGGGACCTCTCCGAACCTCTCTATGTATTTGTCCACGAAAGGCCGGGTGAGGTGGTTGACCTCCACTCCTCGGGCATAGGTGTTCATGGTGGCCACGTAATTCCCCATCCCCCGCGTGGCCTCCCAGAAACCATCCTTCTGCGCCCCCACATTTATCCCGACCTGGGCCGCTGGGACCTTGAGCTCCCCGGCCTGCCTGGCGAAGGGGATCCCCACCGAGGAGGAGAAGGCCGTGAAGATCATATGGGCCTCGGACCTCTGGATGGCCGAAAGCTCGGCAGTCACATCCGTGGCCACCGGGGAGGGACGCCAGACCCCGGCGACCTCCATCCCCATTTGCGGTATCACCTTCTCGGCGGCAGCGATCATGGGATCGGCCCATACCGCCTTTTCGGCCACTATTGCCACCCTCACCTTGGGGATGTTCACCTCCTTCTTGAGGAGCTCTCCCACCGTCGCCATGTGGATGAAACAGGTCTTCACGAGAAACTCGGAATTGAAAGGGGTCCCGCGAAAGAAGTATTTGTACCTGTTGTAATCCTTGGCCACCCGAGTGCAGAGCTCCGGATGGGCCGCACCGCAGCCGATGAAGATCTTCTTGTAGTCCATGGCCAGGTCCTGCATCGCCAGCACGGCCTCGGTGCGAAACCCGCCGACTATGAAATCCACCTTGTGCTGTGTGAGCAGGAGCTCCATCGCATTGGTGGCATCAGTAACGCTGAGGAACTCGTTGGAATCCGCCTTGACGAGCTCCACCTTCATCTTCTTGTTTCCCACCTGGATGCCGCCCTTGGCGTTTATCTCCTCGGCCGCCATGGTCGCCCCGGCCCAGTGTCCCTTGCCCTGCACGAAATTCATGGGACCGATGACCCCGATCTTGATGACGTCCGCCCCCCAGGCAGGAAGCCCACCCGCTACCACGAGACACACCGCTACCGTGATGCCCCATCCCCACGCGCCCTTCTTCATGGTCCTTCCCTCCTTAAAGATGGAAGCCTTTCGGGAATCCCCGACCTCGCCCCGGCGAGGTCACTCCATGCGAGAAACCAAACACCTCCTGGCGCCCATCGATTTCGGGCCTCCACCTCTCCATGTGCAGGAAAAAGAAGACCTACTGTGGTTGTCTCCAGGCTCATGAACCGGTCGCCCTCGGGGCTTTTCGATTGCGACTTTAGCCGATGACACGGATCAAGGGATCCGTTCCTGCAATTTGGCTTGACAGACGATCGGTCTTTCAAAAAAATAAGTGGCGGACTTGGCGAACGCAGATGGGGCCGTTTCCAGCAGCAAGGGGAGTGGCACTCGGCCCGGCCCACGAGCTCAACGAGGGATCAAGGAGGAAAGGACATGGCCAAGAACAAGATGCCGCACGACGATCACGAGAAGCACCTTTGCTATCTGCAGAACACCGGGTGGGTGCAGTCGAGCTTCGCCGAGTACAAGAAGCTCGTCAAGGACCCGAAGTTCGTGTGCAAGAATTGCGGCAGGGCTGCCGCCAGCGACAAGAACCTCTGCAAGCCGGCGAAGCTCTAGTCGCTCCCTGAGGGGGGAGGGTCCGCAGGCGTCGGCACATCCCCTTGCCTTCGCTTCCCGGCGATGGGATCCGGCCGCTTCCCCTGGGAGATATCCAGGATCACCGCGGAGAGGGTCTCCTGATCCGTGATGGGCGCCATGCAGGCGTAGTCCTCGCAGATGTGGACGACAGGCGGGGTTGTGCCCGCATCAACCCCTTGAAAGACCAGGACGCTACTGGGAAGGAAGGCCCTCCGGACGGTGGCGATCATCGCAAGGGTCCGCTCTTCGCGCATGTCTCCGGCTATGGATATCTGCTGCCAGGGGCCCAGGAAGAAGTCAAGGGCTACCAGGAACTGGCAGTGGGCGGCGGGATACGCGGCGATCTCCGAGGCGAATGCCCTCAGCACATCCTGGGCCATCCGCTCCAGTTCCGACCGTCCTGTCATCCTCCCGAGGCGAAGGAGGTTCATGGCGGCCACTGCGTTGCCTGACGGTATGGCCCCGTCGTAGCCGTCCTTGGGGCGGGCGATGAGGGGCTCGTCCTTGTGGCCGGTGAGATAGAGGCCGCCACGGCCGTGATCCCAGAAGAGCCCGATCATCTCTTGGTTCAATCTCGAGGCCTCCGCCAGGAGACCAGGATCGAAGGTGGCCTCGTAGAGTTCCAGGAGGCCCCACACCAGGAAGGCATAGTCCTCCAGATATCCGGGATGGGCCACCTCTCCCTCTTTCCAACGCCGCATGAGCCTGCCGTCCTTGTCCCGGAGGGTGGACAGGACGAACTGGGCCGCCCTCCGTCCTGCCTCGGAATAGGATTCGTCCCCAAAGACCCGAGAGGCCTTGGCCAGGGCGGCTATCATGAGCCCGTTCCAGGAGGTGAGGATCTTGTCGTCCTTGAAGGGGCGCGTTCGTCCTTGCCGTATCTCGAATAGGCGCCTCCTGGCCTTTTCGAGCTCCTCTTTCAGGGCCTGCCGCTCGATGCCCGTCCTGGAGGCGAAGAGGTCCAGATCCACAGCCAGGTGGGGGATGCTGCGCCCCTCCTCGAAGTTGCCTCCGCCCCTTATGTCATAGACGCGGCCGAAGAGATCGGCCAGAGGCGCTCCCAAATGCCTCTCTATCTCTTCGGCGCTCCAGAGGTAGAAGAGCCCCTCCTTCCCTTCGCTGTCGGCATCCTCTGCACAGTAGAATCCACCTTCAGGGGAGGTCATATCCCTGAGCACATAGGTGAGGATCTCCCGCACCACCTGACCGTATTGCTCCTTGCCCGTCGACTGGAAGGCCTCGGTGTAGGCCATGGCCAGCAATGCCTGATCGTAGAGCATCTTCTCGAAATGCGGGACCAGCCATTTCTCGTCCACCGAATACCTGTGGAACCCGTATCCGATCTGGTCGAAGATGCCGCCTCGCCGCATGCCCCCCAGGGTCTTCTCCACCATCTCGAGGGAAAAGGGGTCCCGGGTGCGTCTGTACCACCTCAAAAGGAACGTGAGCTGGTGGGGCGTGGGGAACTTGGGCGGCTGCCCGAAGCCGCCCCAGCGCAAGTCGAAGCTCCTGGCGAGCTGCTCGAATCCCTTCCGCAGCACGCCGGAATCCAAGGCAGGGCTTTCCGAGGCGAGACCTGCCCTATCCTGGATGGCCTCCGTGATCTGCTGTGCCGTCGCGAGCAGCCGCGCTCGGTCATGGCGCCACAGGGCCGCCACCCGGCCAAGGAGGTCCAAGAATCCCGTCACTCCCGGGCGGGAGTCTTTGGGGAAGTAGGTCCCCGCGAAAAAGGGGTTCCCCCCGGGGGTCATGAACACGGACAAGGGCCATCCGCCACGCCCCGTCAGGGCCTGGCACACGGACATGTAGACCTGGTCTATGTCAGGTCTTTCCTCCCGGTCCACCTTGATGGAGACGTAATGCCGGTTCAACATATCTGCCACCTCCGGGTCCTCGAAGGACTCGTGGGCCATGACGTGACACCAGTGGCAAGTGGCATAGCCGATGGAGAGGAAGATGGGCTTGTCCTCTCGCCTGGCCTTTTGGAAGGCCTCCTCGCCCCAGGGGAACCAGTCCACGGGGTTTTGGGCGTGCTGCAGCAGGTAAGGGCTCTTCTGTGAAGCGAGCCTGTTGGTCCTAGGTTTCGAAACCGGCCTGGATGTCTCCATGGTCCCTCCCTCCCTGTGCCCCTTGAAAGTCCAATCCCCTCACAGTTTATCCTCGCAGGAAGGGAGTGCCCAGGGGGGTCAGATGGGTCTGGTCGCCGCCTCCAGCCAGCGACGGTCCAGGTCTTCCAAGTGCGGAGCGACCCTCGCGAAGACCTCTCGATGGTAGGAGTTGAGCCAATCCCGCTCACCCGGGTCGAGGCAGGCAGTGTCCACCAGCGTCAGATCGATGGGGACCATGGTCAGGACCTCGAATCGAAAAAAAGGGCCGTACCCCGTCTCCACGCGAGGGTCTTCCACCACCGCCATGACGTTTTCGATCCGGATCCCGTATTCCCCATCCTGGTAGTATCCGGGCTCGTTGGTGAGGACCATCCCAGGCTCCAGGGGCACGCCGGGTTCCTTGGGAGAGAGCCCTTGGGGTCCTTCATGGACGTTCAGGAAGCAGCCCACCCCGTGGCCGGTGCCGTGCCTGTAATCCAGGCCTATTTCCCAGAGGTCCATGCGGGCCAGGGCCTCGAGCTGTCTGCCGCTGGTCCCCTTGGGGAACGTGGTGCTGGCCAGCCGGATATGACCTTTGAGGACCCGTGTGAATCGATCCTTCTGTTCCTCCGAAGGCCTCCCCAAGGCGACGGTCCGCGTGACGTCGGTCGTACCGTCCAGGTAATGGGCCCCCGAATCCACCAGCAGAAGGCCTTCCGGACGGATCTCGCAGTCCGTCTTCTCGGACGGCCTGTAGTGGATAACGGCCCCGTGTCCCCCGTATGCCACTATGGTCTCGAAGCTCAGCCCCTGGAAGCCAACCTGTGAGGCCCTGAGTTCATGGAGTTTGCGGGCGGCGGAGAGTTCCGTCACATCCCCCGTTCTCGCCTTTTCCTGGATCCACCGCAGGAATCGGACAAGGGCCACACCGTCTCGCACATGGGAGGCCCTCATGCCTCGCCGCTCCGCGGCGTTTTTCACCGCCTTGAGGGCGATGACGGGGCTCGGACTCTCGAGGGGCCTTGGCCCTCCCCGAAGCATGTCGTGGACCCATTGGCTCGTGGTCCTTGGGTCTATCCAGACCCTCCATCCCCGCTTGCCGCATCGGGCCAAAAGATCGCCGAGAGCCGTGTAAGGTGCGAGGGTGACCGTGCCGCGAATCTCTTGGAGCAACCCAGGGGGGACCTTGGCCCGATCCGTGCACAGGAAGGCATCTTCCTCGGTGATGAGGGCGTATGCCACGAAGACCGGGTTGTAAGGGACGTCCGATCCCCTCAGGTTGAAAAGCCATGCCACGGCGTCCAGGGTCGTGACGAGGTGGGCCTGGGCGCCACGCCTTGCCATCTCTGCCCGGATCCTGGAGAGCTTGGAGGCCGCCGACTCTCCCGAGAAGGTCTCCGGCAAGGACCATATGCGGCCCCCTGGGAGAGGAGGCCTGTCCCGCCACAGGAGGTCCACCAAGTTCTCCTCCAAGAAGCAGAGGGAGATCCCTTTGGGCTCCAGTTTGTCCCTGAGGCCCCGGGCCTCCTCTATGGAGACCAGCCTGGGGTCGACCCCCACCCTCTGCCCTGCTCTGAGCGTCTCCGCCAGCCAATCCCCTACATCGCGGACCCCGGGCAAGCCCACCGGGAACAAGGTGTAGAGCTCGGGCTCCAGTTCCTCTTGGGCCTGCAGGTGGTAACGGCCATCGGTCCAGAGGCCGGCCACCTCCGTCGTGATGACCACGGTGCCGGCCGAGCCCGTGAAGCCGCTGATCCAGCGTCTCCTCTGCCAGCACTCCGGGACGTATTCGTCCTGGTGCTCGTCCCCGGATGGGACGATGTAGGCATGGAGGCCGCGCTCGAGCATCAGACGCCGCAGCTCCCGGATCCTTTGCCCTATCGTTGAGCCCTCTTTTCTTGATGTGGCCATGTGCCGTTCGTCCGACCCGACAGCCTGCCGGTTGCCGTCAGTTCGTCGCCGTCCGCCCAAAAGATTCCATCCCTCACGGCGGGCCCCTGAGGAGAGTCCCGAAGCCGCGCCTATGTCCCATGCCTGCACCGGATTATCCGGCCCGAGGTCAGTGGGCGTCAAGGGGCCGCAAGGGCGAGGAGAGGCCGCAGAGCGTGGGATTGCGGGGGGTGGAAAAAAATGGCAGAATTCGGGACAGGTTTTCAGGGTCGGTCTGGACGGGAGAAAGGTGGTCCAGGGG
>Ga0068707_1000350_pt1 | contig 29129 bp, 21 predicted proteins | sample YNPNPMetaG_FD_66600 | JGI IMG/M metagenome (GOLD analysis project Ga0068707, IMG submission 66600) | Anoxygenic and chlorotrophic microbial mat microbial communities from Yellowstone National Park, USA - YNP NP MetaG | ecosystem: Environmental > Aquatic > Thermal springs > Hot (42-90C) >... | reverse complement strand
CGTCGTCAACCTCAAGCCTGAGGCCCAGTGGCGGCCCGGCATGAGCGTGGAGAAGATCATAGAGGAGATGAACGATCTTCTGACCATTCCCGGGGTTGCCAACTCTTTCACCATGCCCATCAAGGCTAGGATAGACATGCTGGCAACCGGGATCCGAACCCCTGTGGGCATCAAGGTCCTGGGCCCGGATCTCAAGGAGCTGGAGAGGATAGGGTTGGCCCTGGAACACCAGGTCAAGGAAGTGCCCGGCACCAGGAGCGTGTACGCCGAGAGGGCCACAACGGGATACTTCCTGGACATCCTTGTGAAGAGGGATGAGGCCGGCCGCTACGGTCTGAGGGTGGAGGATGTGCTGGAGGTGGTGGAATCGGCCATAGGCGGCATGAACGTGACCACCACCATAGAGGGCAGGGAGCGCTATCCCGTAAACGTCAGATACCCCAGGGAGCTAAGAAGCGATTTGGAACGGTTGAGGAGGGTGCTGGTGCCGGTGGGCATGGAGGCCCCGAGGCCCGGGGGGGGGATGTCCTCGCCTCCTCAGGGGCCTGCCCAGGTCCCCCTTGGTCAGCTGGCCGATATCCGGGTGACCCGAGGGCCCACAAGCATAAAGAGCGAGGAGGGACTCTTGGCCCTCTATGTGTTCATTGACTTCGCGGGCCGTGACGTTGGGGGCTACGTGGAGGAGGCCAAGCAGAAGGTGGCCTCCTTGGAACTTCCCCCCGGGTATAGGCTCCAGTGGAGCGGCGAGTACGAGTACCTGCTTCGCACCCATGAGAGGTTGAAGCTGGTGATCCCGCTTACGGCCTTCATCATCTTCGTGCTCATCTATCTCAACACCCGATCCCTCACCAAGACCGCCATAGTCCTGGCGGCTGTGCCCTTTTCCCTGGTGGGCTCCTTTTGGTTGCTTCACCTTCTGGGCTACCACCTGAGCATCGCGGTGTGGGTGGGCATCATTGCCCTGGCAGGCCTGGATGCCGAGACAGGCGTCGTGATGCTCCTGTACCTGGAGCTGGCATACGAGCAATGGAAGCGGGAAGGCAGGCTCAGGGGCATCCAGGACCTCAGGGAGGCCATCATGCACGGGGCGGTCAAGCGCATAAGGCCCAAAATAATGACAGTGAGCGTGATCCTGGCAGGCCTGGTGCCCATCATGTTCAGCCACGGCACCGGGGCTGACGTCATGAAGCGCATAGCCGCCCCCATGGTGGGAGGGGTTGTGACCTCCACTGTCCTGGAGCTTCTCATCTACCCAGCCATCTACTATCTCTGGCGGAAAAGGGCGCTCGCCAAGGGCTTATGACGGAGCCAGCCAACCACGGGTGCTTCCTCCATGGAGTTACCCGGATCTGATGTTGAAAGGAAAACCTCTCGATACCCCGGGCCTTCTCGTTGCCCCTCGCCGGCTTACGCCCGCTTGGGTTGACTTGGTCCTGCGATCTGTGAGAGACAACAAACCATACGAATATACCCCCGGAGGCTCCTTCAATGGACATCGCCCGGAAACGACAGAAACCTCTTCTGGTGGCCTCCTTCAACGTCAACGGCATCAGGGCCAGAATGCCCGTGCTCATGAGCTGGATCCAGCGGGTCCAACCGGACATCCTGGCCCTCCAGGAGACCAAGGTCCCTGACTCGGAGTTTCCCCTGGTCCCGCTTCGGGAGGCAGGGTATGTCTGCGCCTTCTGCGGGGGAAAGAACTTCAACGGCGTGGCCGTATTGAGCCGCGGGCCAATCCAGGTGCTTCAGGAGGGGCTGGATGACGGCGGGCCGCCGGATCGGGAAAGGCTCCTTCTGGTGAGCACCCTGGGTCTCAAGGTGCTCAACACTTACGTGCCCCAGGGCACAGCCGTTGAATCGGATCGGTTCCATTACAAGATCAGATGGTTGGAAAGACTCCGGGGATTCATGGAGCGCAGACTCTCCCCCCATGAACCCGCCCTTTGGCTCGGCGATTTCAACGTGGCCCCCGAGCCCATGGACGTGTACGACCCAGAGGGTCTGGAGGGGCAAATCGGCTTCCACCCACAGGAACGAGCCGCCTTGGAGCGGCTTCGCGCCTGGGGCTGGGTGGATGTGTTCCGGCTCCACGTGAAGGAGGGCGGCCAATACACCTTCTGGGACTACAGGATCCGCGGGGCCCTCACGCGGGGCCTGGGCTGGCGGGTGGACCACGTCTGGGCGACGGAACCCCTGGCCCGCTCGAGCCTCAATGCGTGGATAGACCCAGAGCCCAGGCACGCCCCTCGCCCCTCGGACCACACCCCATCCTGGCAGAGTTCCTTTGAGGACTTTACCGGGGCCTTCTCGTTGTCTGGCGTTTTTCAGGCAGGGTGTGATATGTTGGCGCTATGGTCCAGGGATCGGACGCCCGGGACCGGGAGCCGGTTCTGCGGATGGACCTCGGTCAGCGTAGCGTCAGGACTCGGCGCGTCGCGGTCGAACACGGACGTGACATCTTACCACGGAAAGAAAGGAAGGGGCGATGCCGGAGGAAAAGGCTCAACCGAGGAGGCGGGCGGCCAAGAGCACCAAGCAGGAGATGCTGGAGACCTATCAGGGGGCTGTGGAGCGGGTGGAGGAAAAGAAGGAAGCGGAGCTGAGCCCGGAGAGGAGGATCCAGGAGAGAAAGGCCAAGGAGGCCGTTCAGGTAGCGGATGCCATCTCGGCAGAGGGTGTTGTGAAGGGTATCAGCATCCTCAAACTCGAGATCGGCAAGATGCTGACCCAGATCTCCGACGGCCTCGAGGAGGAAGTGGGCAAGTACGAGAAGATCAAGAGGGCCATAGAGGCGAAGGAGCAGGAGCTGAGAGAACTGTACGAGATAGAGAGGTCTGCGGCCAGCCTGGCGGCCCTCATCGAGTCCCAGAACCAGAAGCGCCAGGAGTTCGAGGCGGAGATGGCCCTCCGCAGGCAGGAACTGGAGAGGGAGATCGAGGAGACCCGTGCCAGGTGGGAGCGGGAGAGGAAGGAGCACGAGGCGGCCTGGAAGGAGATGCTCGCCTCCGAGCAGAAGAAACGGGAAAGGGAGAGGGAAGAGTTCGGCTACGCCTTCGCCCGGGAACAGCAACTGGCGAGGGACCGGTTCGAGGACGAGAAGGCGCGGCTGGAAAAGGATATCGCACTGAAGAGAGAACAACTGGAATCGGAGATGGCCGAGAGGGAGAGGGCCGTCGGGGAGAGGGAGCGGGAACTCGAAGAGCTGCGGGCGAGGGTCGTGGCCTTCCCGCAGGAGCTGGAGTCCGCTGTGAACAAGGCCGTCAAGGAGACGACGGAACGCCTCCGCCTCGAGGCCAGAAACAGAGAGGAACTCCTCAGGAAAGAGTTCGAGGGCGAGAAGAACGTCCTCTTGACCCGCATCGAGTCCTTGGAGAAGACGGTGAAGGACCAGGCCGAGAGGATGGCGAAGCTCTCGCAACAGCTGGAGCTCGCCTACCAGAAGGTCCAGGACATCGCCGTCAAGGCCATCGAGGGGTCATCGGAGTCCAAGTCCTTCGCCGCCCTGCAGCAGTTGCTCACAGAGCAGACAAGAAAGCAGCACCAGGAGAAAGAGAGGTGAGAGGCTCCCCGATTTCGGGAGCCGTGACAGAGAGGAGGCATGATGCCACATGGAGAGGAGCCTCCCATTTGCGTGCCCGCTGTGCGGCAAGAAGACAGAGCGTCATTTCAGCGAGCTCAGAGAAGGGGCGATCCTGGAGTGTCCTTTTTGCAAGTTGAAGCTGAACCTCCACGGCTGCATGTGGGAGGACGTCCAGAAGGAGATGAGGAAACTCGAAGGCAATGAACAGGCCTGAGGGGCACGAGACGGGCAGTCCTGGGGGATACGCGGGGGAGATACTTCGTGTGGACCTCTCTACGGGCGCCATCCATCGAATCCCTACCTATCTTTACTCCGATCTCTTCCTGGGTGGCAGGGGGATCGCGGCCAAGATCTACTGGGACGAGGTCCCGCCCCAAGTGGATGCCTTCCACCCCGACAACCGATTGATCTTCGCCACTGGGCCTGTCAGCGCTGCGACCAACTTTCTCGGCTCCCGCTGGCAGGTGTGTGGCAAGTCCCCGATTCACGATCGGTTCTCCTACTGCAACTTGGGGGGCTCCTGGGGGGCGTCCCTCAAGCTCGCGGGGTACGATGCCCTGGTGGTGAGCGGAAAGGCAAGGAGGCCCGTGTACATCTGTGTGGACCGGGGCGAGGTGGCAATAAGGGATGCGTCCCATCTCATGGGCAAGGGGGCCATAGCCTGCCGGGAGCAAATGAAGGCGGAGCTCGGGGGGGCTTTCAAGGTGGTGGCCATAGGCCCTGCAGGGGAGAACCAGGTCACCTTCTCCGTGCTCATGGCCGACGGCGATGCCAGCGGCTCGAGCGGGCTGGCTGCGGTGATGGGCTCCAAAGGGCTCAAGGCCATCGCGGTAAGAGGCAAGAAGAGGCCCAAGGTGGCCCGTCCGGAACGACTCCGAGAGCTCAGACGGAGGGTCCTGGAGCTCACCACCCAGATGGACATGGATTTCCTCCTATCCACGGTGCCTCATCTCAGATTCGTCTCCAGGGATAGACTGAAAAAGGAGGTCTGCTTCGGGTGTGCGGGCAGATGCATAAGGACGAGCTACGAGGATGCCGAGGGGAGGAGGGGAAAGTTCACATGCGGATCTTCCTATCTATACTTGCTTCGCGCCCACTCCTTTTACGGCGAGCCGACCGACGTCCCCTTCAAGGCCACCAAGCTGATGGACGACCATGGTCTGGATTCCTATGGCCTGGAGGCCACCATCATGTGGCTGGCCAGGTGTTACAAGGCAGGGGTCCTCACAGAGGAGCAGACCGGGATACCGCTTTCCAAGATAGGGAGCCTCGAGTTCATAGAGGCCTTGATCAGGAAGATCTCGTTTAGGGAAGGGTTCGGAGACCTCTTGGCCCGTGGCGTGAGGAGGGTGGCTGAGGCCCTTGGCCCAGAGGCCCAGGCCCTGGTCACCGACTACGTCAGCAAGACGAATTACCTGCCTGTGTACGGGCCCAGGATGTACATCACCACGGGGCTGCTACACGCCATGGAGCCGAGGCTCCCCATACAGCAGCTCCACGAGGTCGCGACTCTCGCCCTGCGATGGGTCATGAACCAAAGTTCATCGCGGGCTTCCCCTGGTGTGGACTCCAGGGTCTTTCGCGCCATAGCCAAGAGGTTCTGGGGGAGCGAACTCGCCGCCGATTTCTCCACCTACGAGGGCAAGGCCCTGGCTGCTGCAAGGATCCAGGATCGCCAGTACGCCAAGGAGTGTTTGATCCTGTGCGACTTCGTGTGGCCCATCATGTACAGCGAGGCCACACAGGACCGGGTAGGGGATCCGGGCCTGGAGAGCAGCATCTGCTCGGCGGTTACAGGGAGGGATCTGGACGAGGAGGGCCTGTACAGGATTGGGGAGAGGGTCTTCAATTTGCAGAGGGCCATACTGGCCAGGGAGGGGCATGTGGGAAGGGCCCACGACTCCCTGGAGGAGTTCGAATACACGGTCCCTCTTCGGGGAGACATAGGCAACCCGGATTGTATCGTCCCTGGCAGGGACGGAGAGGTCTTCTCGAGGAAGGGGATGGTGGTCGACCGGGGGGCCTTCGAGAGGCTCAAGGACGAATACTACGGGATTCGAGGGTGGGACGTGGCCACGGGCCTCCAAAAGATGGCGACGCTCGAAGAGCTGGGGCTCGAAGAGGTTGGCAAGACATTGCAGGGCGAGGGCCTCCTCGGCGGATAGCGGTGTCAACGCGAATATCTCGATGACCGCCCCTCAGTCGGCTCGCCTGTCAAAGGGAGGGGGAAATGGATGAAAAAGCGTTTCTGGAATTGATGGACCTTCGAGCCATCGAGCAACTCATGGTGCGGTACTGCGACAGGATCGACGCCAATGACCCGGAAGGGGCCGCCGCCTGCTTCGCCGAGGACGGGGTGGGGAAATACTGGGGGGTCTTCAGGGGGAGGAAGGAGATAGCGGAGCGCCTCGGGAAGATCCTCCAGAGTTTCTCTGCCACGAGCCATCACATATCCAACATCAAGATCGACCTGGACGGAGACCGCGCCACGGCAGTCTCGTATGTCTACGCCTTCCACCGGATGGCCGAGACGGGCGAGGCGACCCACTACTGGGGCCGCTGGGTGGATCGTTTGATCAAGGTCAATGGCCAGTGGCTCTTCGCGGAGCGCCAGGTGGTGGGGGTGGGGAGTCTCGAGCCCGGGGATGCCGGACGAAACCACCCTCATCCCGGGCATCCAGGCCGCCTCGAGCGCTGAGCCCATCTCACCGCTCGCGCACAGCCGCCCCTTCAGCTCTTGAAGGAAAGGGGCGTGAAGCGCGTGTCGTGATCGAAGACGTCGAGCCCCTCGTGGGACTTGAGGGAGTTCACGACGACATATGTCAGCGGGGTGGCGGCGGCCTCGTACAGGACCTTGGCGAGCCACTGGGTGAGGATGGCCGAGGCCAAGCCCGAGGCGGGGATGGTCCCGGCAAAGGCCAGGGTCATGAAGACCAGGGAATCCAGTCCTTCCCCGACCAGGGTAGACCCGATGGTGCGGGCCCAAAGCCACCTGCCCCGGGTGGCGACCTTCATCTTGGCGAGCACGAAGGAATTGGCGAACTCCCCTACCAGATAAGCGGAGAAGGAGGCGGCGAGGAGCCGGGGCGTGTAGCCCAGTATCCGCTCGTAGGCCGGCTGCGCCTCCCAGAATGGGGCCGGCGGCAGCGCTCCCCCCACCCAGATGGCGGCGACGGCGATCAGGTTGCAGGAGAAGCCGAGCCAGATCACCCTCCTTGCCTCCCGGTACCCGTAGACCTCTGTCAGCACATCCCCGACGATGTAGCTGACGGGGAAGATGACGATGGCCGCCGGGAGGACAAGACCGAACAGATCGATGAGCTTCACGGCCACTATGTTCGCCGTGATGAGACACGAGACGAAGATGGTGACCAGGAAGAGGAACCACCCGGAATATCCCTCAGTCCTCACGTCCTCTCAATACTCCGGTAATGGGTCGATTTGCGGCGCCAGATCCGGCCGCTTTCCATGCTCGGCGGTCACGGTGAGAGAGATCCCCCCCCTTGGGTTCATGCGGCAGACGACCTGCATCCACTGGGGCGAGCATGCCCCCACCAAGTCCTCGAGGATCCGATTCGCCATGTCCTCGGCGAAGAGTCCCGAATTTCTAAAGCTGAAGAGATATAGTTTGAGCGATTTGGACTCTATGCACCTCTCGGCCGGTATGTAGCGGATGGTCACCTCGTAGAAATCTGGCTGGCCTGTGACAGGGCAGAGGCTCGTCACCTCTCGGGTGGAGAATCTCACCTCGAAGGAGCGGCCCGGCCGGGGGTTCTCAAAGGTGTCCAGGATTGCCCGGTCCACCTGGTCCGCGTAACGGGTCGGACCGGGCCTCAAGTGCTTGAACTCGGCCATCGCCATCCCTCAGGAGGGGCTCATGAGGGCGTTCTTCCACCGGCTTCGCGATCCCGTGCCGCCAAAAGGTCCCAGGGCCTCGGACCGAAACGGGATCTACGCCCAGCTGACCAGGCCCATCACGAAACGGTTCTCCAGCTTCTTGTGGCTCGGCATGACCCTGACGGTGCACCCGAAACGGCCCGTCTTGTTGCAAGGCACAGAGCCCTTGAAGGTATATAACCCGTCGGAGGAACCCACGGGCTCCAATATGACGGTCTCCCTCTCAACGAACTCCCCCCTGTAGTCCAGTCGGCCGTAATAGGCCTCCACCGTCACGTCGTCCGGGGAAAGGGAACCGAGCTGAATCCGGGCCGTAACATCCACTGCATGGCCCACCGGCAGTTCCAGTCCGTACGACGACAGGACCTCCTTCACTGCGACGTCGTGCCAGGAGGTCATGAGTTTCTGCCTCCATGCCGCTAGATCCTTGGCCCCCGCGAAGTCGTTTCTGCACAGGGCGTTGAACCTCCTGGAACAAGGAAGGTAGTACCGGGACATGTACTCTTGCACCATTCGGTGGGAATTGAAGAATGGGACCAGCCTGCTCATCCCCCCTCGCATCTTCTCCACCCACCCCCTGGGGATGCCGTCGCTGCCGCGCAGATAGAACAAGGGGACGACCTCCTTCTCCAGGAGGTTGTAAAGGTCCCGGCTCTCTATATCGTCCTGAGCCGCGTGATCCTCGTAGACCTCCCCGTGACCCAAGGCCCAGCCGAAGTCCGGATGGTAGCCTTCGTCCCACCAGCCATCGAGGGTGCTGATGTGGAGGGCACCGTTGGCCATGGCCTTCATGCCGCTCGTGCCGCAGGCCTCGAGGGGACGCCGCGGGGTGTTGAGCCAGACGTCACTGCCCGACACCAGGGCATGGGCGACCTCCATGTTGTAGTCCTCTATGAAAACGACCCGGCGGCGGAATCGCTCCTGCCGGGCGAGGTGGATGATCTGCTTGATGAACTCCTTCCCCTCGTTGTCCTGGGGGTGGGCCTTGCCCGCTACGATGATCTGGACAGGTCGTTCAGGGTGGTTCACCAGGCGCTCCAACCTATCCGGGTCCTTGAAGAGCAGGGTCGCCCTCTTGTAAGTGGCAAAGCGTCGGGCAAAACCGATGGTGAGCGTATCGGGCGAGAGGACCTCGCTCGCCATCTGTATCTCGGTGGCGGAGGCACCGCGATTCCGGAGCTGCTCGGCCAAGCGGCGGCGCGTGAAGCCGACCAGTTGCTCCCTGCAACGCTCGTGCGTCCTCCACAGCTCGGTGCTCGGGATCTGTTTGACCTGCTCCCAGACCCGCTCGTTGTCCGGATCCTCCGCCCAGTTGGGGCCCAGGTAACGGTCGAACAGTTCCGCCATGTCGCGCGAGATCCAGGTGGGCACGTGGATGCCGTTGGTCACATGATCGATGGGGACGTCCACCACAGGGTTCAGGGGCCAGACCTGCTGCCACATGGCGCGGGAGACCTTGCCATGGAGACGGCTGACCCCGTTGGTGTAAGCCGAGAGCCTCAGGGCCAAGGTGGTCATCCCGAAAGGCTCGCTGTCGTTCCAGGGATCCAGGCGGCCGTACCCGAGCAGGACCTTGATGTTTATGCCCAATGCCTTGGCGTAGTTCTCGAAATAGGCCCGCACCAAGGCCGGATCGAACATGTCGTTTCCGGCCGGCACCGGGGTGTGTGTCGTGAAGACCGTGGAGGCCAAGACAACCTCCCGCGCGGCGTCGAAGGAGAGCCCCTTCTCATTCCTGAGGATCTGGATCCTCTCCAGGGCGGAGAAGGCCGAGTGCCCCTCGTTCATGTGGATGACCGTGGGCTCTATCCCCATCGCCTTGAGGGCCCTGACCCCGCCGATGCCCAGGACGATCTCCTGGCGGATCCTCATCTCGCGATCCCCGCCGTAGAGCTGCGCCGTGGTGCCGCGGAATTCCGGGGGGTTGTCTCCCACGTTGGTGTCGAGCAGATACAGGGGGACGCGCCCCACATCGATCCGCCAGATGATGACCTGCACGGTCTGTCCCTTGAAATCCACGCTGACCCGGATAGGCCTTCCTTGGGCGTCCCGGACCAACGCGGCAGGCATGTTGTCGAAGTCGTTGACCGGATAGGTCTCCATCTGCCAGCCGTCCGCCGTGAGGTACTGGCTGAAGTACCCTTGCTGATACATGAGGCCCACCCCCACGATGGGCACATTGAGGTCGCTGGCGGACTTCATGTGATCCCCGGAAAGGATCCCCAGCCCACCGGAGTATATGGGGAGGCATTTGGAGAGGCCGAACTCGGCCGAGAAATAGGCGACCAGGAAGTTTTCCTCGGGAGAGTAGTCCCCAGCCTGGAGGCGAGGCTGGGACATATACCGGTCGAAGTCCTGCACCACCCGGTCCAGTTGGGCCATGAATCCAGGGTCGCGCGCCAGCTCGTCGAGCCGTTCCTGGCTCACCAGCCCCAACATGAGCACAGGGTTCTGGCCTGTCTCGTGCCACAGGCGAGGATCGATCCGCATGAACAACTCCCTGATCTCAGCCTTCCAGCTGAAGCAGAGGTTGTAGGCCAGACGCCTCAGCGCGGTCATCTGGGGTGGGAGGTTGGGAACTACGTTGTACCTTATCTTGGGCTTCATCGCGGCGCCTTACCCCTCATGGCAACCTCACAGGACGGGCCAGTCCGGATCCATTCCCCTGTGGTATCAAAGAGATATTATTATGGCCTCGGCCCACGGTCAAGGATCGCAGGGATGGGGTTGCGGCCCTTTTTCTTCATCAGGAGCCATTCCTTCTCCTTCCCCTTCATGCGCCTCAGTGTGAAGGCGCCCTTGAGCCTCTTTCCTTCAAGCACGAAGCTCACCTTGTCCTCCTTCTGTTCCAGCAGCTCGTACATCCCGCTATCCCAGATGATCACGCGGCCGGCGCCGTATTGACCTTCGGGGATGACACCCTCGAAGTCCGCGTACTCGAGGGGATGGTCCTCCACCAGGACGGCCAGCCTCTTTTGAGACGGGTCCATGGAGGGCCCTTTGGGGACCGCCCAAGAGCGGAGCACCCCTCCCATCTCCAGGCGCAGATCGTAGTGCAGGTGCGTTGCATGGTGCTCGTGCACCACGAAACGGCCTCGCATCTCAGCCCTCCTGTGTCCGCCCTTGTGCGTGGCGCGCCTTCTTGATCTCCTCCAGATGCATCTTTATGAGCGGGGACATCTCGGGCGGATGCCAATCGGTCTCCTTCGGGTCCTCGGGCCAGGTGAAGGGGAGGTGCCACAACTCACCCGGCTTGGTGGCCTTTTCCAGTACCTCCAGGGTCTTCAAGAGGACGGCCCTCTGTCCCTCCCGATCCCCTACCTGTCCCACGGGCCTGCCGTACGGGTATTCTATGGCCGCGGAGCGCGGGATCCCGACGACCCGATTGAACTCGTGGTTCGGAGTGAGGACCACCGTGGAAAAACCCGCCTCCTCCAAGTACCTGGCAGCCAGTCCCACGGACTGGCAGCAGAAGGGTCAGGCAGGGAACAGCAGCACGGCCTCCACACCCTCTGCCCTCATCCCTTTGGAGATCGGGTCTATGGCCTCCTGCAGGAAATCCGTGCTCTCCCACTGGAAGCCGTAGAAGGAGTAACACGTGGGCGCCAGTCGGCCTATGATCCCCTCTGCCTCGAACTCCGCCATGCGGGCCAGCGGGAGCATGACGTTGATGTCCTCCTTGATGTAACGGGTATTGATATGGAGGTGGTTGACATCTATGTCCTTCTCCGTAGTGTCCCTGGGAATGACCCTGTAAGAACGGTCCCCCCAGGTGGGTTGCCGCTTTTCCCTCTCCATGTCGAAGGGCGGATCGGACTTGAGGCTGATCCCTGCGCTGGTGACCATGGAGAAGGTCGTTCGGGAAAGCGGCTTTGACAGCGGCGTCCATGGGATCTCCCCCTTGAACTCCCTCTGTGCTATGAAGGCCCGGATCCAAGCCACGAGCCCCGGCGGAAGAAATCTGTATCCATCTACGACCTTGAGTCCCGTATCCATAGCGACTCCTCCCTCCTGAGGGACATGACTCATCACTTCAACTCTCTCTCCCCCATCCGTAATGCGGTGATGATCCCCTTGCCGTCCTCGCGCAGCGAGACCTCGACCCTGAGATCCCTGGCGTTCCGGGAGGACTCGATTGCCCTCCCCTTGCCCTCCTCCACGAAGTAGCTCTCGATCCCGTAATCGACATGGAGGCTCTGACCTCCCTGCACCTTGAGGTCCTCGATGATCCCCACGAGCTGCTTGCCCCTCGCGCACTCCCGTCCGACCGGGCGTTCCGGTGTCGTGTAATGGAGGACAGTCCCGTCTTCTCTGGTGCACAGAGTGGTTCGGCTCCCCTTCTTGAGCCCTGGGCAGGCCGAAGACACCAGCAGGGTGCGGAGCAGGCCCGAATCCTCCCTCAGCAGGATCTCACATCTGGAGGAGTCCACCGTGTCCACGACGCGGCCCTGAATGAACCTACCCTCGGCGGGCCGTGTCTTGCTCAAGGAGGAGGCCCGGCACGTACCGTCCTCGGCCAGCTCCAGCCCCACGTAGACCCGGTCCCCACGCGCGAATCTCTCCTTTGTGCCCAGTTGCGCTGGTTTGAGGAAGGAGATCTCGTATCTGAGATCCACGTAATCCCCCCTGAAGACGTCCCTGGGATCCACAGGGGTGGTGCGAAGAACCACCCTGTGTCCCGTAGCCACCCAGTGCGCCCTGTAAGCGATGATTCCAAGCAGGACGAGCAGCTGCAACGACACAGCGAGGACGAATTTGACCCTCATTCCCTTGCCTCCTGCAACGCCAGCTTGGAGAGGATCCTCCTGCGGTGACGTTCCAGGAAGATCCCGCCCAAGAGGAGTAGAAGGCCGCCGACGATGAAGAAAAAGGAGCGAGGCAGGAGATCCCAGAAAAGATCGAAGTAACGAGCCAGCAGGAAGAGACCGAAGAAGAGAAGCCCCAAGTTTACGTAGACCGCATATCTCCTCACATATCCGAGGGCCACTACCCCCACTATCTCCAAGGCGAACAGGAGGTTGAAGATCAGCTTGGAGTTCTCCCTGAGGGGCGGATAGTATCCCCTCCGGTAGCTCATGAGGACCACGACCACTATCAAGAAGAGGCCCAGGCACTCCGCGCCCGACCACCTCTGCCTTTCTTTCAGCAGCAGCCTGGCTACGACGGACGGGATGAAGAGGACCGTCGCGCCCAGACAGAAGGAGTAAACGACGCCGAATCGCGGTGCGAGCCGAAGGGGGTCGAATGTCAGGATGAATCCGGTGGCGAGGGTCACAAGGCATCCTATGGCCACGTAAGGACCACCGATCCCCCTGAGGGGGGGATATTCCCGGTGCATCAGTCCGAGCCCCCACAAGACCACCCCGGCGGTGAGGAACAAGGGCGTCAGAGCCAGGTAGGAGAACAGACCGTGAGGAGGCAAGTGCCAGTGGGCCTCCAAGGCGAGCCATATCAACAGATCGACGATGGCCAGTGCCATGAGGGCCTGCAACCTCAGCAGATATGCGAGGGGCAGTATCACCAGGCCCCACAGGAGCGGGCCATTGGGGTAGTGGGCGGAGATATGATATATCTGGGCGACCAGGAACATGCCGGCTCCGAAGATCAGTGCCCCCAGGAGGATGAGGGAGGCCCCGACCTTGGGGTAATTGCCCCTCTCGTAACGCAGATAGTACCCCGCGCCATAGCTGGCGAGCATGGCAAAGAGGACGATGGCCAATTTGAGGCCTTTGGGGATGAGGGACCAGTTGGAGGCCACGAAGAGGACGATGCCCACCCCCACGAGCACGGAGCCCATTATGGATATGGTGGTGACGAGTTGTCCCGGTCCGCCCCTCTCCTGTGCCTCCATCAACGAGCTGTACCGGAGCAGTATCCTCTCTCTTTGTGCGGGCTCGATGATCCCTTCGGCTACCCACCGCGCCGTTTCTCCCTCGAGGGCCTCGAGCAGCTCGTTTCGCTTCTTCGTCCCCTTCATGAGCATCCACCCCGATCCATCAGGGTCCATCTGATCTGCCTGCCCGGTGCGCTGCGCCCCCGACGCTTTGCAGGAGGCGAGCCCCAGCCCCCTACAGGTAGAGATCGAAGAGCTGTTCCAGGACCATCTTCCCCCACTGCGTGTCCCGATGCTCCTCCCTCAGGACGAAGCCGAACTCCTCGTAGAGGTGACGAGCCGCGTCGAGACCGGCGAAGGTCCACAGGTAGACCCTCTTTATTCCAGCGCGTCTGCAGAAGTCAAGGGCCTCCCGCATGAGCCTCCTGCCGATACCCCGCCCCTGGAGCTCCGGTGCCACGATGAACCACCGCAGCCGCGCCCCTCTGTTTCCTGCCTCCATACCATCGATGGCTATGGAACCGACTATCTGTCCCCCGGAGGTGGCCACCCAGAACCCGTCTCTTCCCTCGCGGAATCGGTTCAGGAATTCCGAGAGTTCCGTGGCCACCTTGGACTCGAAATAGAGGCCGAAGCCCCAGTTGTCGTGGTAATACCTGGCGTGGAGCCCTGTGACGCCCGCTATGGCGCCTGGCACGTAGCCGGAGAGTTCTATCTGATCCGCGCCTGGCCTCATCTCCGTCCCAGCAAGCAAAGGGCGGCCATGGCCGCAGCCGCATTTTCGGGCGAGCTCATCAATGGAATCCTGCCATCCAAGGCCCCCAGGAGGTCCTTTCGCAAGGCGCTGTTACCGAGGGTCGAAAAGAGCACTGGCTTGTCCAGGGCCATGGCGGAGAGCCCCCTGATGCTGCCCAGATATCTGTCCCCTTGGACCCCGGTCCTCTTGATCTGTTCTATGACCATCTGGGGGACCACAAAGATCACTATGATGCCGTCCACCCCGGGGTCTTCCAGGACCATCGGGAGGACTTGCGCCAGGAGACCGGAGGGGCCGAGGTCAAGGGGGTTGCGGACATTCATCCATGGAGGGGCGAGGGCCGAGATAGACCGGACGGTCTCCTCGGAGAAGGCCGCCATCTCCAGGCCCAGATCCCAGCATCTGTCAGCGGTCATGGCCCCGAGAGAGCCGGAAGAGGTGATGATCGCTATCCTCCTGCCCGATGGCCGAGGCTGGGCAGCCAAGGCGTTGGCCGTGTCGAAGAGTTCCTGGACGTCGTCGAACCGCAGGACCCCTGTCTGTTTGAAGGCCGCGCCGTAAAGGACGTCATCCCCGGAGAGGGAGCCGGTATGGGAGAGGGTGGCCAGGCGCCCAGCGGGGGTCCTGCCGCTCTTGAGGGCCAGGATCGGTTTGGCGCCACTGGCCTCCTTGAGGGCAGAGAGGGTGCGCCGGGCGTCCTTGAACCCCTCGGTATACATGGCGATGACCTTGGTCTGGGCGTCCCCGGCCAGGTAGAGCAACACGTCAGCCTCGTCCACGTCGCAGCGATTGCCTATGGTGACCACCTTGCTGAAACGCACCCCTTGCTCAGGGGCCCAGTCCAAGAGGATATTGCCGAACACGCCGCTTTGGGCCACGACACCTACGTGGCCTGGGCGAAGGGACTCCTCCAGGAGTTCGGAGGTGGCGAATCCGTTCTCCGTGTTGACCACCCCTATACAGTTGGGGCCGATCAGCCGGATCCCGGCTGCCTTGGCTACCCGAACCATCTCCTCCTGGAGACGCAGGCCGTCCTCGCCCGTCTCGGCGAAACCGGCCGCGAGCACGATGGCGGCCCTGGACCCCTTCTTGGCACACTCGGCCAGGGTCCGCGGGCAGACCCCGGCCGGGACCATGAGGATGGCCAGCTCAACAGGGGAAGGGATATCCTCGACCCGTCTGTAGACCTTGCGGCCGTAGAGCTCCTGCTCGTTGGCGTTAACGAGGAAGAGCCTGTCCCCGAACGGCTGGGAGAGGAGGGCCCTTGTCTGCCCGAAACCGAACCCCAGCTTCCTGGTGGCCCCGATCAAGGCGACCGAACGTGGCTCGAAGAAAGGCCTGAGTTCTTCCCTGTCCCTGTACATGATGGGAGAATATAGTCCACTGTGGCGCGATTGAAAAGAGGAGAAAGGTCCCCCACTGTCCACCGGATCTCCCCAAGAGCGCCAGGAGGACCTGGCTGCTCGTGAGTGCCTTGCCCAGGAGCCTCCTGGATATTAGACTCATGGATTACGAGAAGTCGAAGGCGTGGATCAGACGGACCACGCCATCGGATGTCCAGTGGGGCGCGCGCATTGGTCAGGGACCTCTATTTCATAGTCTTCCTCTCCCTGGTCCTCGGCATCTATGTACTGGCCAATGGCTACATATTCGTCCGGGGGTGGCAGGTTTTTTCCTGGATCGGGTGGAACCGTTATTGGGCGGCAGGCGTCTTCTTCGCCCTTGCCCTGACGTATCCGTTCAGCCGGCTCAGTGAAGGTTGGGTGCCGGCCTCGGTCACAGAGACCTCCAACCTCCTCGGGGCGTTCTATCTGGCCGCGATGCTCTACCTGTTCCTCGCGACCCTCGCCATCGACCTCATCAGGCTGGCAGGCCATCTTCTCCCCCTCTCCCCTGGATTCCTAAGGGCTTCCCCGCACGGGGCGCACCGGTTGCTGTCCCTCGGCGTGGTCGCCGGGGTGACGGGGCTCATCTGGCTCGGTCACCTCAACGCCCTCAATGTGCGGGTCCGGACCCTGGAGTTGAGCATCCCAAAACGGGCTGGGGGGCTGAGGAGCTTGAACATCGTGGTCGCCTCCGACCTCCACCTCGGCAAGATCATCGGGAACTCCAGGCTGGGCTCCATCGTCGCAAAGATCAACGAGTTGAAGCCCGATCTGGTGCTCCTACCGGGCGACGTCGTGGACGAGAGTGCGGACCATCTCAGAGACGAGGAGACCATCAGGAGGCTGCTGGAGATAGAGTCCGCATACGGCGTCTTCGCTGTGACGGGCAACCACGAATACTACGCCAACCTCCCCGCAACGGTGGCCGAGCTGGAGAAGGGAAACGTTACGGTCCTCCAGGACGCCTGGGTGAAGATCGGCGACTCCTTTTACCTCGTAGGGAGGAAGGACCGGACCGCGGAGCGCTACGGGGGGGGACGAAGGCCCCTCGGGGAGATCCTGGATGGAGTGGACCGCCGATGCCCCATGATCCTCATGGACCATCAACCTTTCCATCTGGAGGAGGCCAAGGACAACGGGATCGATCTCCAGCTCTCGGGCCACACCCACCACGGCCAGCTCTTTCCCTTCAATCTCGTCACCCGCCTGGTCTATGAACTGAGCTGGGGATATCTCAAGAAGGACAAGACCCACTACTATGTCTCTAGCGGTGTCGGGACATGGGGGCCGCCCGTGCGCATCGGGAGCGTCCCGGAGATAGTGCAGATCAGGCTCAACTTCGAGCCGGGAGGACCGGAATCCGGCTCGGGCCCTGAAGAAACAGAGCTCCATGTGGATCGACGATGACGCGGGAGGGATCTTCCTTCGTTGTTTCCTTCTCTGGAGCCCAGGATCGCTTCGGCCCGGAGGGATCTGCTTGGTGTGGTGCATTGCCTTGCGGTTGTCCGACCGGCCCTGGGGTAGAAAGAGAAGGGTTCGAGGGCCTTTGTGCCTTCGCACTATGTTTCTGGGGAGGGACAGATGAGCAGGTCGGAGAGACTTCCTGAACCCCTCTTGAGCGTGGGGGAGACGCGGCACGGGTTTTTGGTCGAGCGGGTCGCCCCGGTCGAGGAGGTCCGGGCAATGGCCTATGTGATGGTGCACGAGAAGAGTGGTGCGAGGCTCCTCCATCTGCACGCCGAGGACACGGAGAACCTGCTGGCCATAGCCTTCCGGACCCCCCCCATGGACGACACGGGCCTGCCGCACATCCTGGAGCACACGGTCCTGTGCGGCTCCCGCAGGTTCCCCGTGAAGGACCCGTTCGTGGAGCTGCTCAAGTCCAGCCTGGCCACCTTCCTCAACGCCATGACCTATCCGGACAAGACAGTTTACCCGTGCGCGAGCATGCTGGAGAAGGATTTTTTCAATCTCGCCAGGGTCTACTGCGACTCGGTGTTTCATCCCCTCCTCACCGAGAGGCATTTCAAGCAGGAGGGCCATCACCTGGAGCTCGCCGAGCCCGGAAATCCGGATTCGGACCTCATCATAAAGGGCATCGTCTTCAACGAGATGAAAGGGGCGTACAGCGATCTCGACGGGCTCATCGAGCGGATGATCTACAAGGGCCTCTTCCCGGACAATGCCTACGGGCGAGACCCTGGGGGGGACCCCGATGTGATACCCAAGCTCACCTACGAGGAGTTCGTCGAGTACCACCGCCGTTATTACCATCCCTCCAACTCCTACATCTTCATCTACGGCGGTATCCCCTGCCACAAGCACCTCGAGTTCCTCGACGGCGAATACCTGTGCGAATTCCAACGCATCCGCATCGACAGCTCCATATCCCCGCAGCCCAGATGGACGGCCCCGCGCCGCCAGACCGTGCCCTACCCGATAGGTCTCAACGAGGCTCCGCAGCGCAAGGCCGCGGTGGTTATCAGCTTCTTCACCAACCCGGTCACGGACGCCCTCTGTACCCTGTCCCTCCATGTCCTGGACCAGTATCTGCTGGGCAACGCCGCGTCGCCTCTGCGCAAGGCCCTGATCGATTCGAGGCTTGGCGAGGAGCTGACAGGCTCCGGTTACAGCAGTTCCCAGCGTGACACCTTCTTCACGGTGGGATTGAAGGGGACTGAGGCCCATCGAGCAGAGGCCATCGAGGAGCTGGTGCTCTCCACCTTGGGGACGATCGTCCGGGAGGGCCTGCGCAAGGACATGGTGGATTCCGCCTTCCACAGGCTCGAGATCGCCTCCCGCGAGATCCAGGGCCTGTATCCGCTGCAGCTCATGGAGCGCGTCTACCGATCATGGCTCTACGATGCGGACCCGCTTCACAATCTGCGGCTCAACGAGCATCTTGCCGAGCTCAGAAGGCTCATGGAGGCGGAAAAGGGGTTTCTCGAGCGGCAACTGAGGCAGATGATCTTGGACAATCCCCATTACACGGTCCTCACCTTCCTCCCGGACCAAGGGCTGCTGCGGGATAAGGAGGAATCTTTTCGTACGAGGATGCGCAAGATCAAGGAGGCGATGACCGCCGCGGAACTGGAACGCGTGAAGACCGAGGCCATGGAACTGGAGGCCATGCAATCCTCGCCCAATCCCCCGGAGGCCCTGGCCACGCTGCCGCGTTTGGCCTTGAGCGATATCCCCGCGGAGCCGCAGGAGCTGAACACCTGTGTGGAGGAGGTCCGGGGGATCCCGTTTCTTCGCACCGATCTCTTTTCCAATGGGCTGAGCTACCTCCACCTGGCCTTCGACCTGAGAGGGCTCGAAGAAGACCTGGTGGACTACCTTCCCATCTATGCCGAGGCCCTGCGGAAGATGGGGGCGGGGGAGGACGACTACGTGGTCATGGCCGAGCGGGAGGCCGCAAGCACGGGAGGCGTGGGGGTGAGCGTCTCGGCCAACGGACACGTACAGGACCCGACACGTGTGTGCCCGTTTTTCACGGTATGGTCCAAGGCCCTCGATTCCAAGCTGCCGGATATGCTCAGGGTGCTGTGGGATCGGGTCCTGAGGTGCAATCTGGCTGACATGAAGAGGCTGGAGGAGGTGGTGCTCCAGGGGCGGGTGGCCCTTCGTAGCCAGGTCGTCCCCGACGGGTGGCACTACGCGTTGCTCTATGCAGGCAGGAACATCTCCCGCAATGCCTCCATATCCGAGCGGATCGGCGGTGTGACACAGATACGCCTCAGGGACAGGCTGGCAAACGACTTCCAAGGCCACAGGGATGAGCTGCTCGGCAAGCTCGAGCGCATACGGGAGTTCATGCTGGCAAGGGGGCGGGTGACGGTGAGCTTCGTGGGCAGCGAGGATCAGCTGCCATTGGTCCGCGATCAGGTGGAGGCCCTGGCGGCCGAGCTGAGGGATGAAGTGCCGGCAGATGAGCCTCCCGGCTCCGGGTCATCCTCGCCGGTCCGCGAGGCCATAGCGACACCTGCGGACGTGGCCTTCGTGGCAAAGGTCCTGCCGGTGGTGGGGGCCTGCCACGAGGATTCGCCCGTTTTGTTGCTGCTCAGCGTCCACCTGAGCTACGCATATCTGTGGAACGAGGTGAGGGTGAAGGGTGGGGCCTACGGGGCACGCGCGTCGTACGACCCGCTCAACGCCACCTTCAGCCTCGCCAGCTACCGCGACCCTTTCGTCAAGGAGACCCTCGATGCCTTCGACGGCGTCGTGGATTACATCGAGGAGCGAATGGATCGCTCCCCGGCCGGGGTCGAACAAGGCATCATAGGCACCCTCAAGACCCTGGACCGTCCGATACGCCCCGGCCAGGCGGTGGGCACGGCCCTCATGCGCCACCTGCACGGAGAGACCCGAGAGTTCAGGAGGGCCTTTCGGGCTCGACTCCTCTCCTTGACAGGAGAGGACCTGCTGCGCGCAGGGACCGAGATCCTGGAACCGGCCTTCCGTTCGGCCAATATCTGCGTGATCTCCAGCAGAGAGAGGCTTGCAGAGGCCAACCGACTCCTCGGCCCGGAGGCCCTTGAGATCTCCGATCTCTGAAGGGAGACGGCGCTCCGGAGGCCTTCCTTTCCTAAGAGAGGATGCGATCGAGCCTCTCTTTCGCTTCCATGGCCTCCTCTACGATCCTCTTCATCAGCTCCGACACGCTCGGGATGTCCTCTATGCGGCCGACCGCCTGGCCGCAAGGGTAGATCCCCTCCTCGGTGGTGCCGTCGAACCAACCCTTCTTGGTGACCTGCCCGCTGATGAATGGGGCCAGCTCTCCCAAGGAGCTTCCCTTTCCCTCCATCTCCAGGATCTTCTCTGCCCAACGGTTTCTCAGGACCCGGGCCGGATTGCCCAGGGACATCATGACGAGGGTCGTGTCGCTCTCCGAGGCGTCGAGCAGCCTCTTCTTCATCTCTTCGTGGGCCGGGCACTCCTTGGTGGCGATGAATCGAGTCCCCATGATCACACCGTCGGCCCCCAGGGCCAGGGCGGCCAGCATGGATCTGCCGTCGCATATGCCCCCTCCGGCGATCAAAGGGACCCTGACGGCATCGGCCGCCTTCGGCAGCAGGACCATGGTTGTGACCCCCTCCATGCTCGGGTGCCCACCGCATTCGGTCCCCACTATGGAGACCGCGTCGACCCCCAGACGGGCGGCCTTTGCTGCGTCCCTGACACGGGCGCACTTGTGGATATGGATGAGCCCGCCCTGGAGGATCCTCTCCCTGTAAGGCTCGGGGTTGCGCCCGGCGGTCTCCAGTATCTTGACACCCGATTCGATCACCAGATCTATGAGCTCCTCGGGCGGCTTGGGCATCAGGGCCGGGAACAAAGAGACGTTGACACCGAAGGGCTTGTCCGTAAGATCACGGGTCTTCTTGATCTCATCGAGCAGCTCCTCCCTGCCCGGGAAGGTGGCCGCAGGCAGACAGGCAAACCCGCCTGCGTTCGCCACCGAGGCCACCAGCTCCGCCCGTGAAAGCCAATGCATCGTCCCGCATTGAACCGGATACTCGATCCCCAGCAACTCCGTCATCCGCGTCTTCAACATCCCTGCCCTCCTTTGAGCGAGTGTGACACACCGATCCCGGCCGCGGCACCGCCGCGACCGCTCCGCCCCGTTGGCTCCATACCACACATCGCCGTTGCGAGACAAGGCCTCAGTTCTCGAACACAGTGATGCCTGAAGAGGCGGTAACTGGTCACGGGGGGTGGCGGCATTTCTCTCCGCTTCGAGTGTCCGGCGCTTGATTTTCCGAAGGATTTGGCCTCCGGGGGATGCTTGCCCCCTCCCTCGGTCGGCCTCAGCTTAGCCCCGGCCGAGAGCGATTCCCCCAGGTCCAAATCCTGGAAAATCGAAGCGCCTCCGCCAAGCCGCTCCGAGAAACGCCGCCACCCTGTGATCACTCACAAGAGGCCCTCCGCCGAGGCCGCCTGCCTCGATGGCCACAGAGGCTCCCCACCCCAGCGCCGGGTGATCAGTGGCGGGACCGTGCCTTGTATGGAAGAGGCGATTTGCGAAGGACGATCCTGCCCAGGGGGGTCCCATCCTGCGCAAGGACCGCCGGGGTCTCCTTGGGACGCCTCCAGGCCTGGGGAAGGTCCCCTTGGTCCCTCGCATCATCAGGAAAGAGCATCCTGACGCAGGCCTGGACCACGCTCTCCACCCGGATCATCTTCATACACTGGTTGTCCCCCCCACAGGGCTGAAACTCGCTTTGGTGCAGACAGGGGCTGCAGAGCACTGGTTCGTAGAGCACCACGCTTCCGGATCCCTGGCGATCCTGGACATATTGGAAGGGGTGGACCGGGCCGAAGAGCGCCACCGTGGGCCTGCCCAGCACGAAGGCCAAGTGCATGGGGCCGCTGTCGTTTGTGAGAAGACAATCCGCGCGCTCCAACAGCGCCATGAAACCACCCAAGGAGAGCTCCCCTGCCAGGTTCCTCACCCGGGCTCCCCGGTCAGAGAGCGACCGCTCCAGCCCCGACACGTACCCCCGCTCTTCGCGGCTGCCCACCAATGCGACCTTCAGGGAGCTCGAGCGGTCCAGCAGCTCCTTGATGGCCGAGGCGAAGCGCTCCCTGGGCCACCTTCGCTCCAGACAGAGGTCGGAGGCATTGGGGTTCACCACCAGGAGCCTGTCCGTCGCCTCCACCCAGCCCTCCAGCCTCCTACGGGCCTCCTCACGGTCACCATCTCGGATCACCACGGGCGGCGCCAGGGCCGCGGTTGGCACCCCCTTGCAGCCGGCCGTTCGCGCCAGCTGCAAATAGAGCTCCTGGACGGGCATGGCCGTGTTGAAGAAGACCAGGTGGGTGAAAAGCCCCCTCTTGACGGAGGTGGATTTTCGGTAAAAACCGAGCCTGTTTCTAGCACAGCTCAAGGTGGCCACTATGCTGGCGAAATAGGAGTAAAGCTCCAGGTCGATGTACAGGGAAGGCCGCAGGGACCACAGCTTCCAGAGCAGGCCCAAGGTGGAGAGGGCGACCCCGAGGATCGACCTCTCGGACACATAGAGCCCCCTGTCCACGAGGCCGATGCGTTCCACGAGATCGGAGTTCTTGGTGCTCGTGACGAAGACCAAACGGGCCGCAGGGTACTCGGCCTTCAAGGCCTGGAGCATGGGGAGAGAGGCTATGATGTTTCCCATCCCAGCGAACTTTGCCACACAGATGACGCCAGGGTGCTGCGGGATTCCGTGCCCGCGGCGCAGGATCACCCCGAGCAGCCTGGCAAGGACGTTCAGGACGTAGGAGAGGGGACCGCCGATCATGCGGTCGACCCTTATCTTGTGCTGAGAGGTCATGAGGGACCGAGAGCCTTTCGCTTTCTCGGGCCATGGACATGCCGCAAGGAAAATGCCCCAAGGCCACCTCATCATAGCACAACCCCATGCCCCCAAGAATCCTGGCAAGTCTCCCGCCCAAGGGGCTGACACAAGAGCGGGGCGCGGCATTGAGGCCGTGCCCCGCGTTGGATTGTCCTGTGTGCCTCCTTTTAGATATAATTTGTCCATGGCGAGGAAGCTTCGGACCTTCGATCGTGACCAGATGCTCGTGGTGAACGAGGCCGTGGCCTTGGCCGAGGAGCTGACGAGCAACTATTTCAAGTATTCATCCAGCCAGTGGAGGCGCTCCAGATACGACATCACCACCCTGAAGGGTCTCTCGGGACCGGAGATCACGGATGTCGCCTTTGCACAGATCCTGCGCTACGTTGGCCAGCCAACGACCGGCGATCTGGGGCGCGCCCGTCTTGACTACTACAAGGTCTGCCTCCAGGACCACGGTATCCTCCGTGCCCTGGAGAGGGATCCTGCCCTGGAGTTCTTTCCCCTGATGGTGTATGTGGTGACCCACGAGCTGACCCACATCGTTCGCTTTAGCCGTTTTCTTCAGAGCTTCGATGCCTACCCGGCCCACCGTGTCCAGGAAGAAGCGAGGGTCCATGCCATCACGCGGGAGATCTTGCTCGGGGCCCGCATCCCGGGTGTCGTGCCCATAGCCAGGTCCTACCTGGACGTTGTGGACACCGTGGGCCCCTTCCCAACCCCTGGGCCCGGAGAATCGGGCTGATTTCCCGCCCGGCGCCGCCTCCTCCAGAAGCAATTCCCAGTACGGTTTGTGGGCATCGATGCGGTCCAAGAGCTCCCGCCTGTTCTTGTTCCCCATTTGCCAATCGTACCGGCTTCCGAGAAGCGCCTTCAGCAGGGCTGCCAGGCCTTGTTCGAGGGGTCGTGTTCCCGAGCTCGGGGTTTTTCCGCCTGCCCCTGGGTCCGAGGCCCCCCCGATATCTACCGAGTCAGGCCAAAGACATCGGGATGTTCTTCGATTTGTCCCCGTATGTCCCTATCGTATCGGATCACGATGACACGGTATCCCCTGACGTGGAGCTCTCGTCGGAGAGTTTCGTCTCTCGCCCGTTGCCCTGGCTCGTCGTGCACCGATCCATCGCAGAAGACGCACACGTTGGGCCCGTAAAAGAAATCCGGGATACAGCTCGGCTCGGCGATGGGCCTCTGAGCATCTTCGGGCAAGCGATAGAGACCCTCCGCCAAGGTCTCCAGGAAGCGCCGCTCGAGTTCCGAGCGCGAGTCGGTGAGCGATCGAAGCCACGCCAGATGCTCCTCCCATGAACGCCCAGCAAAACGCCGAAGGGTTCTACTAGAGGCCAAATCCAGCAGGAATTGCCTGATCCGCCGCCTGTCGAGCAACAATGCCTCATGCTGGTTGTTGAAACTCAACAGGCATTCATAACAGGCCGCTGTGCAATCAGATTTGAGATCGCTCCCACTAAGGTCGAAGTGGCACCGCGCCAAGGCCTCCTGGGCAACGATGTTGATGGCATCGGTCTCTTCCACAAGACGGCGAAGGACGCCGCTGCCTCCTTCGCTCGCCTCGTAAAAAAGAATGGCCCTGTGCTCACCGCGCCCGATCCGTTCGGCTGCGATTTCTGTCTCCTCGAGTTGGAACGCCTGCTCCAACCCGCGCTGAAGGGCATATTGGAGGGAAGCTTCCAGCGCGCCATCCACCTGGAGAGCCGGCTGGAGAAGTCGGACCAGCATGATGTTTTGCACGGTCTGAATCCCCAGACGGAGATTCTCCAGCCGGCGCGGCTGCCTCGTCCCGCGGTTGACCGTTTCTTCTGAAGTGACGAGCTCCCCGCTTTCGAGGTCCACCAGGAACCCCTTTTGCTGAGTCCCTCGCCAACCGTGATTGATTCGCAACAGGGTGGCTGCAGGCGCATACACCAAACGAAGCAGCACAGAGCCGTTGGCCACCACGTCCGCCTCCGAAGGTCGCGCACCGTCGCTCGTAGGAGCGAACTGATAGAAGACGGCAAGCTCATAGCCCCGGCGGCGCCGCTCTTCTTCATCCGAGGTGATCCGCTCCCGGCGGCGAGCCCGCACGTTCGGCATGTCCAAAAGTGTGGTCACAAAGCTGTTCTCGCCGTCGAAACGACTATCGCACACGGGGCATAGGTCGAGATAGGGTTGGCAAAAGGCACCGCAGACATAACACAAGCGCCTCTGACTCTTGCGCTCCTCGAGCCCGCCTGGCGGAGCCTGGAAGGCCACGGATTCCCACTTGGCGCCTTCGTGGTAGATGATGTTGCCAGGGGCGAATTCGCGAATCGCCAGAAACCGTGGCCTCGAGATGAAGTCCCCTTTTTTACGTGGAATCCAAGCGCGTACAGGCAGTGTGGGAAAGTTGTAACCGGGCAGGAATCCCTCGCTGGCCAAGTACCTATAAGGATAAAAATCGCTTTCCTCGCGCTGGGTCTCGATCTGCAGAAGCAAATTGCGCTGACGCAACGCCTCCTGCTGTCGGCGGTTGGCCTCTTGCTGCTCATCTCCCCTGCGGGCCCGCAGAAGAGCGCTTTGCGCCTCCAGGAGTTGACGATTGGCGGCACGGTAGAGCTCGCGCCAGCGGTCGAAGGCGCGGTCGAAGGCCTCGGGCGCCTCAGCGATCAAGCGCTCCAGCCAGGCGTCATTGAACCAGGGGGCGGCACGAAGATCGGCCTCGTCGACGGTCAAGGCCCCTCTTATCCGTTGGAGCAGGCGTTGGCGGGCCGGCTCGCTCAGGCGGATCTGGGCGCTGGCATTCTCGCGCAACGGCAGGGCGTCGTCCTCGGTGTCGATGACCTGCTCGATGGACTGACCCAGAGGCAGGCGCACTTCTGCCAGCCACATGGCGTGAATGTGGGCGCGCAAGAGCGCCTCGTTGGCGATGTCTAGCCTCGGCGCCCTTACGCTTCCGGCCACCATCTCGGTACGGCGCTGGAAAAAGTACTGATCATGGCTGTTGAGGGCACCGCAGTAAGTTACAACGAGCCCGGGTTGCCCTTGCCTGCCCGCCCTTCCGCTGCGCTGGGCATAATTGGCAGGCGTAGGCGGGACGTTGCGCAAGTGGACCAGCTCCAGGTCGGCGATGTCCACACCCAGCTCCATGGTGGGTGAGCAGACCAGATAGGGCAGGCGCCGCCCCAGCTCAGCCTCCTTTGTGCGGTCCTCATTGTTCCATCGGAACCGACGCTCCCGGGCCTCCCGCTCCCCAGGCCCCACCACCTGGGCCGTGTGTTCACGGGCTTCCAGACCTGCAAGGCTTCCGGCCCCTTCTCGATAGAACCGCTGGAAAAAGGCGTGCACATGACGCGGGGCAGGCGTGTATCCCGCACCTGCTGCGCGGCGCGTGTAAATGGGGTCCGGCGGAGGGGGAGTTCCGTCTCCGAGGCACCAAACAAGACACGCTGCATCTAGCTGGTAGAACTGGTGATCCTCAACAGGGTCCAAACGAACCAGGAACCCATTGGCCACGAGGAGATCGAGAAAATCGTCCACGAACCTGGGGTAGGCCTTCTCATCCACGCCAAGCCGCGAGCGCAAGAACCGCCCGATGGTGCTCCGGGCTCCCAGGCTGAACCCTTCCACTTGCCGGGATGACTTGCCCAGGCGAACGAATCGCTGGGCCTGGCGCAGTTGCTCCACGTCAGGATCCAAGCCCCAGAATTCGTTGAGATGCTGCTCTACTTGGCGCCTCATCTGTTGCTGAGCGGTCTCACGCAGCACCTTGGTATCAATCGCCAGCTTTCGGCGGAGATGATCGAGCACGGCGCGGATCACCGTTTCCCGCTTTTCGGGAGATGATCCAGCCATCCATGGGATCGCCCGCCATTTGCCCTGATCCCCACAGAGGTCTTCCAGCCCACGGTATGCCACCCGAAGGAGTCCCACGTGTTCGAGGTTGGGTTGGATCACGCGCCAACCCCGGCGCAGGTCCTCGTAGAGCCGATACTCCGTGAGCTCGGTAAAGACCTTCCATACGTCTCTTGCCGCTGCGGAACTAGGGTCCAGTTGCGGATTGCGGGCGATGTCGCGAAGCGTGAGGCCCGAGGCCGCCACCACCGCATCGGCCACTTCATCGAAACGAAGTTGCGGCTTCTCTTGCAGGGCGGCATATAGCGCAGCCCGCAGCAGACCCACGTGTACGAAGTCGTTGAAATGACCCGCCTGAAGCGAGGCATCCTGCCGATTGTCCGTGAAAGTGAGCAACTTGTCTTGTGCCGCCTGGGTCCTGCTTGCGTGGCGTAAGAGGGCCGAGGCGATGACCGTGGTGGCGCTCGAGCGGGCCTCGCTGGAAAGAGTTGCAAGTTTGGTGAATTCCCGCTCCCGAGCAGTGTAGAACTCGCCGCAGCTCAGGCACAGATGGAAGCCCTTTTCCTGCCACCACATCTTCTCGAAGCCGCCGCGGGGCTCAGTGGATACGCTTCCGTCCGGTGCAACCCAGACCGGGCGGGGAACGCGGTCCCGCCAGTTTGGTTTCAACTTGCCATTGACCTGTCGCCAGTCTTCTGGGAGGAGGTCCTCGTTCCAGTCATTCTCGGCCGGAGCAAGCATCAGGTAGCCTGGCACCCCCTCTACGTCATCGCTCGCCACTCCCATCGGATGGGGAAGGAAATGCTCATCCGCGCGCAAGACGTGATAGTATTCCTGACCGCACTGGCGACAGAACTTCATGGGGACAAAGAGCCGCCCGTCCTCGTCCTGGAGCTGGCCCTCCATTGAAAACCGGCGTTTCTCCGCCGGCTCCAACGTGGCATAGAGGGAGCGCCCCTGGCTGATGAACTGGTGTAGCTTGAACGAAAGCACTCGGACCCCATCTTCGCGCACAAACTCTCCAGCGCCAGAGAATACCTGTCGGAGAAACCCTTCGCAGATCTCGCGCGAGAAACCCGTGGCCTCCACCAGACGACCTGCTGCTTCTGTAAGCGAGCAGGGCACCCGACGCCGCAAACGGCCGTCCTCAAGGGTTTCTATCCCCAACTCGTACTCCACCCAGCGTACAAGCGGATCCCGCCGGAGTTCTTCAAGCCCTCGGGCCAAGCGCCATTGGCCATCGGCCATTGCCTTTTTCAGTTCCTGCGCCGCCGGCGGCCCCCCCACGGTGAATGGTTCCAGGGTCTCCTCGATGACCTTTTCGGGCCCAAAGGCATGGCCGAAAAAGCGAGAGGCGAAATCGGCCACCGCTTGCCGCCGCTCTTCTGAAGTGGCCTCACGATGTGCGACCATGGTGGCGCTCGTTCCCACATGGATCAGGCCTGGCCCTGCGCAGCGCTCCTTGAGACGCCGCACCAGCATGGCCACATCCGCCCCTTGCCGGCCGCGGTAGGTGTGCAATTCGTCGAAGACGAGAAACCGCAAGCCGCGATCGAACGGCGGAAGATCATCCGCATCCCCCCGCTGTTCGGCACTCGCCAATCGCTCCAGGAACCTCTTGTCCTCTGGACGGACCAGGAGCAGCTCCGCCATCACATAGTTGGTCAGGAGGATCTTGGGCGGTTGCCGGCGCATCAGCTCGCGAATCTCATCGCGGGTCTCGCCCGTGTATTTGGCAAAGGTGACGGGGAATTTTCTGCCCGTTCGGCGTTCGTATCGGGCCTTAAGGGTCTCCAGGGCCTGCTCCTGCGAGTTGACCAGGGGGTTCATGGGATAAATCACCAGCGCCGCGACCAGAGCGCCGGTATCGGGGTGGCGGATCAGATTGTCCACCATGGGCAGGAAGTAACAGAGGCTCTTGCCGGAGCCGGTGCCGCTTGTCACAACGAAGCTTTCCCCGAAGAGGGCTCTCCTGATGGCTTCTTCCTGGTGGCGATAGAGCCTAAACGGCTTGCCATCGGCGGATCGAAAGATCTCGGCGGTCTCCCGGGTGATCAACCCCTGCTGCGCCAGTTCGTCCACTGTCGCTCCCATGGCATACGATGGGCTCAACTGGACAAGTGGGTCTGGCCACAACCGGGCTTCTTCCTCCAAGGCCCGGTCCACATACTGACGCGCCCGCTCGTCGGAAACGGGCAGAAAGGAACGCACGAAGTCCCGGTAATCGGCCAAGACGGCGGCATGCAGGTCAAAGATGGTCATGGGCAAATTCTCCAGAAAAATGCGAAGCGTTCGTTCATTCCCACTGGCAGTGCGCGGCGAAAGGCGGCGCTGGTTTCATAACGCATGGACTCGCTCCAGGGCAGAGAGGATGACGATGGCGGCTTTCCCACCGCGTTGGAGAACTTCGCGGCGCAGCGCTTCTTCGCTGGTCAACCCGCGCTCCAGCGCCTGCTGAACTGCCTGGTGAATCCATTCTTGCGCCAGTCCCGAACGAACCAGGTCGCTCAACGTG
>Ga0068707_1000348_pt1 | contig 29187 bp, 25 predicted proteins | sample YNPNPMetaG_FD_66600 | JGI IMG/M metagenome (GOLD analysis project Ga0068707, IMG submission 66600) | Anoxygenic and chlorotrophic microbial mat microbial communities from Yellowstone National Park, USA - YNP NP MetaG | ecosystem: Environmental > Aquatic > Thermal springs > Hot (42-90C) >... | reverse complement strand
CCCTTCCGAAGATATCTTGAGATGTGTGGGATTTTCCCTCGGAGCCTACGCTATTTCTGGATTAGCAAGGGAAATGCCAAGTCGATGAGCGAAGCAGGTGCTGTGAAACAAAGGCGCCCCGGCCCACCAATGGAAGGGCGACCCTGGCGATGGACCTGAGTGCGCCAGTATTTTTTACACGGTGTAAAACGAAGCTTCAATGTTGGGTTTCGCGACACGGGGCCCCATTGCCTTGAGACCGGGGCTGTGCTATCAAGTTCACAGGTTCTCACAAAGCGGCCTCGGGGTTCGGGACCGGAGATGCTCTGGAAAAAGGTAAGCCTGCGTTGGCGGGTCCTGGTCATCGTCTTGGCCCTGGTGGTGGCGGCCCTGGCCGGGGGGCTCTTCACCCTACAGTACGTCAACAAGACCGGGGCCATCCTGACCTCCATGATGGACAGGGACGTGACGGCACTGCAGGTGGCACAGGAGCTCGAGGCGGCCCTGGTGATGCACAAGGGTCTGGTGACCTATTACGTACAGGACGGGGATTCGAGGTGGCTCGAGGAACTCGAAAGGTACAGGGGGGAGTTCCAGCGATGGCTGGAAAGGGCGCGGCAGTCCGCCCACCTGGAAGGGGAGCGTGAGGTCCTGGAGCGGATCGCCTCCGAGTATCTGTTCTACGTGCATGCCCGTGATCAGGTGCTCAGGTTGTACGGGATCGGGGAGCGGGAGGCCGCGGTCCAGATCCACAAGGAAGTGAGGGAGCAGTTCCTGGTCATCCGGGGACTCTGCGAGGAGTACAAGCGTCTCCATGAGCAGAGGATCGCCGACTCCAGGAGGGAGATACAGGCCAGGGCGCAGTTCATGAGCGACCTGGCCATGACGACCCTGCCAGGGGTGGTCCTCTTGGGGATCCTCTTGGGCTATGTGCTCGTCAACCAGGTGCTGGAGCCCATAAGGAGGCTCGCCGTTGGGGAGGATCGGTCAGGGGACTCCCCTCGGTCTTTTCCCAAGGACGAGGTGAAGGCCCTCAGGAGGCGCTTCGACAGCCTCATGGAGGATGTGGATCAGACCAAGACGCAGCTCGAGAAGAGCAAGGAGCACCTGGCCCAGTCGGAGAAATGGGCGCAGGTGGGGAAGCTCGCCGCCGGGGTCGCCCACAGCATCCGCAACCCCCTCACCTCGCTGAAGATGCGGCTCTTCTCCATGGAACGGAGCCTGGATCTCTCCGATAGCCAAAGGGAGGACTTCGACGTCATCTCGGATGAGATCAGGCACATAGACAACATAGTGAGGAACTTCCTGGACTTCTCTCGGGCCCCGAAGCCCAAGATGCAAAGGGTGAGTCCGTCGGATGTGGTGGACATGGCCCTGCAGCTCCTGCGCCACAGGCTGGAGACCTACAATGTAAGGGTGGAGGTGGCGCGCCGAAAGAGGCTCCCGGAGGTCTGGGCCGACCCGGACCAGTTGAAGGAGGTCCTGGTGAACATCCTGGACAACGCCTGCGAGGCCATGACAGGGGGTGGATCCGTGGAGATCTCGGAGGAGGAGGGCTCAGAGCCTCCCCTCGGGCGCGTGGCGGTCATACGGGTGAGCGACGACGGTCCCGGTGTCCCTGAGTCCATCCAGGAGAAGATCTTTCAGCCCTTCTTCAGCACCAAAGAGGAGGGGACGGGTCTTGGGCTCAGCATCGCCACGAGGATCGTGGAGGAGCACGGCGGTTGGTTGGAGCTCTGGTCGCAGGAGGGCAAGGGGGCGACCTTCATCATCACATTGCCGGTGAAGGGAGAAGAGGGTTGGGCACGATCCTGATCGTGGACGACGATCCGCAGCTCAGGAACAGCTTCGAGAAGCTGCTGTCCGGTGAAGGGCACACGGTTCGGACCGCGCCTACGGGAGAGGCGGGCCTCTCCCTGGTGAAGGAATCACCTCCTGATCTGGTAATCATGGACGTGCGCCTCCCCGGGATGAGCGGCATCGACACCTTCCTGGCCATCAGGGAGATCGATCCCAAACTCCCTGTGATAATCATGACGGCCTTCGGGACCACCGAGACCGCCATCGAGGCCACCAAACTCGGGGCTTTCGATTACGTGCTCAAGCCCTTCGACGTGCCGGAGATGCTGGCGACCATCGAGAAGGCCCTGGATGCGGGGAGGTTCATGCGTGCCAGGGTTGAGATGGACGGCACCCCGGAACGTGCCTCATCGGATGCATTGATAGGCAAGAGCAAGGTCATGCAGGAGGTCTACAAGGCCATAGGGAGGGTCGCACCCACGGATGCCACGGTCCTCATCCGGGGGGAATCCGGCACAGGCAAGGAGCTCGTTGCCAGGGCCATCTACCAACATAGCCTTAGGGCTGACAGGCCCTTCCTTGTGATCAACTGCGTCGCCATCCCCGAGACCCTGCTGGAGAGCGAGCTGTTCGGATACGAGAGGGGGGCCTTCACAGGTGCAGTGAGCCGCAAGGTGGGCAAGATAGAGCAGGCCAACGGTGGTACGGTCTTCCTGGACGAGATAGGGGACATGCCCTTCAGCATCCAGGCCAAGATCCTGCGTCTGCTCCAGGAGAGGAGCATAGAGCGCTTGGGCGGGCGGGAACCCATACCGGTGGACGTGCGTGTGATCGCTGCCACCAACCGGGACCTGGAGACGGCCCTCGCCGAGGGGCGCTTCCGTGAGGATCTCTATTATCGGCTCAAGGTGGTCACCCTCTGGCTCCCGCCCCTGAGCGAGCGGGCGGGGGACATCCCCCTGCTTGCGGATTACTTCCTCTCCCAATTGGCGGCCGGGATGGGGATCGAGAACCCTGGGATGACCCCCGAGGCCAAGGCCTTCTTGGAAGGCTGCCCCTGGCCGGGTAACGTCCGAGAACTCTCCAACATCATACAGAAGGCCCTGATCTTCAGCCGCGGTCTTCCCATCGGTCCAGACGACGTCAAGAAGGCCATGAGCGGGGAGAGCGTGGTGAGGAAGGCCGACGGGGAGGACGCCCAGCAGGCGATCAGGCAGTGGGTCCGAAAGGTCCTGTCCTCGGAGAGTGGGGGGAACCTCTTCGACTACTTCATGGACAACTTCGCGGCCATCCTGATCACCGAGGCCCTGAACCTCACCGGGGGAAACCGCACGCGCGCGGCCAAGCTCCTGGGCCTGTCGAGACCCACGCTGCAGTCCAAGATCGAGAAATACGGCCTGAGGATGGAGACCTCGGTCAGGGCGGACGGGGAGTGAAGCCCTGGGAGGTCTTTGCCGGAGATTTGCCTGCTCAATTCTCCCCTGTCACCAGCCCTGTCACTAGTCGGTTGTCCGTGGCTCGTTGCTGAGGCGAGAAACGACCGCTCGCGGACCACGTGCGACATGCGACTGGGCACTGAAGAGCCCGGAGGTCTTCACGGCTTTCTGAGACGAACCCCTTTGACGTCGAGTATCTAGCCTGCATTGCCCTCCAAAGCCCGTGACCTTGCGGGCCAGGCCCCCGATCCCCCTGTGGTACGCTTCGACACATTCCGACTCAAACCAGGACCGAATCTGAAACCGAAAATCAGGGTGCCTTTGAGTATGGGCCGGTTCGTCCAAAGATGTCGTCGAGATGGCCCGCATTATCCACTGATCGTGAATGATGCGGGCTAGCCCTTTTACACGGTGTAAAAAAAACGGGCACGTCGCGAGGGGCGCCAGTGTCCCCCCCTGCATCCTGAGGCGCACCTCTGCCCTTTGCCGTCCTTCCCTATCCCTCGCTTCTCGTGTCCGGCTCAGGTTGGCATGGGTGTTGCTCGGAGAGAAAACAGGACCCTCCGGGGAAGGAGCAGTGCCGGACCAGTTCGTCATATTGGTCGCCGACCGGAACCGCCACGTGCGGGAGTTCCTGGGCCGGGAGCTCTCCGCGGACGGCTATCTGGTGCTGGGTGTCAAGGACGGCAGGGAGCTCATGGCCATGGTGCATGAGGGGCCCATCCCCGACCTCATCATCCTGGACTTGGAGTTGCCTTACGTGGACGGCCTCGAGGTCCTGGAGCGGATCCGAGGTCTCGGGGCCCGTGTCCCTGTGGTGATCCACACCTTCCTCACGGAGTACGCGGGCCAGCCGGCGATCCGGGAGGCGGCAGCTTTCGTGGAGAAGAGCGGGGACAGCATCCATCGCCTGAAGGCAACGGTGGCCGAGGTCCTGAGGCATCATTCCACGCGCTCCGCCCCCCCCGCCGACGCCGAGGGGGGCAGAGGCGGTTAACCCAGTGACCGCTCACTTGCCGCCCTCGCACAAAGAGTCGCGCAAGGGTCCCCCCCCTGCCTGCTGGCCTGCGATGGGTGCCCGATAGCCGGGGCGGGTTTGGAGTTCGCCACTGCGGGGCGAAGGCAATCGGTCAACTCAGGGCTCCCCACCCTTGACCGAGTCGCCGCTCGACCCCCGGTTTTTCTGGAAAGTCCGACCTATTTCTGCTACCCTTCTCGAGCCAAAGCCGCGCTGTGTGGCTCAGGCAGTGCTGGGATGGCCGGAGATGAAGGGGCCGAACTCCTCGAGCGATTATTACAGGTACCTGACCAGGAACATCATGGTGATCGTGATAGTGGTGTCCTTCGCGCCGCTGATCCTGTTCGGCGGTCTCGTAGGCTATCAGTTTCACACCTCCTATCACGACAAGGTGGTCGCCCATCTCAAGGAGCTGGTGGAGAGACACAAACAGAATATCGACGGCTTCCTGTACGAGAGGCTCGCCAACGTCCAGATGCTGGTCAGCGCCTACACCTGCGCGGAGCTCACGGACGAGGCCTTCCTTCAAGAGAAGTTCTCCATGCTCCGGGCCGAGTACGGCGGGATATTCGTGGATATAGGGCTGGTGGACGAGCAGGGCGTGCAGGTGGCTTACGTGGGGCCTTTTTCCCTGAGAAGGGCCGTGTACTCGGAGGCCGAGTGGTTCAAGGCCGCCGTAGGGAAGCCTGTCTACATCAGCGACGTCTTCCTCGGCCTGAGGGGGATGCCCCACTTCATAATCGCTGTGAAAAAGACGTGCAAGGACACGGAGTGGATCTTCAGGGCGACCATAGACTTCGTGGCGTTCAACTCCCTGGTCGAGGGCACCCGCATAGGCAAGACCGGCTCCGCCTTCATACTCAACAAGGCCGGGGAGTTCCAGACCAGGCCCCCTTCCGCCCCGGCCCTGGACAAGGGGTTCTACTCCCGGTTCGTCTCGGGCAAACGCCTCGAAGAAAGGGGCAGCAAGGTTGAGGAGGTCACCGAATCGGGCAGGAAATTGATCTATGTGACGACCCCCATGAAGAACGGCGAGTGGATCCTGGTCTACCAGCAGGATGCCAGCGACGCCTTCTCGGACCTCTACAGCGCCAGGAGGCTGGCCCTGGTCATCTTCATGGTGGGCGGCCTCGGCATAGTTTTCATGGCCTTGGTCCTATCGAGAAGGGTGGTGAGCCGTATCGCCCGAGCCGATCTCGAGAAGGAGATGATGAACGAACAGGTCATCGAGGCCGGGAAGCTGGCCTCCGTGGGGGAGCTGGCGGCGGGAATCGCCCACGAGATCAACAACCCCGTGGCCATCATGGTGGAGGAGGCGGGGTGGATAGAGGACCTCCTGGAGGAGGAGGACCTCCGCGGGAGCCGGAACCTGGAGGAGTTCAGGAGGGCCGTGAACCAGATAAAGACACAGGGCAAGAGGTGCAAGGAGATCACCCATAAGCTCTTGAGCTTCGCCAGGAAGACCGACCCCACGGCCAAGGAGATACAGCTGAACGATCTGGTGGAGGAGATCGTCGGGCTCTCTGAGCAGAGGGCGCGCTTCAGCAACGTGAAGATAAAGACCAGTCTGGCGCCGGACCTGCCCACGGTCTTGGCCTCACCGTCGGAGATGCAACAGGTCCTGCTCAATCTCATGAACAACGCCTTGGACGCCATGGAGAAGACCGGGGGGACATTGGAGATCACCAGCAGGGTCGAAGGTGATAACGTGGTGCTGGATGTGGCGGACACGGGGGTAGGCATCCCCAAGCAGAACCTGGCGAGGATCTTCGACCCGTTCTTCACCACGAAGGCCGTGGGGAAGGGCACCGGTTTGGGGCTCTCCATCTGTTATGGTATCATCAAGAAGATGGGCGGGGAGATAAGCGTCAACAGTGCTGTGGGGCTGGGGACGACCTTCCACATCCGAATCCCGAAGGCGACAGAAAGGGAGGGCCGTGCAAAGGCTCAGGGCGATGGATGACCGCCGGTGAACGGATTCGTCAGGGTCGAAAAGGGGGGTTGAAGATGGCAGGGACAGTCGTGATGCTCGTGGACGATGAGGTCCCCTTTGTGGAGACCATGACCAAGCGCCTGACCAAGAGGAACTTGACGATCATACCCGCCTACAGCGGGCCCGAGGCCCTCGAGAAGCTGCTGGAGCACAAGGACGTCGATGTGGTCATCCTGGATGTCAAGATGCCCGTAATGGACGGGATCGAGACGCTGAGGGAGATCAGGAAGGCGCACCCCCTGGTGGAGGTGATCATGCTCACCGGCCACGCTACCGTCGAGACCGCCATAGAGGGGATGAAGCTGGGGGCCTTCGACTACCTGATGAAGCCTTGCGAGGTGGAGGTCCTGATGGCCAAGGTGGGGGAGGCCAAGGCCAAGAAGAGCAAGCACGAACAAAAGATCATCGAGGCCAGGATGAGGGAGATCACATCGAGGATGGGGGATTAGGGACGCCTGCGAGGGCCTCCACGCCGCTTGGCCGGGGCAAGGATTCCATGGCGGAGAAAGGGACGGGGCAGCCAAGGCGCATCAGGCTTCTGCTCGTCGATGACGAGGCGGGGTATGTGGATGTCCTGTCCAAGAGGATGAGCAAACGGGACATCGATGTCACCAAGGCGCTGAGCGGCTCGGAAGGGGTCCAGGCCCTGAGGAAGGGCGAGTTCGATGTGGCCATACTGGACCTCAAGATGGAGGACATGGACGGGATCGAGGTCCTGAAGATATTCAAGGTGATGGACCCTAAGATGCCGGTGATCATGCTCACGGGCCACGGATCGGAGAAGGCCGCCAGGGAGGGTCTGGAGCTCGGGGCCTTCGATTACCTGACGAAACCTTGCGACCTGGAAGATTTGATCAGCAAGATCCGCGAGGCTTGTGAGGGGAGAGGAGGTGCTGGCAGTGGATGAGCTCAAGGTCCTCATCGTGGACGACGAGGCGGAGTTCCTAGAGACCTTGGCCAAGAGGCTCACCAAGCGCAAGCTGCAAGTCACCAGCTCCACCAGCGGCGAGGACGCCATAAGGATCGTCAAGGAGAGGCCCTTCGACGTGGTGATCCTGGATGTCAAGATGCCGGGCATGGACGGCATAGAGGCCCTGCGACAGATCAAGCGCATAAGCCCGCTGGTGGAGGTGATCATGCTGACCGGCCACGCCAACGTGGAGGTGGCCATCCAGGGGATGGAGCTAGGGGCCTTCGATTACCTGATGAAGCCTGTGGACATCGACGAGCTCCTCTACAAGGTGCAGGACGCCTACAAGAAGAAGGCCATCCACGAGGAGAAGGTGAGACAGATCGGTGATGCGGCAGGCCTCCGTTAGCCTGCCGCATGCCCGGGGGACGCCCCCCGGGGGAATGCAGATCCGGGAGCTGTGTGGATCAAAGCGGAGGAGGGAGGAATGCGGGAGTAGGCGAAGGGGTTGCATCGGATGTTGGTTTCGGCCTCGGTGGCGCACGCGAGGTGGGAGTGGCGGGTCTCGTCGGTGATCCTCAAGGACCGCAGGCGGCTCCTAATCCTGGCCCTGTTGACGCTGTCGGCCGTGCTCATGTCGGCCGCATTGGCGGCGGATCTGCCCAAGATCCTGGGTGGAAAGGAGGCCTACACGCCCTCCTTCTACACGCCTGCCACCTTCTGGATCTCCACCATCATAGGCCTTTGCGCGGGGCTGATCACCGGTGCCATAGGGGCAGGAGGCGGGTTCATCATCACCCCGGCCCTCATGAGCGCGGGGGTCAAGGGGATACTGGCGGTGGGCACGGATCTCTTTCACATATTCGCCAAGGCCATAATGGGGACCGTGGTCCACAAGAAGCTGGGCAACGTCTCTGTGGGGCTTGCCATAGCGTTCCTGGTAGGATCGGTCCTGGGGGCCACAGGAGGGGGACTGATCAACAGGGCCCTCTACGAGACCAACCCTGTCCTGAGCGACACCTTCATCAGCGTGGTCTACGTCCTGCTCCTGGGTTTCCTGGGGGCTTACTCCCTGCTCGACTTCCTCAAACTGAGGAAGCTCGAGGCGGGCCAGGTGGGGGCCCATTTCGGGGAGAGCCCTCACGGGGCTGAGATAGCCACCGGAAAGAAGGGCCTTCCGGCGAGGCTCCAGGAGGCCAAGATCCCGCCGCTCTTGACCTTCGACGAGGACCTGGTCCCGGGGGGAAAGAGGATCCCGGCCTTGTTCGTGGCCCTGTGCGGGCTTCTGGTCGGATTCGTGGCCTCCATCATGGGGGTCGGGGGGGGATTTCTGACCTTCCCCATGTTCGTGTACATCCTGGGGGTCTCCTCCTTCACCACGGTGGGGACGGACGTATTGCAGATCATCTTCACTGCCGGTTATGCGGCCATTGCCCAGTACGCCATCTACGGTTTCATCTTTTACACCCTGGCCATGGGGATGCTCATCGGCTCCCTCATCGGGATCCAGGTCGGGGCTTTGGCCACCAAGGTGGTCAAGGGGATCTATATCCGCGGATTCTACGCGACGGCGGTCATCGCAGGGTTCGTCAATCGCCTCTTCGCCCTGCCCAGGCAGCTCCGTGAGATGGAGGTGCTGGACATATCCAAGTCCCTGGTGGACGGTCTGACCACCGTGGGGAACCTGGTCTTCTTCATAGTGGTGGGCATCTTCGCCTTCTGGGTCATAGGGACGTTCCTGGCCAGGTTGAAGGTCCTGAGAGGGGAGGTGTAGGGCCATGACTTCCAGCGACAACAAGGCGCTCTTCAAGGGGATCGGGATGGCGGTGGTCTTCGTGGCGGTGCTCTTCATCATGTTCTCCCCCGTGTTTCGAGGCCAGAACGCCTTCGAGGCCGCCGATTCCTTTTTCAACGCCATGGCCAAGGGCTCCACTTATTATATGCCGGATCTCCTGCGGCAGGCCGATGCCCACAAGGGGAAGGCCATCGATGTCTCCCTCAGGCTCAAGGACGAGGAAGGGGCGAGCAAGGCTGGCAAGCTGTTGGAGGCCGCGGGGGCGAAGGTGAGTGTGGCGCGTGGCGAGATCAAGGTGTCGGGGGACCTAGGGCAGATAAGCACTGCGGCGATTCGGGACGCGGATGACATGTTCCAAAACAGGGGCAAAGATGTGGCCGGCCGGTACGGGTTCGCCGAAAAGGAGGTCCTCTACCTCTGGTGGGCCGCCTTCAAGGAGATGGAAAAGGAACTGAAAAAGCAAAAGAGGTTCGCCGAGACCTCCTGGGTCGCCACGGTGAGCAAGAAGGGTCTCGAGGTGGGGTACAATTTCTACGGGATCGAGGCCAGGAAGGTCTCTGCCGCGGCCGGGCTCTTGGGCCTGTCCTTGCTCTTTTACGTGGTCTATACGCTCTGGTGGGGTTTCGCCATCCTTTTCCTCTTCGAGGGCCTGGGCCTGGAGATGAAACCTGGTGCCAAGAAAGAGGTCTAGCCCCGGCAAGACAGGAGAGGCGCGGTGGGATCGCCCCAGAGGAGATCCCCGGCGGTATCGCGGAACATGGGTCTGAGCGGCCTCCTCAGAAAGATCCTCCCGGCGGCGCGCGGAGAGCCACGGACCGCAGCCAGCGCCGAAGGGCTCAGGACCGCCTTCAAGGAACGCTATCACAACTTCAAGTTACTCCTGAGCGCCAACAACAAGGCCCTGGAGATCATGTCCGAGATGGAGGAGGCCCTCAGGGGGACAAGGCCCTTCGGGATGTCCTTCGTCCGGGCCAACAGCACGGCGGTCTTGGTCAACGTCTTCCGCATGATCAAATACCTGGATGAACTGGCCCCCGGGAGCTATGCGGGACTCCACCCGAGGTTCAGGGAGATCCAGGGAGAGATCAACCGGCTCCTGGCCCAGAGGGCCTTACCCTTGCCTGACAGGCTCGTCTTCCCTCTGGAGGCCGTCGGCAAGGAGATGGCCGACCATGTGGGCAGCAAGATGGCCAACCTGGGAGAGATCAGGAACCGCCTCTCCCTCAGGGTGCCGCCCGGGTTCGTGATCTCCTCTCTCGCATATCAGAGATTCATGGAGCACAACGATCTCCAAGCCGAGATCGACAGGAGGCTCCAGTCCGTCGACACGGACAGGCTGGACGAACTCTACAGCCTGAGCGCAGGGATCCAGCAGATCATCATCGGTTCCCCGCTGCCCGAAGAGCTCGAGGCGGCCATCATGGAGGCCTACCGGGAGCTGGAGACCCGGCACGGCCCCGGGGTCACCGTCTCCCTGAGGAGCAGCGCCCTGGCGGAGGACGCGGCGGGCACATCCTTTGCCGGGCAGTACCGTTCGGTCCTAAACGTGAGCGCCGAGAACATCGTCCAGGCCTACAAGGAGATCGTGGCCAGCAAGTACAGCCTGCCGGCCATGACGTACCGTTTCAACCGAGGGATCAGGGACGAGGACATAGCCATGTGCGTGGGCTGCATGGTGATGATCCATGCCGCTGCCGGCGGGGTGATGTATTCGCGAAATCCCGTGGATATCAGAGACGACTCTGTGTACATCAACTCGGCCTGGGGTCTGCCCAAGTCGGTGGTGGACGGCAGCGTCACGCCCGATCTCTTCGTGGTGTCCAGGGGCGAGCCCATGGCCTTGATCCGGAAGAGGATCGAGGTCAAGGAGCGGTTCTTCGTCTGCGACCCAGAAGAAGGGGTCTGTCGTATGGATCTGGCCGGGGACAAGGGGGCCGAGCCTTCCCTCACCGACGAGCAGGCAGAGGAGCTGGCCAGGATAGCCTTGAGGCTGGAGGAGTTCTACGGCCATCCCCAGGACGTGGAGTGGGCAGTGTCCCCGGAGGGCGCCATCTATGTCCTGCAGTGCAGGCCGTTGAGGCAGAGGGAGAGAAGGGAGATCGAGGCGAAGGCTGAGGCCGAGGCAGGGGTGGAGGGGGAGTCGGGCGGGCCAAGGGCAATCCCTGCGCCCAAGTTCAGGGACGAGGTGATCCTCGAGGGAGGGGCGACGGCCAGTCCTGGCGTCGGCGGGGGGCCGGTCTTCGTGATCAGAAAAGAGGCCGACATCCTGCGCTTCCCGCAAGGGGCGGTGCTGGTCGCCGTCCAGTCCCTGCCCAGGTGGGCGGCCCTCCTGGGCAGGGCCTCGGCGGTGGTCACCGAGCAGGGGAGCGTGACCGGGCACCTGGCCAACGTGGCGAGGGAATTCGGGGTCCCGGCCCTCTTCGGGGTGCCCGGTGCGACGGAGAGGTTGAGAGAGGGGGAAGCTGTCACGGTGGACGCGGACGGGCTGAGGGTCTACCAGGGGCGGATCGACTCCCTGCTGGCTGGATCCCGCCCCTCCAGAAGGCTCATGGAGGGCAGCCCCGTCCATGACACTCTCAGGGCCGTCATGCAATACATCTCCCCCCTGAACCTGCTGGATCCTGACTCCCCGGAGTTCTCCCCCAAGAGGTGCAGGACCCTCCATGACATCACCCGGTTCTGTCACGAAAAATCGGTCCAGGAGATGTTCGACTTCGGCAAGGTCCATCGCTTCCCGGAGCGTTCCAGCAAGCAGTTGCTCTGCCAGGTACCCATGCAGTGGTGGGTCCTCAACCTGGACGACGGTTTCAAGGCGGAGGTGGAAGGCAGATACGTGGAGCTGGACAACATCGCCTCCATCCCCATGTTGGCCCTCTGGGAGGGCATAACCAGCGTCCCGTGGCAGGGACCGCCTCCGGTGGACACCAAGGGATTCATGTCGGTGATGGTTCAGGCCACCGCCAATCCGGCCCTCGACCCCTCCATGCGGTCGCCTTACGCCGCGAGGAACTATTTCATGATCTCTAGGAATTTCTGCAGCCTCAACTCCAGGTTCGGGTTCCACTTCTCGGTCATAGAGACCCTCGTCGGGGAGAGGCCCGCGGAGAACTACATCAGCTTCCAGTTCAAGGGAGGGGCCGCCGACTACCACAGGAGGGTGAGACGCACCCTCTTCGTGGCCCATATCCTGCGAGAATACGGCCTGCGTGTGGAGGTCAAGGAGGACGCGGTGTTCGCCAGGGTGGAAGGGCTGGAAGAGGGGTCCATGAAGGAGAGGCTTCGGGTCCTTGGTTACCTGATCATACACACCCGCCAGTTGGACATGATCATGGCCAACGACTCATCCATCAACTACCACAAGGAGAAGATCCTCAGGGACCTCAAATGGGTGGCCAAGGGCGGCCGCCCACCCGAGGCACAGGAGGCCACCGGCCTTCGATGAGGCGGAATCGGCGCGGCCCGAGGCGTCCCATCGCCCATCTTCGGAAGGCCATCAGTTCCTTCGCGATGCCACGAAGTCGGCCACGGCCAACAAAGAGGCCTTGTTCCTGCTATCGGGGATCGGGGCCAGACGCGCCTTGGCTTCTCGGACGAAGCGCCGGGCCATCTCGTGGGTGTAATCCAGACCGTCGTGGCCATGGATGCTCTCCAAAATCTCCTGGAGATCCCTGGGGTCCTGGGAGCGCGACCGGATGATCTGTGAGAGCCGTTCCCTTTCGGCCTCGCTGCTGCGATTCAGTGTGCGGATGACTGGGAGGGTCACCTTCCCTTCGTTGAGGTCCTTCCCGATGGTCTTCCCCAGCTCCTGCTCCTCGGCGGCATAATCCAAGACATCGTCCACCAACTGGAAGGCCATTCCCAGGTTCATCCCGAAAGCCGCCAGCTCCTCCTCCCATTCCGGGCGGTTTCCCAGGATGGCGCCTATGCGGCATGCCGCGGAGATCAGCACGGCCGTCTTCGCCCGAACGATGGCGAGGTAGTCCTCCTCGCTGATCCGGGGGTCCCCGCTCTTGGCCAGCTCCAGGATCTCTCCCTCGGCCAGCTGGCGGCAGGTGCTGGACATGAGCTCCAGGATCCTCATGTCCCTGTGTTCCACCATGGTGCAAAAGGCGCGGGTGAAGAAGAAATCCCCCACCAATATGCTCGTCTCGCTGTTCCAGATGTAATTCACCGAGCGGGAGCCCCTGCGGAGGTCGGCGTGGTCCACCACATCGTCGTGGAGCAACGTGGCGGTGTGGATGAGCTCCACCACTGCGGCCATGTCGAGGTGCGATGAGCCCGTGTAATCGCACGTCTTGCTCGACAGGATGGTCAAAAGGGGGCGCATCCTCTTGCCGCCGCTGCGGAAGATGTATTGCCCGACCTGGGAGATGAGAAGCACCTCCGAATGGAGGCTTCCCACCAATATCCTCTCCACCAGCTCAAGCTCCTCCCGGACGTAACGGAAGACCTCTTCGATGCTCATACGGCCTTCCCCCGGAGGGGGGGTCCTCTCTTCAGAAGGGGATGTCATCATCCGAGACCATCGAAGGCTCTTGAGGCTGAGGAGGGAGGTCCTCTATCTCCTGTGCGGCGGGTGCCTCACCTGACGGGGGACTCAGCATCTGCATCTGGGAGGCAACGATCTCCGTGGTCCATCTGCGGTTACCGTCCCTGTCCTCCCACTCCCTGGTCTGAATGCGTCCTTCTACATAGACCAGTCGGCCTTTGGAGAGGTACTGGTCGCAGATGTCGGCCAGCTTCCCCCAAGCCACTATCTGATGCCATTCGGTGCGCTCCTCCCGCTGTCCGTCGCGGCCGGTCCTTGGTGCAGAGGTCGCTATGCGAAAGGTCACCACCGGGGTGCCGTTGGCGGTGTAACGTTTGACGGGATCGGCCCCGAGCCTTCCCACCAGGATCGCCTTGTTGACGCTGGCCATCTCATCCTCCTCCTAGGGGATGATAGAATCCCCGCACGATTGCCCTCAGATGCTCGCGGTCCGTCTCCGAGGTATAAGATGTAACATCTTTTGCGGCCTTTGTAAATTCAAAAGCGGGCCGTGCCTTCGGCGGGTTTGAAACCCGCCGTCCCATCGGGCTTTGCAACCGGGGCGCTGCGGGGGCCCGTCGCCAGTGCCCGTGCTGGCAGTGAACGTCCCTGGGCCCTTCGGGACCACCCACAGGCACCCGGCGAGTGACGACCGGCAAGAGTTCCCCTGGATTCACCCGAGGCGCGCAGTGGTGAGGGGCGCCTTCGTTGACTGCAGGGCCTGGAACGCCTATAATGGCCTTGAACTCCTGCCATTTGAAGGACTTGGAAAAGGGCACTGATGAACCGAGTCCGCTGTTCACAGGTAAGTGAACACACGGCGGCGGCGTTTCTGGGAGCGGCTTGGCGGAGGCGCTTCGATTTTCCAGGATTTGGACCCGAGGGAAGCCCTCTCGGCCGAGGCGAAGCTGAGGCCGACCGAGGCAGGGGGCAAGGATCCCCCGGAGGCCAAATCCTTCGGAAGATCGAGCGCCGAAGAGGTGAAGCGGAGAGAAATGCCGCCGCCCCCCGCGACCAAGTGCGTTCACAGGGTGGGGTCTTCCAACCGGATTCGCGTAACGCGCGGGATCGTTCACCTGACAGGAGGGGTCGGGGGAACCCCCCCCGAGGGTGCAAGGGATTCCAGTGATGATCCGCACGGTCTTCGTCTACCTCAACGTTGTCGTTTCGTTTCTCATTCTGGTCGTCTTGCAGGGCCTAGCAGCCATCGTGGACCCGTCCAAGGATCTCGCCCACGGGGTGGCCCGCCTCTGGGGGCGCTGGATCCTTGTGTGCGCGGGGATCAGGGTCACCGTCAAGGGCCTCGAGAACATCCTGCGCGGGCGGCCCCAGGTGTTCTTCTGCAACCACATGAGCTACTTCGACATCTGTTGCCTCCTGGCCCATCTGCCCGTCCAGTATCGCTGGCTGGCCAAGGAGGAGCTCTTTCACATCCCCCTCTTCGGGGCGGCCATGAGGCTGGGCGGTTATATCCCCATCGACCGTTCCAACGCGCGCAAGGCCCACCGGAGCATGTTGGCCGCCGCAGAGAGGATCAAGGCCGGGACCTCCATCGTCATATTCCCGGAGGGGACCCGAAGCTCCAACCGCTACCTCCAGGCCTTCAAGAGCGGGGGGGCGGTCCTGGCCATAAAGGCAAAGGCGCCTGTGGTGCCGTTGGTCATCCTTGGGACGGAAAGGATCCTTCCCAGGGGGACTCTCAGGGTGGGAAAAGGCCCCGTGGAGATCCTCGTCGGGGATCCCATCTTCACCGAGGGGCTCTCCATGCGGGACAAAAGGACGCTCCTGGACCGGGTCCGCCAGGCCATGCTGGCCATGTCAGATGGGGCCCGCCCTGAGTTTGGAGGGGAAGTCCGGCAAGGGGGCTGGAGGAGATGAGAGGCAGGGCTGCCCACGCCCCTTCGGATGGGAACACCTTGCGGCTGATCCCCCTTGGGGGGCTGGGGGAGATCGGCCTGAATTGCATGGCCTTGGAGTGCAGGGGGAGGATCTTGGTCATCGACGCAGGCTCCATGTTCCCAGAGGATCACATGCTGGGGGTGGACCTCGTCATACCCGATGTGCGTTACCTACGGGAGAGAGCCGAGAGGATCGTCGGGATCGTGCTCACCCATGGGCACGAGGATCATATCGGCGCGCTGCCTTTCTTGCTGCCCCAGTTGCCGAGGCTCACCCTCTACGGGACACCCATGACCATGGGCCTGGTCAAGGAGAAGCTCTGGGAGCACCGAATGGATCCCATGCCTGAAATGGTGGAGGTCCGTCCCCGGGAGGCTTTGCGGCTCGGGCCCTTCGACCTGGAATTCATCAGGGTGTGCCACAGCATAACCGACGGGCTGGGACTCGCCATTCGGACCCCGGCGGGCCTGCTGGTCCACTCAGGCGATTTCAAGTTCGACCCCTCGCCGGTGGGAGAGGACCCTCTGGACGTCCAGGGCTTCGGCCGGTTCGGCGGCCAGGGGGTGAGGCTCCTGCTCAGCGATTCCACCAACGTGGAGCATGGGGGGTTCTCCTTGTCGGAGCGGGAGATACAGAGGAACCTGGAGGAGATCTTCCGCAGCTGCCCAGGCCGTATCATCTTCACCACCTTCTCTTCCAATATCCAGAGGATCCGAGGGGTGATTCAACTGGCGGAGAGGTTCGGCAGAAGGATCTGCATCATCGGACGCAGCATGTGTGTGGCGGCCCGCCTCGCCGGGGAATTGGGATATCTCAGGGTCCCAAAGGGACTCGTCCTGGAGCCCTCGGAGATCCTCAACACCCCCAAGGAGCGCCTTCTCGTCCTGACAACCGGGAGCCAGGGGGAGCCGCTCTCGGCCCTCTCGCTCATGGCGCGTGGTGCTCACAAATGGCTCAAGGTGGAGCGGGGGGACACGGTGATCTTCTCCAGCCGTTTCATTCCGGGCAATGAGAAGGCCATCTACGCCGTCATCAACGCCCTCTCCAAAGGGGGGGCGAGGGTCATCTACGAGCCGCTGGCCAAGGTCCATGTGTCAGGCCACGCCAGCCGGGAGGAGCTCAAGCTCATGATCCACCTTGTGCGGCCGGAATACTTCATCCCGGTGCATGGAGAGCACCGGCATCTCGTGCAGCATGTGGAGCTCGCACAGGAGGTCGGGATCCCCCCCGAGAGGGCCTGGGTGGTGGAAAACGGCGAGGTCGTGGTCATGACACGGGAGGCCTTGGTGCGGGAGGGACGCGTGGAGACCGGCCGCATCTACGTGGACGGCAAGGGGGTGGGCGATGTGGGGGATACCCTCCTCAGGGACCGACAGCACCTCTCCGAGGACGGCGTGGTCGTGGCCCTGGTGGTGCTCCACAAGGGGACGGGGGAGGTCGTGTCGGGGCCGGAGCTCTTTTCTCGGGGCTTCGCCCTGGAGGGGGAGGAGGAAAAGATGGCGGAGGCCCGCCAGGTCCTGCTGGAGGTCATCCAGGCCGCCCGCCAGTGCCCCGACGGAGAGCCCCAGGACGATCTCCAGTTTCAGTTGCGCAAGGCCCTGAAGTCCCATTTCTGGCGCTCCATCCGGAGGCGCCCGATGATCATGCCCCTCGTCGTCGAGGTGTGATGTCGGGGGGGCTTGACCAGAGGTGTTGCCACGGCGGGCTCGCGGCGTTGCGGCGGTCAGCGGGGTTGACCGTCGACCATCGGGGGATCTGATCGGAGGGGCTTTCGTGGCGGCAGACGCGGTTCGGAGACTTCGCACTGAGATCCTGGGGCTCCTCCTCTGGGCCTCGGCCGTATTCCTGGTGATGAGCCTCCTGTCTTATTCGTCCGTCGACCCATCTCTGAACAACACCGGAACCCCGGGGCAGCCCATCCGAAACTGGGGAGGGGTCGTGGGGGCGTATCTCTCGGATCTCCTTCTCCAGTCCGTCGGTCTCGTTTCCTTCGTCTTTCCCCTCCTGTTGGTCGTGGTGGGATGGGGCTTGCTGAGGGGCTCCGGCTTGGGCTGGCGATCCTGGCAATGGGTCGGGCTGGCCATGACCGCCCTGGCATTGACAACCATCCTGCACCTTCTCCTTGGCAGGGGGGCTAGCTCGGCCCCTGCGAGGCTGGCCGGAGGTCTCGTTGGATATCTGACCTCCTCTGCCCTCGCGCGTTACACCAACGTGGGAGGGACTTGGGTCGCGGCGATGTTGGTTCTGTGCGTGGGGGCCCTGATGATCACCCGCACGACCCTGGCCGAGGCCCTGGCGGGCGCGCCGCGTCTGGCCTCATGGGCCCTCGGTGTCCTCAGGGGTGCGTTGGGGGGCGTCGCACGAGGCCGTGCCGATGAGGTCAAGCCGTACGCCAAGCCCGTGAAGAGACCGTCGCTCCCCCAGCCTACCATCGTAGAGCCCCCGCATAGGAAGACCGTCAGACAACCCCCGCGACAGGAGGCGTTCCCCTTCGTGGACGGCTCCTCCGGTTACCGGCCGCCGCCCATCTCCTTGCTGGATCTGCCCCCGCCCTCGGGCAGTGCCTTGGACAAGGAGGCCCTCAAGGTCAACGCGAGGCTCCTGGAGAAGAAGCTCGAGGACTTCGGCGTGGCGGGCAAGGTGACCGAAATCCATCCGGGCCCCATCGTGACCCTTTACGAGTTCGAGCCCGCCCCCGGCATAAAGATCAGTCGCATCGTGAGCCTCCACGACGATCTGGCCATGGCCCTCAGGGCCCTCAGCGTCAGGATCATCGCGCCGATCCCGGGAAAGGCGGTCGTGGGGATCGAGATCCCGAACAGCCAGAGGGAGATGGTCTGCCTGAGGGAGATCCTGGCCTCGGAGACCTTTCAGAAGGCCGCACACCGTCTCACCGTGGCCTTGGGCAAGGACACAGTGGGACGGCCCGTGGTGGCCAATCTGGCCAGCATGCCGCACCTGCTCATCGCTGGTGCCACGGGCTCCGGCAAGAGTGTCTGTCTCAACGCCATTATCACGAGCATCCTCTTCAAGGCCTCGCCCCAGGAGGTCAAGTTCCTCATGGTGGACCCCAAGCGTCTGGAGCTCTCGGTTTACAGGGATATCCCGCACCTTCTCCATCCGGTGGTAGTGGAGCCCAAGAAGGCGGCGGTGGCCCTCGGATGGGCCGTCAAGGAGATGGAACGCCGTTACCGCTGGATGGAGCGCGCAGGTGTGCGGAACATAGACCGATACAACGCCAAGATGGCCAAGGGTGGGATGGCCGCCGCTTCCTCGGCCGGTGGGCCGGACGAGGCCGAGGAGCTCCCAGCGAGGCTGCCGTACATAGTGATCGTGATCGATGAGCTGTCCGACCTCATGATGGTGGTGTCGAGGGAGGTGGAGGACGTGGTCCTGAGGCTGGCCCAGATGGCCCGTGCAGCGGGGATCCATCTGGTGGTGGCCACCCAGAGGCCCTCTGTGGACGTGCTCACCGGCACCATAAAGATCAATCTCCCGGTGAGGATCGCCTTTCAAGTCACGTCCAAGTTCGATTCGCGCACGATCCTGGACACCCAGGGTGCCGAGAATTTGCTGGGTGCCGGTGACATGCTCTTCTTGCCCCCAGGCACAGCGGGCATGCAGCGGATACACGGGGCCTACGTGTCCGAGGGGGAGATCCGTGCCGTGGTGGACTACCTCAAGCAGCAGGCCCGGCCGGAATACGACACCACCGTGCTGGAGGGCCCGGGGCCCGAGGGGGAGGAGCTCGGCAACGGCGCGACCGACGAGAAGTACGAGGAGGCCGTCGCCCTGGTCTGCCGCCTGAGGCAGGCCTCCATATCCCTGATTCAGCGCCATCTCAGGGTGGGCTACAACCGTGCGGCTCGGATGATCGAACGAATGGAGGCAGAGGGCATCGTGGGGCCTTCGGATGGCAGCAAGCCGAGGGAGGTCCTCTCCAGGCCGGTCAAGTGAGGAGATGATGCCAGGCCTTGGGCGTCGGGCGTCTGGCCCCACGATCCCAGGATGTGCTAGGATGGTTTGAGGCTCGGGGGATCGAGAGTCCCCTGTCTTTTTTCGACGGGAGGCCGATGTGATCAGGACTTTCAAGGGCATCGGGGTTTGGCTCCTGCTGTGCGTCTCCCTGATCATGGGTTGGGGAGTCGCATGGGCGTGGAGCGCCGAGGAGGTCATAGAGGGGATACAGCGCCGCTACCAGGAGATCAAGGACCTGCAGGCGGATTTCCGACAGGAGACGACCCTGCCCATGATGGATCGGGTCAACGAGGCTACCGGCAGGCTCTACCTGAAGATCCCGGGAAAGATGCGGTGGGATTACTTCGGAAAGCAGAAGAAGACCTTCGTCATAAACGATCAGACCATGTGGTTTTACGAGCCGCTGGAGCGGCAGGTCACCATCACCGACTTGAGCCGCCTGCCCAACTCCCATGAACTCCTCAGTTTCCTCACGGGCATGGGGGATCTCAAGAGGGATTTCCTTCTCGAAGGATCAGGCCCGCTCCAGGAGACCAGGGAGGGGTTCCTCGTGGTGCAGCTGCGTCCCAAGACCCAGGGCTCGCAGTGGACCCATCTGCGGCTCGTCGTGGACCCCAAGACCTTTCAGGTGGTCCAGAGCGCCTTCGAAGGGGTTCAAGGGGAACGTACGGTCATCGATTACGACAACATCCGTACCCATCAAGGACTTCCCGACGAGCTCTTCACGTTCCAGATCCCCGAGGGGGTGGAGGTCCTCCACTATCCCCCCAGGGATGAGAAGTGAACCTCGATGGGGAGGGGCTGACCATGCGGGGGACGGTTCATCTCGTCAGCCTGGGGTGCCCCAAGAACCTGGTGGACAGCGAGGTCATCCTGGGCCACCTTCGAGAGGCGGGTTACCTCCCCGTGGCAGGGCCGGAGGAGGCCGAAGTGATACTGGTCAACACCTGCGCCTTCATCCAGGCCGCCAAGGAGGAATCCATAGAGACCATTCTCTCCCTGGCGGGATGGAAGGGGCATGGGCCTTGCCGGGCCCTGGTGGTCGCCGGTTGCCTGCCGCAACGTTACGGCGATGAACTCCTCGAGCTTCTGCCCGAGGCGGATCTGTTTCTGGGCACGGGGGAGGTCCAACGGGTCGTGAGTCGTCTGCAGGCCTTCGAGGAAAAAGGTCTTCGGGCCTGCCACCGGGGGGCCAGGAGCTACCTGCCCGGTCCGAAGGAGCCGCGGCTTCGTGCGACCTCGCTTCCCACCGCCTACGTGAAGATAGCCGATGGGTGTTCCAATGGCTGCTCCTACTGCGCGGTCCCCCTGATCCGCGGGCCCTTGCGGAGCCGTACAGTGGAGTCGGTGGCCTCAGAGGTGCGATCCCTGGCCGAGGAGGGGGTGAAGGAGGTAATACTGGTTGCCCAGGACACCACGGCCTTCGGACTGGACAGGTCGTCGAAAAGCGAACTGCCAAAGCTCCTTCGGACCCTGGACGAGGTTGATGGCTTGGAGTGGGTCCGGCTCATGTACGCCCACCCGGCCCATGTGACCCGCGGCTTGGTGGAGACCATGGGGGAGATGAAGAGGATCTGTCCATATCTGGATCTCCCCATCCAGCATATCTCCCCGAAGATCCTGCGCCGGATGAACCGTCGTCCGGATCCGGAAGGGATCCGCGAACGCATACGATGGCTCAGGGAGGCCATCCCCGGGATCCATCTGCGCACCACGTTCATCGTGGGGTTCCCGGGGGAGACGGAGGAGGACTTCCAGAGACTCCTGGATTTCGCGACGGAGACCCGGTTCGAATGGATGGGGGCCTTCGCTTACTCCAGGGAGGAGGGGACCGCCGCGGCCGCCCTGGGGCCTGGCCCGGGCAGGAAGGTGGTGGAGCGCCGGCTCCATGAGCTCATGTCCCTTCAGAGGCGGATCACAGAGGAGGCCCTGGGGCAGTGGGAGGGCCGAGTGGTCCGGGTCTTGGTGGAGAGGGCAGGGGATGGGGCCCAAGGAGATGCCATGGGAAGGGGGCCCTTTCAGGCCCCGGAGATCGACGGGGCGGTGCGGATACGGGGCTGCGCTGTCGAACCGGGGCGTTTTCAAGCGGTGCGCATCACCGGGGTGGAGGGATACGACCTCCTCGGGGTAGCGGAGCCGGCCGGGCCGCCAATGACGCAGCACGAAGCCGTGCTGCCCGTGGCGAGGGGTTGTCAGAGATGAACGGTTGGAACGGATGGGGCCTGCTGACGGACCTCTATCAACTCACGATGGTGGGGGGATACGTCCGGGAGGGGAAACAGGACCAGTGGGCCAACTTCGATTATTTCTTCCGCACGGTCCCGGACGATGGGGGGTACTGTGTCTTCGCGGGCCTGGCGGACGTGATCGACTACATTCAGCAGCTGAGATTCACGCAGGAGGACCTGGCCTATCTGGAGAGCCTGGGGACGTTCGCCCGGGAGGTCCTGGATTACCTGGAGGGGTTTCGTTTCACGGGGGACCTTTGGGCCATGCCCGAGGGGACAGTGGTCTTTCCCCACGAGCCCCTGGTGCGCGTGACGGCCCCGCTTCCCGAGGCCCAGCTCATAGAGACGACCCTCCTCAACGTGCTCAACTTCCAGACCCTAATAGCCACCAAGGCCGCAAGGGTTTGCTGGGCGGCCAACGGGGACCCGGTGATCGACTTCGGACTGCGCCGGGCCCACGGCCCCAACGGAGGCCTCATGGCCTCCCGCGCCGCCTTCATCGGCGGGGCCGAAGGCACCTCCAATGTGCTGGCCGGGCGCCTCTACGGGATCCCGGTGCGCGGGACCCATGCCCACTCCTGGGTGGAGAGCTTTCCGGAAGAGATCGAGGCATTCAGGGCATACGCGCGGGTCTATCCAGAGGCCTGCATCCTACTGGTGGACACATACGACACGCTCCGAAGCGGCGTGCCCAATGCCATACGCGTGGCCCGGGAGCTGAGGGAGAAGGGGATCGAATTGAGGGGGATCCGGCTGGACAGCGGTGACCTCGCCTATCTGAGCAAGGAGGCCAGGCGCATGCTGGACGAGGCGGGGTTCACCGGGGTGAAGATCGTGGCGTCCAGCGACCTGGACGAGTCCATCATCGAGAGCCTCAAACGCAGACAAGGGGCACGCATAGACATCTGGGGGGTGGGGACCAGGTTGGTCACCTCTTTCACGTCTCCGGCGTTGGGGGGGGTCTACAAGCTGACGGCCCTGGACGAGGGGGGCAGGAGGATGGTCCCCAAGATCAAGCGTTCCGACAACCCGGAAAAGATCACCAATCCCGGGCTGAAGAAGGTGGCCAGGATGTACGATCCCAGTGGTCAGATGCGGGGCGATGTGCTCTTCCTCGAGGAGGAGACGCTCCCGGAGGGACAGGCCTTCAGGGCCCATCATCCCGTCTTCCCCCATGTGTCCAAGACCTACCCTGAGTCCTTCTCCATGGAGGAGCTCCTGGTGCCGGTCTTTCAAAAAGGAAGACTGGTCTACACCAGCAGGTCGCTGCCCGAGATAAGGGAACACTGCCTTCGGGGCCTCCAGAGGCTCGATCCCGCCTACAAGCGTTTCCACAACCCGCACGTCTATCACGTGAGCCTCAGCCCGAGGCTGTTTCGCGTGAAGCAGAGGTTGCTGCGTCAGGCCATAAGGGAGGAGATGCGGGGGACACACCTGTGACCCGTGGAAGGGAATCCGGGGGCCTGCGCCGGAATCCGCACTGGTATTCTCTGCAATGGAGCTGAGCCGGCACTGCCCATCGAAGCCTGGGTCAGTGGTGGGTGGCCCGCCGCCGGTTGCAAGGCGCCCTTGATCTATGGCAATTGGTCACACGGGGGATGTCATTTCTCCGATACGCCACCAACCCCTGATCACCTACGATCTCTGAGATCCCGGTGCCCTGTCCGAGGCCTTCTCGGAAAGCCCCTGTCTCGCGCCTGGCGAGCCAGGGCTCAAGAGGCGGTGCGGGTTGTCCCGCAGCATGGTGAGGATGTCCTCTTCAGTGATGCCCTCGGCCAGGAGCATCCGGCAGAACTCGCCCAGCGCCCGGGTCACGGACGGGGTGTGCGGCTGTCCGACATCAGAGGAGAGTATTACCCTACCGGGGGTGACTTCCCGGATGGACGCCACGTAGTGTTCCAGGGGTATCCCGTCCATCTGCAGGTTGCTGTAACAGTGCTCCAGATAGACCCCGTCGCGTTCTGCCAGAGAGGCCTGCTCCCTGAGGCTGAGTCCCGTGGCCCCGAAGAACGGGTGGGTGACAATGACCTTCCTGAGGCCCCTGTCGTGGGCGGCCGCCACCAAGGCCTTGACCTCTGCGGCGGAGAGATGGCCCGTGGCCAAGATCAGGTCGTATTTCAGGACGAGCTCGAGGATCTCGTGGACCTCGGGCCGGAGCCCTCTGCCGGGGCCCCCCGGTCCCCAGATGGTTATCCCGGCGCCCGGTGGGAAGGTGTGACAGTAACGCCCATCCACCCCCCAGGATGGGACCAGGTCTCGCCTGCCGGTGTGGACGAGGTGGCCTTCCGCATGGATGGTGGGCATCCAGACCACGAAGGGCAGGGGGTCAGGGGTTGGCTCCAGGGTCGAGGCCTTGTTGGCGCTTTGGGCGGCGTGGATGGCATGGGGGTTGAGTCCTCCCACCGAGTAGTTCAGCACTACGCTGCCCAGCACCGTCACCGGCCTGTGGGCCCTGGCCTGGGCGGCCAGGGCCGTGGTGGGGGTGAAGTGGTTCTTGAGCACGCATCCGAAGCCCGAGGCGTGGGCCTCTCGGGCGATGGACAGGGCGTCGTAGCGCCTGGCCAGGAACTCCGGTCCCACGTGCACATGGAAGTCGACAATGGTCTTCTCTCCCCGCTTCGCCAACCATCGCTTTTCGAGTCCTTGCATCATGGCTCAGCCATCCATTCTGCCGCCCAGATACAGACGCCGTACCTCGCTGTTGTCCAGTACCTCTTTGCCGGTGCCGCTCACGCGAAGCCGCCCCAGATCGAGCACCAGGGCCTGATCCGCTATCTCCAGGGCCCGGCGTGCGTTCTGCTCCACCATCAAGACGGAGATCCCTTCGGATGCTATGCGCTGGACCTCCTGGAAGACCTGCCCCATGGGGCCCGGGGCGAGGCCGAGGGAAGGCTCGTCCAAGAGCATGAGACGGGGCCTGAGCATCAGGGCCATGGCCATCTCGAGGATCTGCTGCTCCCCGCCGCTCAGGTTGCCGGCGAGCGTGCGTCGCTTCCTCTTTAGGACGGGGAAGCGTTCCTCCACCTCCGCCAGATCGCGGGCGACCTGCCGGTCGCGCCTGGTGTATGCACCCATCTCCAGGTTCTCCCTGACCGTCATCAAGGGGAAATTGCAGCGCCCTTGCGGGACGAGGGTGATCCCCATGGCCAGTATCTCGTTCGGGGTGCACCCCATCAACTCCCGGCCCGAGAAGACGATACTCCCCCGCCATCGGTCCACCAATCCCGCCACCGCCCTGAGCAGGGTGGACTTTCCGGCCCCGTTGGGGCCGATCACCGCGGTGACGGTCCCCTCCAGGATCGTGGAGGAGACGCCGTGAAGGACCTGTCGCGTGCCGTAACCCGCGTGGAGGTCTCGGATCTCGAGGATGGGTTCAGGACTCATTTGCCGAAATACGCCCTCAGGACCCTTTCGTCCGTCTGGACCACCTCGGGCGGTCCCTGAGCGATGAGTTCGCCCGAGTCCAGCACGATCACCCGGTGGCACACGTCCATCACCACCTCCAAGTTGTGTTCGATGACGAGCATGGTCACGCCTCCCGCGTTGAGCCTGCGGATGTAATCCTTGATGGCCTGGATCAGGGTGGGGTTGACCCCCGCCACGGGTTCATCCAGCAGGAGCATGGAGGGCCTCGACATGAGGGCCATGCAGATCTCCAGGAGCTTCTGCTGGCCGTAGGAAAGGGTGCTGGCCGGAAGGTCCGCCACAGAGGAGATCCCCATGACGGCCAGGAGTTCCAATCCCCTCTCGTCCAGCTCGCGCTGCAGGCGGCGAGAACGCCTGGTGGGGAGCAGTCCGCTCCAGAGATGGACCCCCTGGTGCTGTTGGCCAGCGGCGCGCAGGTTCTCCAGGGCGGTCAAGCGTGGAAAGACCCGGACCTGCTGGAAGCTCCTGGCCAGGCCCATGCGCGACACCGAGTGGGGGGGGAGCCCGGTTATGTCCCTCCCAGCGAAGACGACAGAGCCGGCATCAGGGGAAAGGAACCCAGTGACGCAATCGAAGAGCGTGGTCTTTCCCGAACCATTGGGGCCTATGAGGCCCACGATCTCCCCCCTGTCCACCGAGAAGGAGACGTTTTCCAAGGCAGGAACGCCCAGAAAACGTTTGTTCAGGCCTCGGATCTCAAGCACCTTCGGCCTCCACAGAGGGCCTCTTACTTTCCCTCCAAGCTTTGATCCACCCCGCAAGCCCGCCAGGGGCCACGCTTATGGCCCCCAACAATACCAGCCCGTAGAGGAGGGTGCGAAGCTCCGGGTGGATGCGCAGCAGTTCAGGGATCGCGTTGAAGATGACCGCCCCCGCCACCACACCCCAGACCGTCCCGGCCCCGCCGAGGATCACCATGATGAGGAGGTTTTCCGTGTAATAGAAATCGAAGAGCGACGGGTCGATGAAGCTTATGTAATGTGCGTAACAGCTCCCGGCGATCCCACCGAGGAGGCCCGAGATGGCGAAGGCCCAGAGCTTGACCGAGGCCGTGTTGAGGCCTACGGCCTGGGCCAGGACCTCGTCCTCGCGCACCATGACGATGGCCCGACCGAGCCTCGACCCTACCAGGGCCTTGAAGCCTGCCACCGTTACGATCACCAGGACCAGCATCAGGTAATACCACCCGGTCTTGCTCGTTATCTTGACGCCCCCCAGCTCCACCGCAGGTATGCCAGGCAGACCCATGGCACCGCGGGTGAGCTCGGTCCAGTTGGTAGCCACGATCTGGGCCAGGAGCGTGAAGCTCAAGGTTACGATGACGAAGCTGTGGCGAGAGAGCCTAAGGGACGGCACCCCTATGGCTACCGCGAAGAGGAGTCCCGCGGCCCCGGCCGATGCCAGTCCCACCCAGAAGGAGAGCCCGACCCGGAGCGAGAGGAGCGCAGAGGCATAGGCGCCGATCCCGAAGAACGCCGGAGGGGCAAGGGATAGCAACCCGGCATATCCCATGACGAGGTTCAGGCTGAGGGCCAGGATGACGTAGATCTCCGTCATCACCAGGATGTGAAGCAGGTAGTTGGAGCGCGCCAAGAGGGGCATGAGGAGGGCCAGAAGGACGGCCGTGGCCACCAGGACACCCGGTTTGGGATGGAGACCCCTCCTCATACCCGCACCCTTCGCCCGAAGAGTCCCTCCGGCCGGAGCAGGAGGATCAGGATCATCAAGCTGAAGCTCAAGGCGTCCTTTGCGGTGTTGGAGATATAGCCCCCTGCCAGGCTCTCCCCCACGCCAAGGATGGCCCCGGCCGCCATGGCCCCAGGGACATTGCCCAGACCGCCCATGATGACAACGGCGAAGCTCTTGAAGACCACGCTGGTGCCTATGCCAGGGAAGATGTCGTAGAGGGGGGCCACCATGGCACCGGCCAGACCGCACAGCCCGGCACCGAGGGCCAGGGTGTGGCAAGCCACCCGGTCGGTGCTTATCCCCACCATGCGGCAAGCCGCCTTGTTCTGGGCGCAGGCGCGCATGGCCTTGCCCGCCCGGCTCCGGTGGATGAAGAGATGCAGGGCGGCGAAGGCCACTATGGCCGTCCCTAGCACCAGGAGGCGCTGTCCCGTGAGCGTGAGGTCCAGCAACTGCAGCACCACGTCCTCCCAAGGGGGATGGACCTTTCGCGGCGTGGCCGTGAAGACAAAGCGCGCGCCGTTCTGCAGTATGATGGAGGCCGCCAGCGTGGCCAGGACCGTCACCTCGAAGGGACGCTGCAAGTGGGGCACCACCGCGGCCCTGGCCAGGACATAGCCGACCCCCATCAAGACGGACACGGTCAGCAGGATGGCCAGGGGGTACGGGAGATGTGCCAGATGGAAGAGGAGATACAGGGCGAAGGCGGCCAGCATGTAGAGCTCGCCATGGGCGAAGTTCACCACCTCCAGGACGCCGTAGACCAGGGTGAGGCCCACGGCCACGAGGGCGTAAAGGGATCCCTGGACAAGGCCGTTGATGACGTGCTGCAGGAGCATGCGATCCGTTTCAGTAGCCCGTTGCGATCTCCGGAGGCCCAAACAGAGACGGCGGGCCTTTGAAGAGGACCCGCCGCCTGGTCTCACCGGGGTGTACGAGGGTCATGTGCCGGGCAGTTCCACCACCTCCAGGCGCCCCTTGCGGACCTCCATGATCAGGGCGCGGTTGTGGGCCTGGTGGTGGTCGTCGAATTCGATCTGGCCCAGGATGGACTCCCCTCGGACCTTCTTGAGGGCATCGCGGATGGCCTCAGGCTTGGTGCCCTGGGCATCGCGGATGGCCTGGGCCAGCAGGAGGACCCCTTCGTACATCTCGAAGCCGACGTAATGAGGCTCCTGTCCGAACCTCTTGGTGTAGCGCTCGACGAATGCAAGGTTCTTGGGGGCATCGTAACCTGCATAGTATGGATAGATGGTGGAAGAGCCGTCGAAGGCCCCGCTGGCCACGAGGTCCTTGACCAGGGCAGAGACCAAGGCCGGTCTGCCGGTCACCGGGATGGTGAGGCCCAACTGGCGGTACTGTCGCATGAAGTTCTGTAGTTCCTGATCGAGCATGAACAGGAGGAGCGCATCGGGCTTGGCCCCCTTGACCTTGGTGAGAAAGGTGACGAAGTCGCTCTCCCCCTTCTTGAAGTAATCCACGGACTGGGTCTTTATCCCCTTGGGCTCCAGCTCCTTTTGCATGGCTTCGACCCCGCCGCGGCCGTAGTCGGTGTCCTCGGCCAGGTAGGCCACGGTCCGGTACGGCTTGTTAGCGGCCAGGAAGCGGGCCATGGAGGTGGCCAGGGCGGCGTCCTGCGGGTTGATCCTGAAGACCCACTGGTTTCCACCTGCCCCTGCCTTCTCGGTGATGCCAGGGTGAGTGGAGATGGTCACCAGCATCGGGATTCCGGCCCTCTCCACTATGGGCATCATGGCCAGTGTGGCCGAGCTGCAGATGTCCCCCATCAGGACCGCCACCTGATCTCGCGAGAGCATCTTCTCCGTGGCGGCCACCGCCTCCGAGGGGTTGCACTTGGAGTCCTCCATGACGATCCTCAGGGACCTTCCCAGGACCCCCCCGGCCTGGTTGACCTCATCCGCCGCCAGCTCGGCCCCCCATTTCATGTGCTGCCCCAGAAACTGAACCGGTCCGGTGATGGGACCGGGGAAACCGATCTTCAGCTCCTGCGCCAGGACGGGCCGCTGGGCGGCCGTGATCACGGCGGCCGCCGCCACGAACGCCGAGAGAAACCTCCACCCCCCCATGACTCCCTCCTATCGCCTGAAAGCGTTGTGGATATAGCCCTTCGAGGCGCCTAGCATACGTAAGGCCGCCTCTCCATGTCAAGGGGCAAGGATCCCCCGGAGGCCAAATCCCCCGGAAATCACCCATAGACGGAACAGACGGAATAGACGGAACACACGAGATAGACCAGATAGACGAGACAGACCCATGCCACCACCCCCCGTCACCGATTGCGGCCCGCAATATTGACATGGGCCGGCCGCGTGGTCATGCTATGGGCGAATCCCGAGGAAAGATCCATCGCCGGGGTGCAACGACTGGCGGGGGGGGGGCCTGGGGGTCCCGGCACGTATCCCTTGCCAGGAGACCCGCTGTCCGCCAAGGGGATCCGTGCGGTTGCGGATGGATGGGGGGCGGCAAGGAGCCCGTGGGCGACCTGCC
>Ga0068707_1000347_pt1 | contig 29211 bp, 21 predicted proteins | sample YNPNPMetaG_FD_66600 | JGI IMG/M metagenome (GOLD analysis project Ga0068707, IMG submission 66600) | Anoxygenic and chlorotrophic microbial mat microbial communities from Yellowstone National Park, USA - YNP NP MetaG | ecosystem: Environmental > Aquatic > Thermal springs > Hot (42-90C) >... | reverse complement strand
TGGGATACCCGCGGATCGGGTTTCGGCGACACCGACGTCGACCTGCACCTCCACAAGTGGGGGGCCGCGACCAACTTCTGCACCGCGGACGACTGCTACTTCGCCAACTGCAAGGCCTCGTCCTACGACACGCTCGATTGGGGCCTCCCCCCCACCACCGACCTCGCCGCCTGCGAGAACGCGCCGCACGGCGAAGGGGCGCGGTGGGTCTCGCGCGGCGCCTGCTTCAACCCGCGCCTGGATGTCGACGTCATCACCTGCAACCCGAGCGTGACCGACCCGACCAGCTCCAGCTTCTGCGCGCCGGAAAACATCAACGTCGACAACCCGCCGCTGTACGAGCCGATGCGGGTCATGGTCAATTACTGGTCCGCCCACAGCTACGTCGGCACGACGAACGCATCGGTCAACATCTACTGCGGCGGTGCGCTCCGCGCCACCTTCGGCCCACAGGCGCTGACGACGTCCGGCGGCTGCGACGGCCAGAACTGGCTCGTCGCCGATGTGCTCTTCTACACCGGCCGCTGCGGCGAGCTCGACTGCGAGATCGTTCCGCTGGTCGACGCGTCCGGCGGCGGCCTGGTTCAGCGCGGCACCTCGTTCGGCCCGCCTTGGAGCACCTTCACCCACGCGCCCTGACGGCGGGACACCACCCACGCGACCGCCTCAGACGGCCGCCCCCCTCGGCGATCCCCCGACGGGCGCGCCGTCGTCCCCGGCCGCCCGAACCGCTCCCCACGAGCGGCAGGACCGGATCGAGATCGAAGGATCGCCTTCCTGCCCGCCGGCCTGCCCCACCGATCCGGTCGCTACCCTGGAGCGCCATTACCCCACGCATGGGAGGTCACTCGCCATCCCCCATTCGGGGGAGGAGCCGCCGACCCCGCTGGAGCGCCGCCTTCCCCTCGTGCTAGCTTCCCGACCGTGAACGAGTTCCGGCGACGGTTGTTGGCGGCGCGGAGCCTTCCTGCCGTCGGGCGAATCGCCCTCGAGGAGCTGCGCCGGCACGTGCCGCTCACCGCCTTCACGCTCTTCCCCCTGCGCCCCGGCCTCCAGGATACGAGCGCCGTTCTTCCGTGGTCCCGGAACCTGTCCACGGACGTCCTGCTGTCGCGGTTCCTGCGGGTGGCCCCGGCGCTGCCGCAGGAGCTGCTGCCGCTGATCGGCCCGCTGGGCTCGGTGCGCACGCACGATCTGGCGCGGCTCTCCCCGCCGGAAGCGTTGCAGCGGACGCGCTTCTACACCGAGTTCGCCCGCCCCTGCCGCATCGGACGCCAGGTCCTCGGCTTCTGCCTCCACCAGGGACGCATCCGCGGCTTCCTCTGCGTGGCCCGCTCGACCCGCGCTCCCCCGTTCACCGACCGCGAGGTCGCGCGGGTGGAAACGGTGCGGGTAGAGGTGGAGCGGGCCCTCGCACGGTTGCAGCCCGCGGCGGAGCCGTTGGACGGACCAACCGGACTCCTCGCGGCGCTCGAACAGGGCCTGCCGTTGCCCTGCGCCCTCTTCGACGACCGCGGCTCGCTGCGGTGGGCTTCGCGCGCCGCCGCCGCCTGCCTCGAAGGCGAGGCGGTCCGGCTGGGGGCCGCCCGCATCGTCTGGGACGGCACGCCTCGCTTCTCCGCCTGGCGTCGCGCCGCCCTGGCGGCCCTCGCCCCGGCGGCCGCCGCCCCCACATTGCACGCGGTCCGGGCCGGGCCGCAGCCGGCCGCCGTGCGCTGCCTCGAACTCGAAACCGGCGACCGCCTGGCGCTGGTGATCGAGGAGCATGCCGAGGATGCCCGGCGGTCGGACCAACGTGCGGCGGAACTGCGGCGTCGCGGACTGACGGCCCGCGAGGCGGATGTCGCGGAGCTGGCCGCGCACGGCTACTCGGTGCTCAACCTCTCCTTGCGCCTCGGCGTTGCCGAGTCCACGATCCGGAGCCACCTCAAGCAGGTTTACCGGAAACTGCGGGTTTCGAGCCGCGCCGAGCTGGCCGCTCGGTTGTTCGCGACCGCGGCGACCGACCCGGCCGCCGCGCCGTTTGACACCTCCGACCCGGACCGCTAGAGGTGGCCCGCGATGCGTCGCCTGGCACCGTGGCTGCTCCTGGGGTTGGGCCTGGGGTGCACCGGTCCCCGCGGCCGAGAGGAGACTCGGGCGCCGCGGGCCGAAGCGGCACCACAGCCGGATCGGGACGCAGCCCCCGAGGCCGCACCGGCGCAGAACCCGAGCCCCCCGCGAATCCCGGCCGATCCGCCGCCCCGATCGACCGACGCCGGCCCGCCGCGCATCGCCGCCGAGGAGGACGATGCGGCGCTCCCGGACGGCCGCCCGCGGCGGGTCGTGATCCAGGGAGCCGGAGACTACATCCTCCACACCCGCGTGCAGAATTCGGCCCGGTTTCACGCCGACCGGGACGATGACCCGGACATCCGCGCCACCCAGGGCTATTCGTACCTGATCTACCGCGTGAAACCGGCTCTCGCCCGCGGAGACCTCAACCTGTTCAACCTCGAAACCCCTCTCGCCACCGAGCGGCACCCGCCATCCGGCAACCCGCCGATGCTGAACGGCCCCCCCGTCGCCGCCGTGTCGCTCGCGCGCGCCGGCTTCCACGTCGCCTCCCTGGCCAACAACCACGCCTACGACCAGGATCTCGCCGGCGTCGTCGAGACCCGGCGGGCCGCGGAGGACGCCGGACTGCTCGTCGTCGGCGGCGGCGCCGACGGCGACCAGGCGCGGGCGCCCGTGTTCGTCGAACGCCGCGGAGTACGCATCGGCGTCCTGGCGTTCACCGAGACCGTGAACCGCACCACACGGGTGGACCGCACGAGCGCTCCGGTGCCGCAGGTCGCGATCTGGCGCGGCGACGCCGACCTCGAGACGATCCGCTCCGTCCGGCGCCAGTGCGACCTGCTCGTGGTGCTGTTCCACTGGGGCGGCGAATTCGACCTCGTGCCCAACCGCTCCCAACGCCAGATCGCCGCCGCGCTGTGCGCCGAAGGAGTCGATCTCATCCTCGGCAGCCACTCCCACACCCTCCAGGAGGTCCGCCGGCTTCCGGGCCCCGACGAGAGCACCTGCGTGGTGGCCTACTCGCTGGGCAACTTCCTGTCCAACCAGGGACTGAAGTACCGCGTCGGCTGGGAAAACCCCGACCCGGACCGCGCCCAGGGCATCCCGTACACCCGGGATTCGGTGATCCTGCGCGCCACCTGGGTGGACGATCCCGAAGGACGCCTCCAGCTCGCCGCGCTCGAAGCGGTCCCGCTCTGGACGGAAAACAACTGGCTCGACCGCTTCGACGACCCCGATTTCCGCAACGACATCTACGTCGCGCCGATCGCCGTCTCGATGGCCGACCCGGACCGCGCCGCTCGCTACGGCGCCCTGTACCGGGAACGCCTGGCCGAGATCCAGCGCGCGCTGGGCGACGAGGTGACGCTGGTCGATCCGTGACGGCTGCGGTTCGGCCGTCGCCCCGCCCCGCGTCGGAGCCCCCGGACCGGCGTGCGGCCGGTTCCTGGACCCGCCCCGATCCACCGCCGGGAACCGCTCCGCGGGGGCATCGGCGAGGTACGCTCGCCCGCGACAACTCCCGCGGACGGCACCCGGGCACCGGCCGCGACGGCCGAAGCCGCCGGCGGTCGAGCGGTCGAAAACCCGACCGCACGAAGGGCGGCCCGGTCTCGCCCCTGGCGCCCGACCGGCGCCCGCCGTATGCTCGGTGGCTACCGCCCGTCGGGAAGCGGGCGAATGGCGGAGGAACGACAATGCGACGAGCGGCGTGGTGCGTGGGCGCGATGCTCCTGGCGGCGGGGTGCGGCGACGACGGGACAGAAGCCGATACCGCGGACGGCGCGGACGAGGCGACGGACGCGGCCGACGGGGAGCCGGACGGCGAACCCGAAGCGGACGCGGCGGACGGCGAGGAGAACGGCGGGGACGCGGACGGGACGGACGCGACCCCGCCGCTGGACCCGGAGCCGGGGGCGGTGATCGAACTGGCGGCGAATCCGGACGGCGCCTTCGAAGCCGACCTGGCGACGCCCGACGGATCGGCCCGGTTGTACGGCCTGGTCCTCTACGCGCAGGCTTGGGGCGGCGGCCCGTTCGACTACGAACTGACGGTGACGGGAACGGCGGCGGCGCGCGGCGCGGGAACGACGAAACGCGATCCCGCGACCTGCACGACGCCGCCCCGCTTCGCCTGGCCGGTGACGCCGGACGAGGCGGCCCGCGCCCTGCGCGCCGGGACGGCCCGACCCGCCCGCGACCCGCTCCCGCCGCCCACCGTCGGCGAGCGACGGTCGTTCCAGATCTCCGACGCGGCCGGACACCCGCAGACGATCGAGGCCGAGTGCATCGCGGTGGGCCGCGACATCGCGGCCTGGATGGACCGCACCACGGCGGGCGGAGAAGATCCCTCCGCGGCGACCCTGGCGGATGTGATGACGGGCTTCGACGAGATCCTGCTCCCGCGCCACCGAATCTTCTTCGGCCAGGAGCCGGACATCAGCGGAGACGGGGTGATCCACCTGCTGTGGAGCCCGCTCGTCGCCGACGTCGGGGCGATGGCCTACTTCTCCCCGTGCGACCTGTTCGACGCCTCCTCCCTGCCCCTCGGTTGCGAGGCCTCCAACGAACAGGAGGTGCTGTACGCCACGCCGCCGTCCCTGCTGCCGGGCTACATGGCCGGCGCGAACGCGATCCTCGACGTGCTCGCCCACGAGTCCCAACACCTGATTTACTTCTACCGGAAGGTGATGCGGGCCGGCGCCATCGGCAACGAGAACGCCTACCTCCTCGAAGGCTGGGCGGAACTCGGAGAGGACCTCGCCGGCTACGGCACCGCCCTGTTCTTCGTCGCCCGCGAAGGACTCGAAAACAGCGACCGGGTGGGGGCCTCCGAGTTCCTCCGCTCGGGCGGCGGCTACTCGACCGATCGCGACGGCCTGCTGCGCGGCGCGTCCTACCTGTGGACGCGCTACCTGTTCGACCGGATGGGGGGCGAGCGGGCCGAGGCGGACGGCACGATCACCGATCTCGGCGGCGTCACGTGGTCTCGCACGATCGTCGACCTCGGCCGGGAAGGGACGCAGGCGATCGAGATGACGTGCGGCGAGGAGATCGAAGAGCTGATCTTCGACTGGTGGACGGCCCTGTTCCTCACCGGCCGAACCGGCGCGGACGGAGAGCCGCTGCCGGTCGAACCGCGCTTCACCTATCGCCCGCAGTACGACGACCCGCTGACCGGGGCGCCCCGCGGGTTCGATCCGTACGCCGACTTCCGCGGAAGGTTCTCGCTCGCCGGCCCCGTCGTCGTCACCCCCGCTTCGGCTGACGGGCACCTTCCGGCCACCGGCAGCGAGCTGGTCCTCCTCGAACCGGACGGCACCTCGCCCGTCCTGTCGGTGCGCGTGACGGCCGAGGCGGAGGCCGATCTACGGGTGCGCGCTGTCCGACTGCGCTGATCGAGAACAGGCGAGGGGCGTTACCGCTTCGAGTACTGGAAGCGCTTGCGGGCGCCCGGCTGACCGTACTTCTTGCGCTCCTTCTTCCGAGCGTCGCGGGTGAGCAGCCCCGCCTTCTTGAGGGCGGGCCGCCGGTTCGGGTCCGCCAGGACCAGCGCCCTCGCGATGCCGTGGCGCACCGCCTCGGCCTGCCCCGTGAGCCCACCGCCGCGGACGTTGGCGGTCACGTCGTAGGCCGTCTCCGCCTGGGCCAGCACCAGCGGCCGGCGGAGCGCGTGCCGCAGCAGCTCGCGGGGGAAATAGTCGTCGAGCGGCCGGCGGTTGATGGTGATCGTCCCCGTGCCGGGCGTCAGGATGACGCGGGCGATGGCGCACTTGCGCTTGCCGGTGGCCGTCCAACGCTGGGTCTCGGTCGTCATGGGGCCTCCTGTCCTCTCACAAGTGCGCGGGCAGTGGCACGGGCTGTTGCGCCTGGTGCGGATGGTCGGGGCCGGCATAGAGCTTGAGCTTGAGCAGCATCTTCCGGCCGAGCGTGGTCTTGGGCAGCATGCCCCGCACCGCCTCGCGGAGCAGCCGCTCGGGGTGCGTGCGACGGATGGCGCCGAGCGTCCTGGTGTGGAGACCGCCCGGATAGCCAGAGTGGCGCCGGTAGAGTTTCCGCTGCTCCTTGCGCCCGGTCACGGCGACCCGATGCACGTTGGTGACGATGACGAAGTCGCCCGTGTCGACGTGCGGGGTGAAGCCGGCCTTGTGCTTGCCGCGCAGGACGGAGGCGATGCGAGAGGCCAGTCTTCCCAGCGTCTGGCCGGAGGCGTCCACGACGTACCAACGTCGTTCGATCTCGCCCGGCTTGGCCTGGAAAGTCTTCATCGGAACCCGACTCCTTGCCGGCCCGGAACCGCCCGGGAGCCGGCGAAACGCCCCTTATTAGGCGGATCGGCGCGATCTGTCAATCCCTCCCACCCAGGATTCGCGCCGGATGCCTCCGCGGATTCCTGGCGGTGCGCTAGACGGCGGCGTCGGCCGTCGCCTCGTCGCCCGACGGTCCCGCCTCCGGCACCACCTCGCCGCTCGGCTCGTCCGCCGTCATCTCGATCCGACGGTAGGCCGCGAAGCCGGTGCCGGCGGGGATCAGCCGGCCCATAATCACGTTCTCCTTCAGGCCCCGCAGGTCGTCGGTCTTGCCGGCGATCGCCGCCTCGGTCAGCACCTTGGTCGTCTCCTGGAACGAGGAGGCGGCGAGGAAGCTCTCGTTGGAAAGCGAGGCCTTGGTGATCCCCAGCAGCAGCGGCTCGGCGGAGGCCGGCTGCAGACCCTGGGCGATGACCTGGGCGTTGCGTTCCTCGAAAAGCCACTTCTCGACCCGCTCGTCGACCAAGAAGTTGGTGTCGCCGGGGTCCTTGATCTGCACGCGCCGCAGCATCTGCCGGATCACCACCTCGATGTGCTTGTCGTTGATCGCCACGCCCTGATGGCGGTACACGGTCTGGATCTCGTCCAGCAGGTACCGCGCCAGGTCGCGCTCGCCGCGGACGCGCAGGATGTCCTGGGGATCCTGCGGGCCTTCCATCAACGGCTCGCCGGCCTTCACGAACTGGCCGTCGGAAACGATGATGTGCCTGCCTTTCGGGATCTGGACTTCGGACGAGTCGCCGATCTGGGGTTCGATCTCGATCACACGCTTGCCGCGGCGGTCGGGGCGGAAGCGGACGATGCCGTCGATCTCCGAAATCGCCGCCGGCTCCTTGGGCTTCCGCGCCTCGAACAGCTCCGAGACGCGCGGCAGGCCGCCGGTGATGTCCTTGGTCTTCGCCGCCTCCCGCGGAATCTTCGCGATCACCGTGCCGGCATCGACGTGCTGGCCCTCCTCGACCTGCAGGATCGCCCCGATCGGCATGAAGTAGCGGGCGTCGTTGCCGTCGGGAAGCTTCTTCGTCGCGCCCCAGGCGGTGGCGCCGTCGCTGCGGCCGCCCCGCTTCCGGTCATCCGGACAGCTCTCCTTGATCGAGATCCGAGGGCGCAGGCTCGGGTCGCGCGACTCGATGATCACCTTGCTCGCCTTCTCCCCCGCCTCCTTGCGCTCCTCGAACGTCACCGTCTCCTCGAGGTCCCCGAACTTCACCCAGCCGTCGATGTGCGTGAGGATCGGCAGCGCGTAGCCGTCCCATTCCGCCAGCAGCGCGCCGCGCTCGACGACCTGCCCCTCCTCGACGAAGATCGTCGCGCCCTGCTGGACCGTGTACTTGTGCTCGTGCCCGTCCTCCTCCTTCACGTAGATCGTGCCGCTGCGATTCATCATCACGCGGGTTCCGTCCGAACGGCGGAGGATCGTCATCCGCTCGAAACGGACCTGCCCCTTCTCGTTGGCGCGCGCCTGCTGCTGGCCGGCGGCGGACCGCGAGGCGACGCCGCCGATGTGGAACGTCCGCATCGTCAGCTGGGTGCCCGGTTCGCCGATCGACTGCGCGGCGATGACGCCGATCGCCTCGCCGACGCTCACGAGGTGTCCGCGGGCGAGGTCCCGTCCGTAGCACATCGCGCACACGCCCCGCTTGGTCTGGCAGGTGAGCACCGACCGCAGTTTCACCGACTCTCGCGTCTCCTCGATCGCCTTCGCCGCCTCCTCGTCGATCTCGTGGTCCGCCGGAACGATCAGGCGCATCGTCAGCGGATCATAGATGTCCTCGGCCGCCACCCGCCCCAGCACCCGCTCCCGCAGCGGGATCTGCTCCTTCCCGGTCTCGTCGATCAGCTTGCGGACCTCGATCCCCTCCAGCGTGCCGCAATCGACCTCGGTGATCACCGCATCCTGGGTCACGTCGACCAGCTTGCGCGTCAGGTAGCCCGAGTTGGCCGTCTTGAGGGCGGTGTCGGCGAGGCCCTTGCGGGCGCCGTGGGTCGAGATGAAGTACTGGAGGGCCGACAGGCCCTCCCGGAAGTTCGCCGTGATCGGTGTCTGGATGATCTCGCCCGACGGCTTGGCCATTAGCCCGCGCATCCCGGCGAGCTGCTTCACCTGGTCCTTGTTGCCGCGGGCGCCGGAGTTCATCATCATCCACAGCGGGTTGAACGAACGCACGGTGCGCTTCTCGCCCGACCGAGGATCCGTCACCTCCTCATACTGGATCCCGGCGATCATCTTCTCCATCACCTGATCGGTGATCCGCGACCAGGTGTCGACCACCTTGTTGTAGAGCTCGCCCGACGTGATCCGGTTCTCCTCGTGGTCCCGCGTGTACCGGTCGACCTCGGCCTGCGCCGCCTCGATCAGGTGCCGCTTCTCGGCGGGGATACGGATGTCGTCAATGCAGATCGACATCCCGGACTGCGTGGCGTAGCGGAACCCGAGCGTCCGGATCCGGTCCGCCAGGATGACCGTGGTCTTGTTCCCGCACTTGCGATAGCACTCGTCGATGAGACGCGACAGGTCGGCCTTCCCCATCACCTTGTTCACCAGGTCGAAACGGAGGTCCTTGGGCACCACCTCCCAGAGCAGGATGCGGCCGACGGTGGTCAGGACCAGCTTGCCGTTCATCCGGACCTTGATCGCCGCGTGCAGGTCCACCTCGCCGGCGTCGTACGCCGCCCGAACCTCCTCGGGAGAACCGAACACGCCCGTGAAATCGCCCCGTGCCTCGGAACCCGCCCGGTACTCGCCCCGCACGAACGGACGCTGCACCGTCAGGTAGTAGATCCCCAGCACCATGTCCTGCGTCGGGTTGATGATCGGATTGCCGTGCGCCGGGCTGAGGATGTTGTTGGTCGACATCATCAGCACGCGCGCCTCCATCTGCGCCTCCACCGACAAGGGCACGTGCACCGCCATCTGGTCGCCGTCGAAGTCGGCGTTGTACGCCTGGCAGACCAGCGGGTGGAGCTGGATCGCCTTGCCCTCCACCAGCACCGGCTCGAACGCCTGAATCCCCAGGCGGTGCAGCGTCGGAGCGCGGTTGAGCAGGATCGGATGCTCGGTGATCACCTCCTCCAGGATGTCCCAGACCTCCGGCGATTCCTTCTCGACCTTCTTCTTGGCGGCCTTGATCGTGTTGACGATGCCCCGCTCCTCGAGCTTGTTGTAGATAAACGGCTTGAACAGCTCGATCGCCATCTGCTTCGGCAGACCACACTCGTGCAGCTTCAGCTCGGGACCGACGACGATCACGGAGCGGCCCGAGTAGTCCACGCGCTTGCCGAGGAGGTTCTGGCGGAAGCGTCCCTGCTTGCCCTTGAGCATGTCGGACAGGCTCTTGAGCGGGCGCTTGTTCGGGCCCGTGATCGTCTTCCCGCGCCGCCCGTTGTCGAACAGCGCATCGACCGCCTCCTGCAGCATCCGCCGCTCGTTGCGAATGATGATCTCGGGGGCGTTCAACTCCTTCAGCCGCTTCAAACGGTTGTTGCGGTTGATCACGCGCCGGTACAGGTCGTTGAGGTCGCTGGTCGCGAAACGGCCGCCGTCGAGCGGGACGAGGGGCCGGAGGTCGGGCGGGAGCACCGGAATGGTCGTCAACATCATCCACTCCGGCTTGTTCTTGCTCTCGCGGAACGCCTCGACCACCTTGAGCCGCTTGGACAGCTTCTTGCGCTTCGCGTCGGAGGAGGTCTGGCGGATCTGCACGCGCAGCTCCTCGGACAGCCGGGAAACATCGATCCGCCGCAGCAGCTCCAACACCGCCTCGCCCCCCATCTGCGCCACGAAACCGTCCTCGCCGTACGTGCGCACCGCCTCGTGATACTGCTCCTCGGTCAACGTCTGCAGCGGCTGCAGACCCGACTGCTTCGGGTCCAGGACGACGTAGGCCTCACAATACAGGATCTGCTCGAGCTCGCGCGTGGTCAGGTCGAGGATCGTGCCGATCTTGGACGGCAAGCACTTGAGGAACCAGATGTGCGCGACGGGGGTGGCCAGAACGATGTGGCCGAGGCGTTCGCGGCGCACGCGGCTCGGAATGACCTCGACGCCGCACTTCTCGCAGACGATCCCCCGGTGCTTCATCCGCTTGTACTTGCCGCAGTTGCACTCGAAATCCTTCACCGGCCCGAAGATCTTCGCGCAGAAGAGCCCGTCGCGTTCGGGCTTGAAGGTCCGGTAGTTGATCGTCTCCGGCTTCTTCACCTCCCCGTGCGACCACTCGCGAATCTGCTCCGGCGAAGCCAGCGAGATCCGAATCCCCGAGAAGGCGCGGGGATTCTTCGGACGCTCGAAGAAGTTGCTGAACAGGTCTCTCACGGCGCCACCTCCTCGTCGGTTCCGAGGCCGCCGCCCCGTCTCACGCGACCGCCGGATTGCCGCCGGCGGCCGTCGACGGCGCCGCGGCAGCGGCCTGGGCGCTCTCGTCCTCGAGCATCTCGAAGTTCAGGCACAGACTCTGCAGCTCGCGCACCAGCACGTTGAACGACTCGGGCACACCGGCCTCCAGCAGCTGGTCGCCGCGGACGATCGACTCGTACATCCGCGTGCGACCCGCCGTGTCGTCGCTCTTGACGGTGAGGAACTCCTGCAAGGCGTGAGCCGCACCGTAGGCCTCCATCGCCCAGACCTCCATCTCGCCCAACCGCTGGCCACCGAACTGGGCCTTGCCGCCCAGCGGCTGCTGGGTCACCAGCGAATACGGGCCGATGGACCGCGCGTGGATCTTCTCATCGACCAGGTGGTGCAGCTTCATCATGTAGTGATAGCCGACCGTGACGGCCGAATCGAACGGCTCCCCCGTGCGGCCGTCGAACAACAACGTCTGGCCCGACTCGGGGCATCCGGCCAGCCGGAGCAGGTCCCGGATTTCCGCCTCCCGGGCCCCGTCGAACACCGGGCACTCGACGGGAATGCCGTCGCGCAGCCCCCGGGCGAACTGGACCAGCGTCGCGTCGTCCATCGCCTCGATCCGCTCCCGCGCCTCGGGATCCCCGGCGAAGACCTTCTTCAACAGCGGACGAACGGCGGCGGCGTTGCCGCCCGACAGGTCCGCCGCCTCGGCAATCTGCCGCCCGAGCCGCGCGATGGCCCAGCCCAGATGCGTCTCGAGAATCTGGCCCACGTTCATGCGCGACGGCACGCCCAGCGGGTTGAGCACCATGTCGACCGGCGTGCCGTCCATCAGGTAGGGCATGTCCTCCACCGGCACGATGCGGCTGATCACCCCCTTGTTGCCGTGCCGGCCGGCCAGCTTGTCGCCGACGGAGACCTTGCGCTTGATCGCGACATACACCTTGACGGTCTTGTTCACGCCGGGCGGCAGGTCGTCGCCCCGCGTCAGCTTGTCGATCCGCTCTTCGAAGTAGTTGTGAATCGAATGCTCCTGGTCCGCGACGCGCTCCTTGATGGCGGCGATCTTCGAGGCGACCTGCTCGTCCTGCACGACGATGTCGGCCCAGTAGCGCCGGGGCACCCCTTCCAGGTCGTCGGCGGTCAGCTTCTTGTCCTTGGGCAGCAGGGTCTTCCCCTTGTCATCGATCAGCCGGGCCGCCGTCTGCTGCCCGTGGAGCAGCCGGCGGATCTCCTTCAACGCCGACTCGCGAATAATGGCGATCTCGTCGTTGCGATCCTTCTCCAGCCGGGCCCGCTCGGCATCCTCGATCGAACGCATCCGCTCGTCCTTCTCCATCCCGCGGCGCGAATAGACCCGGGCGCTGATCACGATCCCCTCCACACCCGGGGGCACACGAAGAGAGGTATCGCGCACATCGGAGGCCTTCTCGCCGAAGATCGCCCGCAACAGTTTTTCCTCGGGAGACAGTTGCGTCTCGCCCTTGGGAGTGATCTTGCCGACCAGAATGTCCCCGTGCCGGACCTCCGCCCCGATGCGCACGATGCCGCTCTCGTCAAGGTTCCGCAGCGCTTCCTCGCCGAGGTTCGGGATGTCGCGGGTGATTTCCTCCTTGCCGAGCTTCGTATCCCGCGCCACGCACTCGAACTCCTCGATGTGGATCGAGGTGAACTCGTCGTCGTGCACCAAGCGCTCCGAAATCAGGATCGAATCCTCGAAGTTGTAGCCGGACCAGGGCATGTAGGCCACCAGCACGTTGCGGCCCAGGGCCAGCTCGCCCAAGTCGGTGCTGAACCCATCGGCGATCACCTCGCCCGCCCGCACCCGGTCCCCCTCCTTCACGATCGGACGCTGGTTGATGCACGTGGCCTGGTTCGAACGACGGAATTTCTCCAGGGTGTAGATGTCGGGGATCTCGGAACCGTCGCGGTCGGAACGGATCACGATCCGCGTGGCGTCGACGCTCTCCACAACGCCGGAACGCCGCGCCAGGACCATCACGCCGGAATCGACGGCAACCTTCGATTCGAGACCGGTGCCGACGAGCGGGGCGGTGGCCTTGAGCAGGGGGACGGCCTGGCGCTGCATGTTCGAGCCCATCAGCGCCCGGTTGGCGTCGTCGTGCTCCAGGAACGGAATCAGCGCGGCGGCCACGGAGACGAGCTGGACGGGCGAGACGTCCATCAGGCTGATCCTCTCCGGCGCGACCATGACGTACTCGCCGTTCAGGCGGGCGGAAACCAGCGGGCCGACAAGACGTCCGCGACTGTCGATCTCCGCGTTCGCCTGGGCAATGTACTGGTTCTTCTCCTCGTCGGCATGGTAGAAACGCACCTCGTCCGTCACCCGCCCGCCGACCACCTTCCGGAACGGCGTCTCGACGAAACCGAACTCGTTCACGCGGGCGAAGGTGGACAGCGAGGCGATCAGCCCGATGTTCGGACCTTCCGGCGTCTCGATCGGACAGATGCGGCCGTAGTGCGTCGCGTGCACGTCCCGCACCTCGAACCCGGCCCGCTCGCGGGTCAGGCCGCCGGGTCCGAGCGCCGAGAGGCGACGCTTGTGCGTCACCTCCGACAACGCGTTCGTCTGATCCATGAACTGCGAGAGCTGGCTGGAGCCGAAGTACTCCTTCACCACCGCGGCCACCGGCTTCGGATTGATCAGGTCGTGCGGCTCGGCCGACTCAATTTCCGGGTTCATGCTCATCCGCTCCTTGATCGCCCGCTCCATCCGCTGGAGACCGACCCGGTACTGGTTCTCCAGCAGCTCCCCCACCGCGCGGACGCGGCGGTTGCCGAGGTGATCAATGTCGTCGGTCTTGCCCCGGCGCTCCTTGAGCTCGATCAGGTGACGGACGGTCTCGACGATGTCCTCCTTGGTGAGGGTGGTGACGTCCAGCGGGGTCTGGAAGCCGAACTTGTTGTTCAGCTTGAGCCGGCCGACGCGGGTCAGGTCGTAGCGCTCGGGGTTGAAGAACAGGTTGTCGAAGTCCTGCCGGGCCGTCTCGATCGATACCTGGTCCTGGGCGCGGAAGCGGCGGTGAATCTTCAACTTGGCCTCGTCGGCCGAGCGCGTCTTGTCCAGCTTCAGCGTGTCGCGCAGATAGGAGCCGACCGTGACGTTGTCGATGAACAGCACGTCGAACGCCGTGATTCCGGCCTTCCGCAACGCCTCCAGATGCTCCTGCGTCAACTCCTCGTTGCACTCCACCAGCACCTCGCCCGTGGCGGGGTCGTAGATGTCGCGGGCGGAAACCTTGCCCTGGAGGTCCTCCGGCGTCACCGGCAGCTCGCGAATCCCCAGCTCCCGCATCCGCTCGATGATCGAGGCGGTGAACTTGTCGCCCTTCTGCACGACGTCGGTCTTGCGCGGCCCGAAACGGATGGCGCGCACGGCGCGCTGGCCGCGCAGCAGGTCGAAATCGATGGTGCGCAGGAACTGGTCGCCGTCCATCCGCACCCGCTCGGTGCGGTAGAACATCTCGAGCAGCTGTTCGTCGGTGTAGCCGAGGGCCTTGAGGAGGACGGTGACCGGAAGCTTCTTCCGCCGATCGATCCGGACATACAAGATGTCCTTGTGGTCGAACTCGATGTCAAGCCAGCTACCGCGGCCGGGGATGAGGCGGGCCGAGTAGAGAATCTTGCTCGAGGCGTGGCTCTTGCCCTTGTCGTCGTCAAAGATCACGCCCGGGCTGCGGTGGAGCTGCGTCACCACGACGCGCTCGGTTCCGTTGATGATGAACGTCCCCTTGTCGGTCATCAGCGGGATCTCGCCGAAATAGACCTCCTGCTCCTTGGTGTAGCGCAACTGCCGGGGCTGTCCGGGCGCCGCGGGCGGATCGAACAGTTCGAGCTCGATGTTGACCTTGATCGGGGCGGCGTACGTGGTCCCCCGCTGGCGACATTCGTCCGGCTCGTACTTGGGTCGCTCGATGGTGTACCCCCGGAACACCAGGTCGGCGGTGCCGTTGAAGTCGCGGATCGGGAACACCGACCGGAACACCGCCTGCAGCCCGACGTTCTCCCGTTCGTCGGGAGGGACCGTCGCCTGCAGGAAACGGTCGTAGGACCGCTTCTGGATGTCGATCAGGTTCGGGATGTCCAGAATCTTGCGGATCTTGCGGTACGACCGCCGGATCCGGAAGTTGCTCGCTCCGAGGTTCGGCATGGTTCCTCCCGTTCGTCAGCAAGCCGACGCGGCCCCCCGCGGAGGCGACACCGGCGCGCAAGGCAGGCCACACCGCCCGCGGCCCGCGACCCGCCGCGCGGAGAGGTCCAGGACCCGCACACCCACCGGAGTGGCTCCTCCTACTTGATGTTCACCTTCGCGCCGGCCTCCTCGAGCGCCTTCTTGGCGGCCTCGGCCTCGGCCTTCGACACGCCCTGCTTGATCACGCTGGGAGCGCCATCGGCGAGGTCCTTTGCCTCCTTGAGGCTGACCTGCGTCAGGGCCCGGATCGCCTTGACCACCTCGATCTTCTTGGCCCCCGCCTCGACCAGCTCGACCGTGAACTCGGTCTGCTCCTCCTTCTTGGCCTCCTCGGCACCCGCCGCGGGCGCCGCGGCCGCCCCGACCGCCGCGACCGGGGCCGCGGACACGCCCCACTTCTCCTCGAGCGTCTTGGTCAGCTGGGCGATCTCCATCACCGTCAGCTTGCTCAGGTACTCGACCACCGCTTCCTGGGTCAGCTCTGCCATCTCACCCTCTCCTTCTTCTCGCACCGGCCGCCGGACTCCGGCCCGGACGACCCCTCGTTCGCCGGCGGACTCCTCCCGCCGCTAGTTCTTCTCGAGCCCGCGCCTGCGGGCGTCGAGCAGGTAGACGAAGTTCTGCGCGCCGGCGGCCAGGGTCCGAACGAACTGTCGGGCCGGTGCCTGGAACGTGGCCAGGAGCCGGGCCCGTAGATCGTTCTTCCCCGGCATGCCGGCGAGCCCCTTGACCTCGCCGGCGGGGAGGACCCTGCCGTCCAGCAGCGCGCACTTGACCTTGACCTTGTCGTTCCTCTTCGCGTACTCGGTCACCACCCGCGCCGCTGCGGTCGGATCCTCGTAGGACCACGCCACAACCGTCATCCCGCGAAGATAGGGACCGATTGCGTCCCGGTACGGCGTGTCCTTGGTCACCTCGCGCAGGAACGTGTTCTTCACCACGCGCAGCTCGACCGCGGCATCGCGACAGGCGTCGCGCCACTGCGAAGTCTCCTGCACCGTCAGGCCGCGGTAGTCGGACAGAATCGCCGCCGCCATGCGGCCGAAACGCTCCCGCAGCGTCTGGATCTCGCGGGCCTTCCGTTCGCGGTTCATCGGCGTCCCTCCGTCCTACTTCGCGAACACGATGCTCGACGGGTCGACCCGCACACCGGGTCCGTGGGTCGTCGAGAGCGTGATCGTCTGCATGTAGGTGCCCTTGGCGGACGAGGGTCGCGCGCGCTGCAACGCCTCGAGCAGCGCCATCGCATTCTCCACCAACCGTTCGACCGGAAAGCTCATCTTCCCGATCGGCGCGTGCACGATGCCCGCCTTGTCCACCCGATACTCGACCTTGCCGGCCTTCGCCGCCTTGACCGCCGCCGCCACGTCGTTGGTCACCGTGCCGGTCTTCGGGTTGGGCATCAGCCCGCGCTTGCCGAGCACCTTGCCGAGCTTGCCGACCTGGCCCATCAGCTGCGGCACCGCAATCGCCGTGTCGAACTCGAGCCACCCGGTGTTGATCTTCTCGATCAGGTCCTCGGCCCCCACGATGTCCGCGCCGGCCTCCCGGGCCTCCTTCTCCTTGTCGCCCTTGGCGAACACCAGGACGCGGACCTGCTTGCCGAGGCCGGCGGGAAGGACGACCGCCCCCCGGACCATCTGGTCGGAGTGCTTCGGATTGACGCCGAGCCGCACGGCGATGTCGACCGTCTCGTCGAACTTCGCGAACTTCCGGCTCACCGTCACCGCCAGGTTCATCGCCTCCGGCAGCGGATACCGCCGCGACCGATCGTAGAGCGCCAACGACGCGACCCGTCTCTTGCTGGGCTTCCTCATCTCTCCACCTCGCGGCCCCCGGCGCCCGCGGCGCGTGGCCACCGACCCGCCCCGCAAGCCCGGGACAACCTCCCACGACCGGCGCCCGAGACGGCGGCGGACCGTGGTGCAACGGGCGGGCGCGCCGACGCCGCCCGCCGACCGACAACCTACCCGACCACCTCGATCCCCATCGAAGCCGCCGTGCCCCGCACCATGCGGATCGCCGCCTCGAGGCTCCTCGTGTTGAGGTCGGGCAGCTTGAGCTGCGCGATCTCCGCCACCTGCTTCGCCGTCACCTTCCCCACCTTCTTCTTGTTGGGCTCGCCCGACCCCTTCTCCAGCCCGGCCGCCCGGAGCAGCAGGATCGAGGCGGGCGGAGTCTTGGTGATGAAGGTGAACGAACGGTCGGCGAAGATCGAGATGACCACCGGGATGACCAGGCCTTCCTGCTTCGCCGTCTTCGCATTGAAGGCCTTGCAGAACTCCATGATGTTGACGCCGTGCTGCCCGAGCGCCGGTCCGATGGGGGGGGAGGGGCTGGCCTTCCCCGCCGGGATCTGCAACTTCACCTGGGCTACCAGCTTCTTCATCGAACCCTCCCCTCCGGTGCACGACCCGCGGCCACCCCGGCCGACGCCTCGAAACGCTCGCCTCCCGCCGCGCCGCCCGGAACCCCGCGCCCCCTACGGCAGCTTCTCCACCTGGTGGAACTCGAGATCCACCGGCGTGGCGCGCCCGAAAATCGAAACCAGCACCCGGACCATCTGCTTGACCGGGTTGATCGAAGAAACCGTCCCGCTCATGTTCATGAACGGCCCCTGCGACACCCGCACCCGGTCGCCCTCGCTGAACGCCACCTCGGGCTTCGCCTTGATCGCTCCCTCGCGGATCTGCCGCTGGATCTCGACGATCTGCTCGGGCGGCACCGGCGTCGGCTTCTGGCTGCCGACAAAATTCGTGACCCGCGGCGTCCCCTTCACCAGCGTCCAGGTCTGCTCGTTCATCACCATCTGGACAAAGAGGTAGCCGGGGAAAAACGAGCGCCCGGGGGCCTTCTTTTTCCCCTCCGGCGGCGGCTCCGTCGGCACGAGCACCTTGCCGAACAGATCGCGGAACGGCGACTTGCGAATCCGCTCCTCCAGCGCCTGCTTCGCCTTGTGCTCGAAACCCGAGTACGTCGTCACGACGTACCACTTCGCCTCCGCCGGCACCCTCGGCTCGCCGTCCGTCCCGGCGAGCTCCTCGCCGATCGTCTCGCCGGCCGCCGGCGCGGACGCCGTTTCCTCCGCCCCCGGGGGAACCGCCGCCGCTCCTTCCCCCCCCGCTTCCGCCCCGGCGCACGACACCGCCGGCTCCGCAGGCACCGCCGCCGACTCCGCAGGTGCCGCCGCTCCTTCCCCCCCCGCTTCCGCCCCGGCGCACGACACCGCCGGCTCCGCAGGCACCGCCGGCCGCTCCGCCGGAACCTGCTCCGCCGAGGCCGTGGGCGGCGAGGCCCCCTCGCCCGTCCCCTCCGCCCCGCGCCCCTCGTTCTTCAAGTCGTCGGACATCGCACCCGCCTCGATCCGCTCCTCCCGGGTTCCCCGCGTCCGTGCCGTCCCGGTCCTCCGCGCCCCCGGGTCAATAGATGATGGTGGTCAACCAGCTCCACAGGAAGTCGAACAGGCCGAGCACGATCGCCATGACGATCGACGTTACGATCACCACCACGGTGGCAGCCCCCAGCTCGGGCCGGGTCGGCCAGGTCACGCGCGAGAGCTCGCCGACCACCTCCTGGGCAAGCTGCCGGGTCCGCTCGTGGCGCCAGAAGTAGAAGGCCAGCCCGCCCCCGACGGCGACGCTGAGGCCGAAGAGAAGGGGGAAGCTGGGGTCGGGGGAGAAACGGATCCAGATGTTGTGAAGGATGTTGTAGGCCAGGTAGGCCGCCACGGCGCCCCCGAAGAGGAACAGGACATGGACGTAGCGCGTGAGGTCCAGTTGCGCTCCGGCCGTTCCCTTGGGCGTCATCATCGCTCGCTCTCCGCCACCCCGGCACCGTCTCCCGGGCCCGCCGTCCGTCGGCGGCCCCGGCGCCGGCCGATGGCCGCGTCTGCAGGCCAGGAGGGATTCGAACCCCCAACCTACGGATTTGGAATCCGCCGCTCTACCGTTCGAGCTACTGGCCTACCCCGTCCGGCGCGGCTCCGCGGCCGCGGCCGCCGGCGCGCGCCGGGCGAAAACTATGCCTTGACCTCCTTGTGCGGCGTATGCGCGCGGCAGAACCGGCAGAACTTCCTCAGCTCGAGCTTCCCACCCGCGGTGCGCTTGTTCTTCGTCGTGGTGTAGTTCTTCCGCTTGCAGGCGGTGCACTGCAGCTGGATGATGTCGCGGTTGCCCATCGCCTACGCCTCGCGTTCCGTTCGCCCTCCGGCGCGTTCGCGCGCCGCCTACTCCAGGATTTCGGTCACGACGCCCGCGCCGACGGTCTTGCCACCCTCGCGGATGGCGAAGCGCATCTCCTTCTCCAGCGCGACGGGGGTGATCAGCTCGACGGTCATCGTGACGTTGTCGCCCGGCATCACCATCTTGACGTCCTCGGGCAGCGTGATCGTCCCCGTGACATCGGTGGTGCGGACGTAGAACTGCGGGCGGTAGTTGCTGAAGAACGGCTTGTGGCGGCCGCCTTCCTCCTTGGAGAGGACGTAGACGCGGGCCTGGAACTTCTTGTGGGGGGTGATGGAGCCCGGCTTGGCCAGCACCTGCCCGCGCTCGACCTCGTCCTTGTCGATGCCCCGCAGCAGCACGCCGATGTTGTCGCCGGCCTCGCCGCGGTCGAGAATCTTGCGGAACATCTCCACGCCGGTGGCCACGGTCTTCCGGGTCTCGACGAAACCGACGATCTCGAGCTCGTCGCCCACCTTCACCACGCCGCGCTCCACGCGGCCGGTCGCCACCGTGCCGCGACCCTTGATCGAGAACACGTCCTCGACGGGCATCAGGAACGGCTTGTCGATCTCCCGGACCGGCAGCGGGATGAAGGTATCGATCGCATCCAGCAGCTTCACGATCGAACCCTCGCCGATCTCGCTGGGGTCGCCCTTGAGCGCCTGGAGCGCGGAGCCGCGGATGATCGGCGTCTTGTCGCCCGGGAACTCGTACTTGGTGAGCAGCTCCCGCACCTCGGCCTCGACCAGATCGAGGAACTCCGGGTCCTCGACGGTATCCACCTTGTTGATGTAAACGACGATCGCCGGCACGTTGACCTGGCGCGCCAACAGGACGTGTTCCCTCGTCTGCGGCATCGGACCGTCCGCGCCGTCGACCACCAGGATCGCGCCGTCCATCTGCGCCGCCCCGGTGATCATGTTCTTGATGTAGTCGGCGTGGCCGGGGCAGTCGACGTGCGCATAGTGCCGGTTCTTCGTCGCGTACTCCACGTGGGCGGTCGCGATGGTCAGGATCTTCGTCTCGTCCCGTCGGCCGTGCGCCGCGCTGGCCTTGGCCACCTCGTCGTAGCTGACGAACTTGGCCAGACCCGCCTTCTCCGCCACCTTCGTGATCGCCGCCGTCAGGGTCGTCTTGCCGTGATCGATGTGGCCGATCGTGCCGACGTTCACGTGGGGCTTGCTGCGATCGAACTTTTCCTTGGCCATCTCCGTTCCTCCCTGCATCCCTCGTGGGGCCGCGCCACCTGCGCCGGCCCGGCTCTGCCCGACCTTCCCGGTCCCACCGGCCGCCGGGGGAACGCCTCGTTCCCTCGACATCCGGAGCGGGCCCGAGAGCCCACGACCGGGATCGAACCGGTGACCTCCTCCTTACCAAGGAGGTGCTCTACCAACTGAGCTACGTGGGCAACCTCTCTCCTACCTTCTCCCCGTTCCTGCGTCCCGCGGAGCGGGAGACGGGAATCGAACCCGCGACCGCCAGCTTGGAAGGCTGGCGCTCTACCAATTGAGCTACTCCCGCCCTGGACTCTCGGTGGAGGGAGGTGGATTCGAACCACCGCAGGCGCAAGGCCGGCAGATTTACAGTCTGCTCCCTTTGACCACTCGGGAATCCCTCCAGCACGATCCGCTCCATCCTCCCGGGACGCCTCCGGGCGCCCCGCCGATCCATTCGTCCGTCGGAGAGCTGGCGGTGGGAGTCGAACCCGCAACCTGCTGATTACAAATCAGCTGCTCTACCGCTTGAGCTACGCCAGCCCGGCAACTCCCATTCTGCCGGGCGGCCCGAAATGACTCCTTCCTCGCCCCCGGCCACCGCAAGGGCAGTGTTTTGTACTCACACGGCACTATGGTGTCAAGAGGATAAAAGCGCCCGGCCTCCCCCCCGATCCGGACCGCCTCAGGCCGAAGACGCCACCCCCCTCGCCCCGCTCCGCCCCGGCCGGCCGCCGTCGGCGCGAACCCCCCGGGCGCCGCCCGCCGCCGCGAGCTACGGCCCGTCCGAGGGCCCCCTCCCTCCGCCCGGCTCCCCCGACGCCCGCCCCGATCCCCCGCCGGAAGAGTCGTCCTCCGTCCCCCCCGTCCCGTCGGCTGCCCGGTCGACCGGCGCACCCCCCACCATCCCGTCCCCCACCACCAGCCCGATCCGCCGCAGGAGCGGCCCCAGCGGGTCGGCTTCCCCCTGCGTCGCCAGGAACTCCTCCGCCATCTCGTCCATCTCGCTGCGATGCGCGGCCCGCTGCTCCAGGATCTCCTCCACCCGCGCGATGCCTTCGGCCGTCCGCTCGACCGCCTCCCCCCGCACGCCCGTCCGTTCCGCGCGCAACAGGTTCTCCTCCCAGGCCTCCAGCGCGTTCGCGAGGAGGATCCGGGTCCGGGCGCGCAGCAGCGCCAGGTACGCCCGGCGCTGCTCGCCGCGTAGCACGTCGGGCACCGGCGCATCCACGAACAGATCGTAGATGCGCAGATACGTCTCCCCGATGCGCCAGCCGGCCTGCACCGCCCAGAAGGCGTTTCCGCTGCGGAGCGCCCGGGCGAACCGAGGGAACGCCGCGCCGAACACGTCGCCGATCCGCTCGACCTGGCGCCGCAGCGCCCGAGCGTCGGCGGCGTCCAGACGCAGCGCATCGAGGGGGGCCAGGGCGAGAAGGCCGAGACGATACTCCGCCTCCGCCGGGGGAGCCGTGTGCACCGTCTCGCCGGCCGCGATCGCCCGATCGGCATCCGCGATCACCGCCTCCAACATCGCCCGGGCCTCCTCGACTTCGCCGCGCGCCGCCCGCACGACCGCCAGCCGCACCTGCGCCGCCCGCCGGTCGCCCGGCGAGAGCGCCGGCGATCCGAGCAGCCGCTCCAGGTCCGCCGCGGCCCGGTCCCACAGCTCGAGCTGCTCGGCCAGCAGCGCCGCGTGGATCAACGCCGGCAGCGCCCCGGCCTCCGGCGGGCCGTCGCCCTCCAGGTCGATCCGCCGCTGGAACGCGGCGAGCGCTCCCCCCCAGTCCTCGGCCCACTCCAGCGCCACCCCCTTGCGGTACCAGGCCTCCCGCTCCGCGCTCGTGCCGGCGAAACGCCGGACGACCTCGTCGCACACCGCGGCCGCCTCGAGGAACTTCCCCTCGGCCACCAGCGCCGCCGCCCGCTCCAGCAGCTCGCCCGCATCGATCTCCTCGACGCGCACCCCCGCGTCCGTCCGCTGCGCCAGCAGCAGCAGCGGGTCGGCCTCCACCTCCGCCCGATCCACCGTCGGCGTCGGCGCCAGCGGCGCCGGCACCGCCGGCCCGCAGCCGATCCCCGCGGCCGCGACCACCCCGACCCACCAGGCGCCGCGTCTCCTCACCGCTCCGCCCGCCAGACCCGGACCCATACCTCCCGACGGCGGGGTCCGTCGAACTCGAGGAAGAAAATGCCCTGCCACGTTCCCAGGACCAGCTCCCCTTCCTCGACCGGAAGGGTCAACCCGCAGCCCGCCAGGCTCGCCAGCACGTGCGCCTGCGAGTTCCCCTCGGCATGCCGGTAGTCCCCCTTCCGCGGCACCAGACGCTCGCAGGTCGCCAGGATGTCCGCCACCACGTCCGGGTCCGCCGCCTCGTTGACCACCAACGTCGCCGTCGTGTGCGGACAGTGCAGGTGCACCAGCCCGTCGCGCACCTCGGACCCGCGCACCACCTCCCGAACCTCCCGCGTCAGGTTCACCGCCTCGACCCGGCTCCTCGTCGTCACCGCGATGCGCCGCATCGAAGCGGGAGTATGCCGGGCCCTGCCGGCGGGCGCAAGCAGACCGGGGCCGACCCTGCACGACGGCCGGTCGGGGAGGGCGAGTCCGCGGAAGCCCGGAGGCGAAGGCGGGCGAGTCCTCCGCGCCGCCCGGTCCGCCGGCCGCGCGCCCGGCCGACGGAGCGCCCCCGGCCCGCCGGTTTCCTCCGACCGGTCCGACCGGCCTCGCAGGACCGCTCGCGCACGGAGGCGCGGATCGCCGTGCGCGACCGCCCGCCGCGGTGAACCCCGGGACCGACGTCGCGGCGCGCTAGCGCTCCGCGGAGAGGTCGGCGGAGACGAACTGCACGACGCAGAGCAGCGGATTGGCGTCGGCGAGCTGTCCTTCGAACTGCACCGTCTGCCCGGGCGGCGGCGGGTCGGCGGCAGCGCGGCTCGACGGGTCGACCTGCAGCCGCACGCGCACGGGCGTCGCCGGCTCCTCGGGCCCCGCCGCCTGGAGGTCAAACCGGTATCCCTTGAGGTCGGCGAAGTCGAAATCGTGGCCGCCCAGCGGCATGCTCTGCACGACGCGACCTCGGCCGCGGAGCCTGCGCCCGAGCCACTCCTGCTGGATCCGCCGGTTGACCTCGTACGAGGCGACCCGTGGATCGAAGCAGGCGCGGATGAAGTCTTGCAGGTCGCCGGGCCCGGCGCTCGTCGCCGCCGGGGCGCGGGCGAGTGGAGCGGTCTCCCTCGCGCCGACCGGCCGTCCCGCCCCGGCCTCCGCCCGCCGGCCCGCGTCGCCGCTGTCGGTCGAGGCCGCGACGAGCGCGGCGAGTTGCGCGAGTTCGTCGAGCAGTTCCTGCAGCCGGCCCGTGTCCCGGATGTGCCCGCGCTCGACACAGACGAGGCCGTCGTGACCGAGCCACAGTCCCGGATGATCGTCGTAGGCCGCCCGCAGCGCCCCCCGCACCTCGGGCCCGAGGAACCGCAGGTCCGCCGGACGGTCGGCGCGGACGCCGAAACGGCGGTCGAAGGCGTCGTCGCCCGTCGCGGCGCTCCGGCCGCTGATCCGGCCGGACGACCACGGCGTCGCGCCCCGCGGGTGGATCGCCACGCCGGCCGGCAGCGCCCGGCGCAGGGTGAGGCGCACCGACGTCACCGGCCAGCCGTTGTCGGTGGCGTAGCGGACCGAGTACGTGTGTCCCTTGTGCGTTCCCGTGATCGACATCCGTGCCTCCCGGCGCGCCTCCCGGCCGCCTACCGGAACACGCCGCGCCGCCGCCCGAGCAACTCGGCCAGCAGCGCCTGGACCGCGCTGCGAACCTGCTCGTTGATCCGGCTCACCACCGCCGTGTCGTCCGCCGCGGCCGGCGGCAGGTCCAGCCGCATCGGCGCGCCGAACGCGATGCGCCAGCGGACGGGGAGCGGGACGAGGCCGATCGGCCCGAGCAAGGGGAAGAAGGGGGTGACGGGCAGGAACGGTACCCCCAGCCAGTCGGCGAACCACCCGGTCCGCCACAACAGCGGGTAGGTCTCCTCGCCGCCCACGATCGCCGCCGGCACGATCGGCACGCCGGTCCGCAGCGCGAGCTTGACGACGCCCCCGCGGCCGAACCGCCGCAGCCGATACCGCTCGCCGTACGTCTTGCGCAGTGCCGTGTTGCCCTCGGGAAACACTCCGACCACCTGGCCGCGTTCAAGCAGTGCCTGGGCGTTTTCCGGGCAAGCCCGAACCGCCCCGAGCCGCGCCATCCACACGCCGAAGAAGGGGAAGTGATGCGCCTCGTTCTCGGCCAACCAGCGCACGTCGCGCCGCCGTGGATGGTTCCGCCGCACCGCGTATGACAGCACCAGCCCGTCGAACGGGATCGCGCCCGCGTGGTTCGCCACCACGAGCGCCGGTCCCTCTTCGGGGATCGACTCGACCCCGCGCACCTCCGTCCGGAACCATTTCTCCACCAGCAGCGCCACCAGCGGCTCCCGGCGTCGCGCCTCGACCGGGTCGTAGCCGAAGGCGTCCACCACCAGCGACCGCCGCCGCAGCCGCGAGCGGGTGGCGAGGCGGAGGAGCATGTCGAGGGTGAGCAGCTCGCGCGCGCCGGCCACCAGCCGCCGGTCGCGCGCATCGCCGGGCCGCAGCTTCTCGAGCCGCTCCGCCATCCGGTCGCCGAACAGCCGCAGCTCTTCCTCCAGCCGGCGGCGGGTCCCCGCCTCGAGACCCGCCTCTGTCGCCAGCCGGCGCTGGATGTCCCGCAACGTCTCCTCGAACCGAAGTTCGAGCGTCGTGAGCGAGCTACCGACGGCGGGAGGCCCGGCGGCGGTCGCGCGACGCTCCGGCGCGGAGGCCGGGCCCGCCTCCTCCGGCCCTCCGCCACCCCGCGCCGCCCGCCGGACCGCCGCTTCGGGCCGCCCGTCCCGGCCCCCCGGCCGGGCCGACCGCGCGGTCCGGCGCCCCGGGGCCCCCTCCCCGGCCGCCCGGCCCGGCGGAGACCCGTCTCCGCCCCCTCCGTCCGCCGGCCGTCGCATGCCCTCTCCCCCGGGCGGCGTCGCCGCCCCGAGCACCTCGTCCGCCTCCGCCGGCCGCTCGGGGGAAACGCGGCGGAACGGATCGTCGCCGAGCAGTCGCTTGGCCACGCGCTCACCCTCCCTGGCCGCCACCCGCGGCCCCGGCGGCCCGCCGGCGTTCCGCAGCCCCTCGGGCGACGTGATCCCCGATCGACTCCTGCGTCGAGTAGGTCGGGCGGAAGGCGAGCTCCCGGGCCGCGCGGCCGCCGTCCGCCACGCACGGGTACATCAGATAGTCCACAAACGGAGCCGACGCCTCGGCGGCCCGCACCGCCCACAGCACCGCGAGCAGCCGTCGGAGCCCGTTGGCCGGCAACGGCACCGGGACACGCCCGGCCACCAGCAGCGCCGTGCGGATCGGAAGGACGCCCTCGGCCACGATGTTCAACGGACCGTCCACCTCGACCTCGGCCGCCCGCTTGAAGGCGTCCAGCACATCGTACTCGTGGACCACCTGCATCAGCGGGTCATAGCCCGCCGCCACCGGCACGCAGCGCCGCTCCAGGAGCGACGGGATCAAGCCGACGGCGTGCGGACCGACGATCGGGGCGGTGCGCAGCACCGCCGTGCGAACGCGCGGCACGCGCCGGGCGAACTCCTGCACCAGACGCTCGGCCTCCAGCTTGTCGCGCAGGAAAGGGCTGTCGGGCGAACCGCGGAGCGGCCAGCTTTCGGGCAACAGGGCGGGGTTGTCCGGACGCGCGCCGTACAACACGGTCTGACTCCAGACCACCAGCCGCCGGACGGCAGAAGCTTCGCACGCCGCCAGGACGTTGAGGGTGCCGATCGATTCGAGTTCGTGGGCGGACTCGACGTCGTGCGTCGGCACCGGCACGAAGGCGGCGTGCACCACGGTGTCCGCGCGCGCGTCGCGCAGCACCTCGGCCAGACGCTGGTCGGCGCCGGGACGGGAGAGGTCGATCTCGTGCGCGGTCGCGCGGGGCGAGGCGCGCGCGAGGGGGGGAGCGTCGATCGCCAGCACGGCGGCCCAGGCCGGGTCGCTCTCGAACCGGGCCACCAGCTCGCGCCCCGGGAACCCGCGCGCCCCCGTCACGGCGACGACGCGACCGGCGGGCGAACGGCGAACGCTTCGCGGCACCCCCGCCCTCACAAGCCGAGAAACAGCCGGTTGCCGAAGTTGGGCGCCAGCGGCGAACGGAAAATCTTCGCCGCGCAGCGCTCGATGTCGTACGGCACCCGACGAAACTCGACCACCGAACGGTTCGTGTCGAAGATCGTGTACGAGGCCCGGTTGTCGAAATCGCGCGGCTGGCCGACGGAGCCGACGCTGATGACATACTTGCGGCCCGGGTCCAGCACATGCCGGCCGACCGGAATCTCGTAGGCCCGATCGCGCGACAACGCGAACACACGGCACAGGTGCGAATGGCCGATGAACGTGACGTGCGGCAGGCGATCGAATATCCCCAGCAGCGTCCGCGCCTGGTCCTCCGTGAAGACGTAGTCGAATTCCTCGGGTTGCAGCGGCGAGCCGTGGCTGAGCAGCGCGCCGTACTCCGGCAGCAGATACGTGTAGGGCAGATCGCGCAACCAGGCCATGTGGTCGGGGTCGAGCAGGCGGGCGTGGTAGTCGAGCGCGGCGCGGGCGGCGTCGTAGTAGTAGGAGTAGTCCATCCGGCCGGCCACCGCGGCGTCGTGATTTCCCAACACCGTGGCCTTGACCAGCCGGCGCACGACGTCGCAACACTCGTTGGGCGACGCCCCGTATCCCACCGTGTCCCCCAGCGAGTAGTACTCATCGATCGCCTCGTGCCGGTAGGCGTTCACCACGGCCACCAGGGCCTCGAGGTTCGCGTGCACGTCGGAAAAGATGCCGAGGCGCATGCCGGCCGCATTATGGAGGGGGTCGCCCCTAGATGTCCATCCCGCCCTGCGATCGGATCGCGTCCAGCGCCCGACGCACCTCGCCGGGATCCTCGTCGCCCAGCACGCGCGGCACCAGTCGAACGAAGGCGCGCGCGTCCCGCCCCCCGTCGTCCGTCTCCAGCCCGGCGAGAAACGCCTCGACGTCCTCCCGCAACTCGCCCGCCCGGCGCGCGAGGGCCGCCGTCAGGATCTCACGGCTCCCCGTCAGGCCCTGCACGTGACGCCGGGCCGCCGCCCCCTGGAAGGCGGCCAGCGTCCACGCCAGCCGGTCCTCTCGGCCCCGCGGGTCGGCCAGCATCGGCTCCAGCGCCCGGACGCCCGTCGCGCCGTAGGAGGCGATGGCGGCGCCGACGAAACGCCAGTCCGCCGAATCGGCCCGCAGAAGCAGGTGCACCAGCGGCACGATCGCTCGCCGCAGGCCCAGGCGGCCGAGGCCGACGGCCGAGGCGAGCCGGAGCGGCCGGCCGCCGGCGTCCAGCCCGGCCATCAGCAGGTCCCCCAGCAGGTCCTCGCTGCGCCGGAGATCGAGGAGCACGTCCAGGAGGTCGATGGGTTCCAGGGTGTCGAGCGCCACGGCGAGGTCGGGAACGCGCTCCGCCAGACGCCCCCGCTGCAGCTCGCCCAGCGCGGCCGCCCGTCCCTCCGGCACGGCCAGCCACCGCAGGAGCAGACCCACGTCTCCCCGCGCCGTCTCCGGTCCCCCGGTCGCCGCCGCGATTCCCTCGCCCAGGCCCGCCGAGCGGAGCAGCGCGTGGACCCAGGCCAGCCGCGAAGGTTCCAGCGGCAACCCGTGCTGCTCCGCGTCCCGCACCAGGTACAGCCAGTTTCGCGCCACCGCCTCGCGACTCAGGTCGTGACGCTTCCCGCACAGCTCGTAGAACCCATCGATCAGCCGCGCCGTCAGCTGCGCCGCGTCCGGCGCCAGCCCGTCCCCGATCGCGCGCTGCGCCAGCTCCGCCGGCAGCCAGAGGCCGGTCCGGACCGCGGCCGCCAGCGTCCGCCGGCGGTAGCCGTCCAGCGTCGCCACCGGCACCGACCGCTCCACCAGCAGCCGCTCCTCCGCCTCCGGCGTCATCCAGGGCGTCAGCTCGACCAGGGCGCGCTGCGTCTCCCCGGCCGTCCCCGGCTCGGGCCCCTCCAACGCCGGCAGCCCCGCGCGCCCCAGCCACCCGCCCGCCTCGGCCCGCGCCGCCGCCAGAGCCGCACCCCGGTCGCCCCCGCGCCGGACGTCCCGACGATCGACCGCCCGGCGAATGCGATCCACGTTGGGCGCCAGAGGAGCCTCCACGAACGCCTCCCACACGACCCGGCCCTCCTTCCCGACCTCGATCAGCCGGGCCGCGAACCGCTCCCCCAATGCCCGCACGACCGCTGCGTCCTCCTCCGGCTCGAAGGATACAAGCCACGACTCGAGCCACTCGACCGCCCCCCTCGCCCCCGCCACCGCGGCCAGCTCGAGCCACGGAACCTCCTCGTGCACGAACAACCGGCAGGCCAGCCCCAGGTCCGTTCGCCCGGCCAGCGGTCGGCCGACCCCCTGCCGACGGTACAGCCGCACTCCATCGTCCGTCCGCAGGGCGTGTGTCGGCAACTCCCCCGCCAACCACTCGCGCAGAGGCTCCGGCACCCGCGACGTCGCGGCTGCGGCGATCCGGGGCGACGTGTCCGGACCGGCGGCCGGTTCGTTCTCCTCCTCGACCTCCCCCAGCTCGCTCGCATCCACCTCGACCACCCCGGCTTCCGGAACCAGGTCCGAGTCGCGCACCTCCAGCACGGGTTCGTCCACCGCCGGTACCGGGGACGGCGCGGCGGGCGCCGTCACCGGCGGCGGAACCGCCGCGACCCCCTTCGGCGCCGCCGACCCGGGAGGGGGCGGCGGAACCGCCGCGACCCCCTTCGACGCCGCCGA